>JGI24890J29729_1001098_pt1 | contig 13242 bp, 19 predicted proteins | sample FreactcultureFD7_FD_29729 | JGI IMG/M metagenome (IMG submission 29729)
TATCGCGCCTCTTCTTCATCCCTCGCCTCACCTGCAGCGAACCTTCCTTCATCCGATTCCCCTTCTCGTACACCTCGAAGCGCTCATTCTCGACGTACCAGCAGTATCAGCTATTCGCGAAGTCCGACGCTGGGTACTGGGAATTCGGAGGCATTCACCTCGACCGCTCCTGAACAATCTTCCCCAAATCCTAACTCCGCCATTCCCTCAAGGATCTCGCTCGAAGGCGGCAGACCACGATCATCTCTCGAAGGATTGGCTGAAGCACGGGAAGAAGAGGAAGAGGGAGCAACAGAGGGAGACGACGATAAAGAGAATCGGAGGGAAGAGGATGATGAATCGATCAACCTTGGGTCGGGAAGTGCGTTGGGTTTCATGAATGCGCAGCCGACGTTGACGGAACAGAATTCGGATTTACTCAGCTTCATCGCGAAGAAGGAGAGGAAATGTCTTGATTTGAGGGAAGGTGAGTTACGACCTTGCTTCTCAGCGACTCCTCTTCGAATTGACGTTGACGCCAACGTTTCGTACTTACAGAACTGAAACGTCATGAATCGGAGTTGGCTCTGCTCAAGAAGAAATGGGAATCTATCGTCGCTCGTTCTTTCCAACGACAGCAGCAGCAACATCAACAGCAATCCTCCGCTTCCTCTTCTTCTCGACACAACACCTCACAGTCGATATCGACGATCTCCTCCGCTTCACCGAACACTTCACCTACTCCTCGCTCCCACTCTACTCTTCATCCAGCGAACGCTTCTCACTCCCTCGACCTATCCCTCCTTTCGACCACTTTCGACGCATCTGATCTACTATCGACTGGGAACGAAAGACAACACGGACACAGCTCGAACGGCTCGGATCCTCAAATTGAGATTCCAGAGAGCGTCAAAGCGGCTGGAAATTGGTTAGGAGCTCATTTGGGACGGGTATTGGAAGCTGCCGTAGGAATGCCACCACCTGCTGGAGCACCGAGTGAGAACGAACCGCTCGAAGGAAAGAGGAGGGAGAGGGAAGGTGGAGCTGCATTGGAGAGTTTGATCGAGGAGGAAGAAGATGAGGAGGAGGATGGAGATGAGGCAAAGAGGAGAAGGGAATCTCAAGCAAGTTCGACTTCGACAGATACGACTAGCGGAAGCGCAGGGAAGGAATCGACTGCTGCGAGCTCAGTAACGGGTGATGAAGGCGTTTCTTCTTTGCACGCGATCAAGACTTCCCCACTTCGACAGAAACCCAAGCAAGAACGATCTGCCTCTCCTCTTGCTACTCGACGTACTGAACGACTCTACACTTCTCCGCCATCTTCCTCTTCTTCGACGGCAAACACTTTCCCACCTCCTTCTTCGTCTTCCTCCCATTCCGCATCAGCTCCCTCAACATCCCCTTCTCACTCTCGATCGAAATCGAGTCTCGCATCATTCTCGGATGGTTGGTCGTCGATCAACAAACGTTGGACGAACTTGACCGAATCTGAAACCTTCAAGAACTCGAAACGAGCTACCTTGGGATTAGTCGATACTTTCGAACAAGGACTCGCACAAGCGCTAGGACCTCTCGAACCACCTTCACTCTCACCTAATCCAGGAAACGAATCGAATGAAAGGAGGAGGAGCTCGATCCCTTCACCCTTCCTGAGCGGTTCCTCGCCAAATCCGAATCATCGAGAAGGAGAAAGGAATCTGATGACGGATGTACCAATTTCTCCGATGCCAGGACAAGGGTTGTCGAGCGTGTTTGCAAGTTGGAGTAAAGGGAAAGAGGATCATCAGAAGAAACAGCAGAAGGAAGAGGTTCTGCAGAAAGACAAGGGGAAAGGGAAGGATACCACACCGAATTCGAATGGGAACGGGTTTGATTGGAGTGCTTTCCAGGATCAAGAGGAGGAGAAGAAGGAGGAAGAGGTCGAGGAGTGGCCAGCGTGGTAAAGGATTCGGGTTCTTTCCGTCGTTCTCATCGTTTCCCACAGCAGCGTTTCCTTTTCCCTTGTCTCGTTACATTGTATCTCGCATTTCGTTCATCTCTATCTCCTCGTTCATCGTTTTTTTCAGTACGGAATCACACCCTTGTTTGTTGCATTCTACGATTCATTCGCTCGTTTTCTATCCTCTCAGACCAAGAAAAGTTCACATATGCAAGCAAGAGTCCCGTGGAGCTGCCTCGAGTATATCTCGCTGCGAGAGTGCATATAACGTTACGTTTGAGCTGCTCGCGAGAAGAGAGAAGCGATTGGTTGCGAATTTTAGTTTCTCCCAAGTTTTTGACTTCTCGCTTCCTCCACTTCCCATCTCTTTCACTCTCTCACCTCACTTGACTCCTCAGAGAGGGTGATGAGCTCACCAGGATCATACTCATCGGATCCCACGTCAGCCTCTCCTTCTCCCGCCGCCTCTCATTCAACCGATGCATTTCTCTCCTCGACTTCGAATGACAGCGATTACTCGACTCTGAGCAAGCTAACACGAGCTCTCTTGAGTCTCACAGGCTACATTATACCCGAGGATACTCCTGTAAGCTGTCTTGACTCACACTTGAAGTAGTTTGAGGAGTGCGTTGATTGAACGTGATGAACGATTCAGATGCCCTTCGCTTCTACTTCCTCCGCCTCACCTTCCTCAGCACTACCTTCAGTACTTACACAATCACCTGGAAGATCGCCTACTCCTTCTCCGACGAAACAAACTAGATCCAAGTCTCGTCGCAACTCTACTTCTTTACATTCTTCACCACTCACCTCGCCTTCGACCTCGATCAACTGGCTACCTCCCCCTTGCTCTCCCAATCTTCCTCCCTCTAGTGTCAACCGTCCTCGACCACCCAAACGATCATGTTCTACGCTCACTTCGTCCACATTCGAATTATTCGAGGAGGGCGAACTCATCGAGTGGTATGAACCGAGAAGCTGTAAAGTCTGGAGGACTCGAATGAAGCGAGTTGAGAATAGAGAGATGGAGGTAATTCACGAGGAGGAAGGAGGGAGTGATGGTGAGCTATTCGCTGTCGAGAAGAAACGAAAACCCACCAAAAAACCTAAGCGTAAACGCTTGAGTGGACATATCGAAGTCTTCCGTGACAGGGTCTTGTCGACGGCGAGAAGGGGAAGAGAGAGGGAGGGAAAGAGGGCTGCTGAAGGAGTATTGGGGGAAGTTGAGCAGAACGAGAAACGAAAGAGGAGGAGGAGGAATTCGGGTCGTCCGCAACCTACGCCTCTACAAAGCAGCTCTTCCAGTCCGACTTCACCACCGTCGTCTCCCGAAGAGGTCGTCAAGAGAAAGACCTTCGTCGAATTGGAGGAAGAAGCTATAGCTTTGGAACAGTCTGAGAACCGAGGAGAGTTAGTTTGGGTCGCCGAGGATCCTTCATTGTCGGCTTTCGACGTCGATGATGATGATGCAGAGGAGAACCAGGATGAGGTGGAGGAAGAGGAGTTGTGAAGGAGAGGAGGAAGACAAGCTTAAAAAGGATACTTTGACGGGAAAAGAGAGGTCGACTGTGATTATATCGATGTTGATGATTTGCCCTGCTTGATTATGTCGCCTATCGCATTTGGTTCGTTGCAATTCTGTTTGTCGTTCTTGCTGTCCTCTTGATATGACGGTCTCTTCAGAGCGAGATTTCAATGAGAAGTACCCAAAGTCAGCGAACGAAGCAGACAAATGTTTTCCGAGCGGGCTCAGAAGAATCAGAGCTGTCGAAACAAGTGATAGAAGTGAAGAGAAGGAAGTCAAGGAAGAAATTGCTTCGTCGTCGTCGTCAAAATTCCGCTGCCCGGCTGCTCGATTCCCCTCTTCCTCCCTCACCTTGACAGCTATACACAAGCAGTTCAATATGTCTGGAAAACTCGCTACCGGTGCGCTTCTCTCCTATCCCCTCCGTCAAGCCAGATCAGTCAGAGTTGCATCATTACCTCAACTTCAAGAAACCCTTCTTCCCTCGGTCTCGGTCGGGCGAACACGCAAAGAGGGGGGCGTCAACCGATGAGATATAGTTTGGTTAGGGCAGCAAAAGGAGCTAGCCGGCTGGGGCTGGCGAGAAGGAAAAGGAGAGAATGTGTAACCGAATCGGGAGTCATCGATCTCATTCCCAACTCAAGCAGTAGCGCCGCTGAGGGGTTTGTGGGAGTCAAGAGCTGTAGTGAAGCTAGATCTGATGCTGGATCAGCTAGAAAGCGCTTAACCGTCGACGTTGGCAACCGATATCCGAAACTTGACGATTTGACCGAAACTGACCCAACCTCGCTCCCTTGATACTACTAGACTACCCTTCGTGGAACGCTCTTCAAAAGCTCTACGACCAGGACCACACCAAGCTCGTCCTTCGTGAACTTTTCGACTCTGACCCCAAACGATTCGACAAATTCTCGCAATCCTACGACTCTCCCAAGCAGGACGTTCACATCCTCCTCGACTACTCGAAGAACTTGATCAACGAAGAAGTATGGAAGAACCTTCTCCAGCTCGCCAAGGAGGGAGGTGTCGAATCCGCTCGTGATGAGATGTTCTCAGGCAAACACATCAACACTTCTGAAGACCGTGCCGTCCTTCACGTCGCCCTCCGAAACATTGGAGAGGACAAGTTCAAGATTGATGAAGCTGGTGCCGATGAGGTTGAAGGTGTCCTCAAGCACATGTCGGAGTTCTCCAACAAGATTCGTTCAGGAGAATGGAAGGGTTACACCGGAAAGGCTATTGATACCATTGTTAACATCGGTATCGGAGGATCCGATCTTGGACCCGTCATGGTTACCGAGGCACTCAAGCCCTATGGAAAGGAGGGACTCAAGATGCACTTCGTTTCAAACGTCGACGGAACTCACATCGCCGAAGTTACCAAGGCTTGCAACCCCGAAACTACGCTCTTCATCGTCGCTTCAAAGACTTTCACCACCCAAGAGACCATCACCAACGCTGAATCCGCTCGTGAATGGTTCCTCAAATCCGCTTCCGATGTAAATCGCTTTCCGTTCTCTCCATCTCCTTCTCCTTCACTGACAATGCCTCCCGCCATTCTCAGAAATCCCACATCGCCAAGCACTTCTGCGCTCTCTCGACCAACACCAAGGCTGTCACGGAATTCGGAATCGACGCGAATAACATGTTTAAATTCTGGGACTGGGTTGGTGGACGATACTCCCTTTGGTCCGCCATCGGTCTCCCCATCATGCTCTACATCGGACCCGAGAACTTCACCGAGATGCTCACCGGAGCTCACGAGATGGACAAGCACTTCAAAGAGACTCCCCTCGACCAAAACTTGCCAGTCATCCTCGCACTTCTAGGCATCTGGTACAACGACTTTTACGGCGCCCAAACCCACGCTCTCCTCCCTTACGACCAATACATGAACAAGTTCGCCGATTACTTCCAACAAGGTGATATGGAATCGAACGGAAAGGTAAGTCTACAAACTCGACCTCAGTTGTTTGTTCATGCATCGAACTAAGTACTGTACTTGTTCCTTACAGTTTGTTACCAAGGACGGTCGACGAGTTTCTTACCAAACTGGACCCATCATCTGGGGACAATCCGGAACTAACGGTAAAAGCTTTTCTCGTTCTCTCCGATAGTTTCGTCCCACGTACTCATCAGTCTATCGCTTGCAGGACAACACGCTTTCTACCAACTCATTCATCAAGGAACCAAGCTCATCCCCGCCGATTTCCTCGCTCCCATCGAAACCCAAAACCCCATCCGCAACGGTCTCCATCACCGAATCCTCCTCTCCAACTTCTTTGCTCAACCCGAGGCGCTCGCTTTCGGCAAGGACGAAGAGACTGTTCGAAAGGAACTCGGTGAACAGGCTGAGAACGAGGCTTTGAGGAAGTCAAAGGTGTTCGAAGGAAACCGACCTACCAACTCGGTCCTCTTCCAAAAGTTGACTCCCAAGACTCTCGGATCCCTCATCGTCATGTACGAGCACAAGATCTTCGTACAAGGTTGCATTTGGGGAATCAACTCTTTCGGTGAGCTTTGCCTATCTTTCTGTGTCTCGAGACTGCATGAAGCTGATACTACCACTACCATGCCATACAGACCAACAAGGAGTCGAAGTGCGTTATCCCTTATGTACCCTCTCTTTCAATCCGCTAACAACTTCTCTTTTCCCGTTGAATAGCTCGGCAAAATCCTCGCCAAATCAATTCTCGCTCAACTCGACAGTGAATCCCAAGTTGAGGGTCACGACTCTTCGACTGCCGGTCTCATCAAGCACTACATCTCGAAGCGTCCCAACTCGGCTTGAATCCATCCTTCGCTTTCGAAAAAGGCAGCCTTATAACATAATCCCTCTCTCCCGCCTATGTGTTTAGTACTTTTACCCCCTACTTTCGTTGAGACTACTAGATTTGTCTCGTACCAACCAAAATTGAACTCAAAAGCTGTTTGTCCTCTTCTCTCTGTCGACTGCACTGGCCTCGAGATCAAGAATGCGAGGTATATTTCCACTTTTGCTATCGACGTATTCAGAGTCCGGGACTATCGCTGGAACTCGGCAGCAATCTCGTTGATGTAAGCGATTCCCTCCGATCTGTACGTGTCAGGTTCGACCCAACTTCCGTTGCGACGATGAACGAAGTTCGCAGGACCCTCTTGGTAGGATGGCCATTGGGGACTTCCCTCGACTGTGAGAGCATAATGTAATCAGCACTTCGTCACGAGAAGCAGAGCGACGACAGAAGGCTTACTACCGTTATTGTTGGGAGTCAAATCATGAATGAACGATACCCATTGCGAAGTCATTAATTTTGCAAGTTCAGCGTCACCCGGACGAGTACCGAGAGTATTGGCGGTCTTGAGAGGGTTGCTGAAGACGTAGGCTACTTCCTGGAGAAGCGAAGAGGAGAAATCATCAGAAAAGGTTCGCGAGCATGCGAGAGAGGAGCTTGGTAACGAACTGTAAAGTGAGACACCTGCATCACACAATACAGATATAGAGATCAATACGCGGCTCGAGAGGAAATGTAGCAGGAGAGGGGACTCACGCCTGAGAGAATGGTCGCATTCTCTGGAACAGTATCGAAACGGTATGAGTAGACAGGAGAGTATCGTGAAGCGGCCTCTGCGAGGTTGCGTCGAGGAGCAGTCATCTGGATGTCTCCGTTGATTGCAAGAGAGCGCTGTAAATTGAGAGAACAGGGCGAGCGAACGGTCAGCTATCGTGGCGAACGAAGCGAAGAAGGAGTCAAAGCGCACCTTGTCTTGGATTCCAGTCGGTAATACGCCGTCTCCAGTGCTGTAAGGACATCCTTCCGATTGCTCAGTAGAGTAGCGAGAGACGAGTTCCTCCGAAGAGTTCTTCGAAAGTTCAACATAGTTCAAAACAAGCGAATCGACCAGCTCGTCCGTCGTGTTGATCTTGCGTAGGCCAAAAGCGGTACCCTCGTCCGTCTGTAGGAGAGGTAAGCTGTCAGCAGAGTAACGTAAGACCCGAGAGATAGTCGGGAAAGCGAACATTTGAGCCTAAAAGTAGAGGAACTTTGACGAAGCTTCCCTCGGCGATCTGTTGCGATGAAAGCATCGGAAGGATGCTTCCGTCGACTACAGGTCTCCAGTAAGTGCCGGCGACTGACGAGTTGAATGCGTCGAATGAAAGATCTCGCAAGCATTCGAGCTCTTTCGCGTTGTCGCCCTTATCGCACCCCGATTTGTCGAGAATATTCGAGTAGGTGACAGATTGGTTGAAGGGGGAATATGTGCTCGAAGCGTTGTTGGTGTAGTAAAGGGGATTGGCGCCTGATTCCATGATAGCACCTCTGAATAGGTCGGTGCTGTTCAAGTTGTAGCCTAGGAGATGGCCTGCAACGCTGAAGGCGCCTGCACTGTCGAAGGGAGCGCAGTGTTAGCAACGAAGCAGAGCCAGAGAAGCGGGAACTTCGTACGTACGATTCGCCCCAGATTGTAACCTTTGACTTGTCTCCTCCGAAAGATCCGATATTCTCTTGTACCCAGTGCATGGCGAGACGTTGATCGTACAATCCCAGGTTTTGATTGCCCTCCTTCTCCAACGCAGGAGAATTGAGGAAGCCATACGCTGCGACACGGTAATTGATGGAAACGAAGATCTATTCGGAACACAGTGCAGGTCAGGGGATGACTGTAGACTACAGTCTCAGAGCAAGAGGAACTCACGATAGGCTTCTCCATCTCTACGGATCGCTGAACGACCCATGTACCGTTGTCTGCGAAAAGAGAAGAGCACGAGTGAGTCTGAGCTCGCGAAGGCGAAAACGAAACGGAAAGGTGAACGTACACCGACGGTCACCACTTCCTCCCTGCTGGTACCCTCCACCGTAGATCCAGAACCCGACTGGAAGGTTCGAATCTTCGGTAGTTCCAGCAGGACGAACGACGTTGATCGTCAAACAGTCCTCTCCAAGCTCGTAAGGCCAGTCGTCGGCTCCGAATCCAGGGCACTGCAGAAACAAGAGCCTACCATCAGGTTCGAACCATACATCGCGAGAAAAGCGACTTACGAAGACAGAGTATTCCTTCGCTTCGTACTTCCCTCCGTCAAATCCCTTTTCGAGACTTTGAGGTTTGCGAAGACGACGGTTTCCGGTCGGAGGTTGAGCGTAAGGGATACCGAGGAAAGCTAAAGTCGAAGAAAAGTCAACGACTGGAATGAATGGCACAGGGAGGAAAGCGAAACTGTACCTTCTTGGGAAAACGAGTCGATCGAAATCCCTTCGACTGTTCCGTTGAGAATCTTCACTGTCGGACCAGAGCTACCAGATCCTCCGTTGTTTCTAGCGACGAGATCAGTCGATTCGAAGGTAACAGCTGGGCGAGCGAGAGTGAGAGAGGCGAGGGAGAGGAGGGAGATAGGAAGCAGCATCTTGCTTCAGTGTTGCGGTGAGCGCTGAAAGAGGGTGCCGAGATGATGAGAGATCCAAGTAGGGAGAGCTTGAGATCAGAAGAGAAGAAGAGGAAAGAAGAAGAAGACTACCCGAAAATTGTGACTGATTGATTTGATCGTTTCGATGTCGGCCGTCCAAGATTGCACCGGTCAAGCGTTTCCATGTGGACTCAAGGTCTTGCTTAGCGTCAATCAGTAAGGAAACAAGAATGGTTTAAGCGAGTGGGGGGAAAGTAATTGGTCAGATCGGGCAATAGGGCAAATTTTGACAACGTCTGTATCCGTGCATCGATTTTGAGGCAGACGCTCTTGAGACGCTCAAATAAAGTTGGATTCATATCGCGATCCGTGTGCCGTACTGAAGGGATTCGAAAGCGCTCAGTACGAGGCGGTTGAGGCAGGAGAAGAACCAGGAACTTCACGAAATCGGCTGCCGAGCGAACTCTCCGCGACATCGATGCTCTTTGCGAGAAGCGCATCTCGCCGACTTTAGCAGACGAGCGTATAGCATATATAAACAGTTCGTATAGGATTGCAATTGCTTGTACCGAATAACACTGATTGAAACGAAAATTCCGACTCTTGACAAATCACCTCCACTTCCTTTCCTCGGCATCTAATGCTGGAGCTGATAGCCGAGAGAATTGATGTAGGAGATCTCTTGTTGGCGGAAAGTGTCGGGCTCGACGAAACTTCCGTTGCGACGATGAACGAAGTTCGCAGGACCCTCTTCGTAGTTCGGCCATTCAGGACTTCCCTCAACTGTGAGAAGAGATTATGATCAGCACATTTGCGCGGGAATCGAGCGGACGATCGGAGACTTACCACCGTTGTTGTTGGGAGTCAAATCATGAATGAAGGAAACCCATTGAGAAGTCATTAATTCAGCGAGTTCAGCGTCTCCTGGTCGACTACCAAGAGGATTTTGCGTGGGTAGAGGGTTGCTGAAGACGTAGGCGACTTCCTGTGACATTAACAAGCCAGTCAGTCGCCAAAACGTATTGAGGAAAAAGGTGATCGCTGCGAACCTGGAAATGAGTGATCTGTCAACGAAAACTTGAAGTCAGCTAAAATCTCGTCGAAAGTAAGAGAGCGAGAGATTCAAGCGTACACCGGTCTCGATAGTCGCGTTCTGAGGAACTGTGTCGAATCGATAAGAGTAGACTGGCGAGAACTTGGCTGCGTTCTCAGCCATGTAACGCCGAGGAGCAACCATGGATGTATCTCCTCCAATAGCGCAAGATCGCTAGGAATCGATAGCGAGATCAGCTTCTCCAGTCTCGAACTAGGATCAATCGAGGAAGCTCACCTTATCAGCGAGACCAGTCGAGAGCGCTCCGTCGCCTGTGTTGTAGGGACTTCCAGCTGACTGCTCCTCCGAGTAGAGACCTACTAGTTGTTCGACACTCGAGTTGAGCATGTATGGGTATCGAGCAGAGTAAGCGGTGATGAGATCTTGAGTGTTGTTGAGTCCCCGAGAACCGAAAGCGGTACCTTCGTCAGTCTGTGCGATTAGGTATCGACGCTTGTCAGTAGAAGTCGAGACTTGAGAGGCGAAGAGGTTGACGCACATCCGCTCCGATCAAAAGGGGAACTTTGATGAAGGTTCCCTCGTTGACTTGTTGACTCGGAGCCATAGGAATGAATTCACCATCGATAACAGGAGACCAGCTAGTTTCGGCAACACTCGAGTTGAACTTGTCGAAAGGTAATTGACGAAGACAGTCGAGTTGTTTCGCAGACGAAGATCGAGAGGAGCAGCCGGTCTTCTTGAGGATCTCGCTGTACATAGGTGCGGTGTCGTTGAGAGTCTTGTAGTTTTGCTAAATGTCGAAGCGAGTCAGTTTGAGCGCAAACAGTCGAATGAGGGAGAGCACGAACAGTGGTGGGCCCTCCAGACTCGAGGATGGCACCTCGGAATAGATTCGTCGAGTTGAGGCCGTATCCGAGCAAGTGTGCCGAGACACTCATCGCACCAGCACTGTGAGATCCAAGAAGCTACGGATCAGCAGACGAACTTGTGTTGCGAAGACGAGCTAGACGAACGATTCTCCCCAGATCGTGACCTTTGATGCGTCGCCTCCGAAAGAAGCAATGTTCTCTTGAACCCAGTGAAGAGCGAGACGTCTGTAAATGATGATTCAGCTTTGGTCAAACGAAGAATCGAGCAGCGAGATGCTTACTGATCTAACAACCCCATATTCTGATTCCCTTCTTTTGCGAGTTCAGGAGAGTTGAGGAAGCCGAGAGCGGCGACGCGGTAGTTGATCGAGACGAAGATCTAAGGAATCGAGGTTTCGTCAGCGAAAAGCAAACCTTGCGATCACAATTGAGCGACGTACAATTGGTTTCTCCATTTCGACGGAGCGTTGAACAACCCAGGTACCGTTGTCTGCGAGACACGAAGAGTCAGCTCGATGACGAAGGAAGATTCCGAGCAACGAAACTTACATCGACGATCTCCTGAGCCTCCCATTTGGTACCCTCCACCGTAGATCCAGAGCCCAACCGGCAAGCTTGTGTTCTCAGCGACTCCAGCAGGTCGAACCACGTTGAGGGTCAAGCAATCCCTACGAGCGAGTCGGGGGGTTTTGAATCAGTCTGCGGAACGGAGAGATCGACGATGACGGTGAGAGTAGCGACTTACTCTCCTAGCTCATAGCCTATCTCGTCGCCACCGAAGCCTGGACACTGTGTACAATTAAAGGATGTCAGTTTTGGGTCGAGCGCGGACCTAAGAGAAGAACAGCTTACGAAAACGGAATAATCTTTCGCTTCGTACTTTCCACCTTTGAAACCCTTCTCCAAGCTCCGAGGCCTCTTCAACCTGAGGTCTCCAACAGGAGGTTGAGCGAACGGAATACCAAGGAAAGCTGTGCCATCGCAATTGATCAGTAATGAGCGATCGAAGGAGAGGAGGAAAGAGCATTACTCACCTTCTTGGTTGTAGTTCGCGATGGAAATACCTTCGACGGTACCGTTCTTGATGGATACAGACGGAGACGACGATGAAGAACCGTCGTTGTTGCGCTTTGAGAGGGAATCGGCGTCGAACGAGATTGAGGGTCGAGCGACGGCGGGGGTGGTAGATACACTCAAGAGGAGTGAGAGTGGTAAGAGCATGTTGAGGGTTAGGAGTGAGGGAGAAGAAGGAAAGAGAGAGTCTTGAAAGTTGTCCCCGCTTGATCCGAAAGCGAAACCATGCCGGTCGAGAGAAATCGATTGAGTAAGCGACGGAAGTTTGTGAGGAAGAACAGTCGTTCCGAAGCGTGGAGGCAGGAATTGAGGGATCACACACGAGGGTGTGATGAATTGGAAAAGTCCGGTAGAGAAGAAGCGAAGAAGAAAGGAAAACGAAAAAGTACGCTAGTGTAGGTGGGGGAAGGGGTTCAGACCGATTTATTAGACCGGCGTGCAGTGTCGTCGTTTGGTCGTCGTGGTTAGTGAATGGAAGAGCGACGTCGAGAGGATCTGTCTGCAAGAGAGAATCGTGTGTAACATTCGACTTGTTTTGCTGCACGGTTTGAGAAAAAGGGAGATTACGACGGACGACGGGTTCAAGATACGGAGAACTCGACGAAAGGGAAAGAGAGAAGAGAACACAAAGTAATGAATTGGGAACTGAGGAAACTCAAGAAAAGTACTGAAAGAGAGGATGGATTTCGATTCGAGAAGGGAATAGTCGGAAAGGCGAATTGACGTGGTGAGAGGTGAGGTAGGAATGAGCTGAGGCGGGAAGGAGGGAGAGGATTTGACGATTACTTTGACATCATCATCTGTGTGTCAGACAAAGGGCAGACGTCAATATCGACTAAAAGAGCGAAGATCTCGAAGACCCCAAAGAAAATGAATTGGGAAGCTTACCTTGACGAATCTACGCACGCAGCGAGGGATGGAGAACAGCGTCAGTAGAGTGCACATCCCGAGGGAGCACAGTTTGAAAGTCTCGAACGCACTCGTCGTAGTTGATTTGACCATCTCCATCGACATCTGCTTCACGGATCATCTCCTCAACCTCGTTCTCGGAAAGCTTCTCACCTGTAAGCCACGAAAGAACAACGGACAGTCAGCTTGCGCAGACGAGCAACTGTGCGGAAGATCAGCGTGACTTACCCAAGTTGGTCATGACATGCCTCAATTCTGCCGCACTGATGAATCCGTTTCCATCCTTATCAAACACCTTGAACGCCTCTTTAACCTCATCCTCCGAATCAGTATCCTTCATCTTTCGCGCCATCATGGTCAAGAATTCTGGGAAATCGATTTGACCGTTTCCATCGGCGTCGACTTCGTTGATCATATCCTGTAATTCGGCTTCCGTAGGGTTTTGTCCGAGGGATCGCATGACGGTACCGAGTTCACGGGTCGTGATTGTGCCATCTCCATCTGTTT
>JGI24890J29729_1001099_pt1 | contig 13222 bp, 8 predicted proteins | sample FreactcultureFD7_FD_29729 | JGI IMG/M metagenome (IMG submission 29729)
ATATATGAGAAGGTATATAAAGGGGTCTGATTTAAAATAAATCATTATAAAATTTAAAATATAAAAAATTTAATAATAAGTTTAAATATACGTTCTATTCTAAATCAATTTATGTAATAAATTAGTAGAAAAAATTCATTTGAAACATGTATAGAATAAGATTATTATTTTCATTATCCTGGATCAAAATAAAATCCAATAGTAATATAAGATAATATTAGATAAATAGATAATATTTCTTAATTTATAAATAAAAATTAATAAATCGAAGCTACACTTAATTAATCATAAGCATATTAAAATGATTTTAATTATGAAACTTGGGCTTAATAAAACATGGATTAATAACTTGTAAACTAAATTAGATCTGAAATTATTAGAAATTAATAATAATAATAAATTAAATCATAATTATCTGATTAAATGTCTGAATATACTCTTAATGATAATCTTGAATCAGAATAATCTATTTAAAATTCTAGAGTACCAACTTAAGATAATGATTCTTATTCTAGTGTAAATAATTTAGAATCTTATTCAATGAATAGTAATTTAACTTTTAATACTAATAATCCTTCAGATATTTTATAATTAATTTAATTAAATGATGATACATGGAGTTAAAATTAAAATGGTAGTTATATTTTTGTTGCTGAAGATTTAGTATCTAAAACTATGCGTAATTTAGTAAATAGTTAAAAAAATCAATTGTAAGCTGAAGTAAAACAAGTACATGATAGAATTAAAAATGATAGTCCTTAATTTGCTTAAAGTATTCTTCATATTGCATTTTTTGATATAAGTTAAGCATTATTAATTTAGGCTATAAGTCAAGATTTTATTAGAAGATGTAGACAAATCAAATAAGGAACAATATGGATTTAATAATTAATATTTGAAATAGTTGATTATTTGTATTAACAATATTTTAGAATGTATGCTAATGAATATAGTTGTTAAGTTTTATATAATTTTTGTAAAAATCATATGTTTGAAAATATTTGATATAAATATATATTTATTATATAATTATATATTTTTTGTATCTTAAATATGATCAGAATTAATTATATTTATAAATTGATTTTAGTATATATATTAACTTTTTATTAAAAAATTAATAATAATTAAAAAATATTTTTAAAAAAAAAAATAATTTATTTTAACATAAATATGAATTATAATTAAATCAATAATTAATTAAGAAATTTAAATGATCCTATTTATTCTTAATTAACATAAGCTTTATAAAATAGATTTGGTTAAAATTATTCTTATTTTTATTCACAATATTATTAAGATATAAAATTATATAATAATTCAAATCTTGAATTATATGAAAATGCTCCATAAGATAGAGGAAATGTTAGTAGATACATATAATAAAATAAATGGACTAATACAAATGTTAAATAAACTATTAATTAATTTGCTATTTAATATCCAAATATATTTTTCTTTTAAATATATTTACTTGTACCATTACAATATTAAAAATAAGAAGATATATTATTTTAAGATTTAATATTAGAAAATATGGATTTTAACTATCCTATAAATTTAGATTTCATTAATTAATTTTAATAATATGAATAATATTAATAATAAGTATAAAACATAAATTAACGAAATTTATTATAATAAGAAAATTTAATAGCTAATATATAAGATGATTTAATATATTAAAATGAATAATTATAATATTTAATAGACTTTCCAGATAATGATAATTTATTTGAAGATAAAGCTGAATAATAATAAAATTTAATAAATTAAATAAATTAATAATTAACAAGTTTAATAAATTAAAGAAATTAATTATAATAAAATTATTTTAATAGTGAATAAATAATTTAATAATATAAATAAAATTTAATTAATTTAATATAAAATGATAATAATTAACCAATATTTTTATAACCATCTAAATTTATTGTTGATATATTTAATAATAAAAGAATAAATTTAAGTAGATTTAATTAAAATATAGTAAGAAAATTAATTAATACCATAATTAATGGTATGTAAAGATAAATACCAATAATAGATGAAGTATCTTTTCCTGATTAATTTAATTTTGATATATAATTACCTGAAGAATATGATAATTTAATATTTAATTAATAAAATGAAGATATATAATTAGAAGAAGAAGAAGAATAATAATAAGATATTACATATGATAAAATCCAAAAAAATAAAAATAAACCAATCAAATAAAAAAGAAAAATATCTATAAAACATTCTTCAATAAGTGAAGAATCAGAATTAAATTAATAATAAATTATATAAAGATTTAGTTTATTAGAAGTTGCTTTAGTTTCATTTGAATTTATTTTAAGTGATATACCTGATTAAAATAAAGATTTTTTAGTAAAATATTATTAAAGTTTATTTGCATAAATAGATTATTAATTAAATTCAACATAAACTTATAGTAGGAAAAAATTTATTGAAAATTAATTTTTAATTAATGATTTTGATAAAGGTATATTTGAAATAAATTCAGATATTGATTTATTAAGAAATAAAAATAAATTTAGAAAATATTTTTTAAATATAAAATTTTATAATAATAATACAATATAAATAGATATATAAGATTAATAATCTGGACATTTAAATAATATAACAAAATATATAGATTAATATTGGTATTTAGAATAAGATTATTAAGATTATATTATAGATATATAAGAATAATGTTTAAGTTTAATAGAAGATTAATTAAATGAATTTATAAATAGTGATGAAATATATTATGGATCTTTTACTAACATATTATATATGAGAAATATAAGTATAAATGCAATTAAATAAAATCATTAAATAATAGATTATTTAACATAGTAAAATTAAGTTTTAAACTTTAATAATATAAATAATATTAATAAAAATAATATTATATTATTTAATAAAATACTTTATGATAATATGACTGCTTTTTAACCAAAAATACTAAAATATTCTGATAAAATATATTAAAATTTATTAAATATAAGTATAATAAATTAATAATATAATCTTAGACATTGTTTAATAAATGTTCTTCATTATTTTGAAAATATAATTAATCCAATTGATATACATGATTTTACATTTAAATTTTTAGATTTAGCTAATAATTAATTTATTATATAAGATGATTTAATTTTATTTAAAGAAACAGCAAATTTTGAATATTAATTAATATTATAAGGATAAATTAAAAATTTAATAAATACCTTAATATTCGATTATAAAATTTTTATTGGTATATTTGTATTTAATAGTTTTTAACATAATTATCCAGATAGAGAATACTAATTAATAGTTTATAATAATCATGTCTTTTTAACTACTAAATAAAAACTAGATTAATTTTTAAAATTTTATATTTATGGTAAATAATTTAGATTTAGTTCTTCTAAAAAATAAATTAAATAATAAAAAAAAAAAACAAGATTTGGTTAAATTTAAATTAATTAAGGATAAAGAAATGATATTGTAAAAAAAAAATAAAAAATTATAAATTTTTATCTTGATATTGAAACTTATGTAGTTTAAAATGATTTATTAGATGATAAATATAAAAATAAAGGTTTTTAAGGTGCTTATTTAATATGTATTATTGATGATTATAATAAATAATACGTATATAAAGGAATTAATTGTATTGATTAATTCATTAATGGTTTAATTTAAAATTTATTAAATTATAATGAAGAAGAAAGTGATTTAAGTTATTTTATATGGTCATTTAATGGAGGAAAATTTGATTACTTATTTTTTATAGATTAATTAATAGTTAAATTTAAATAATTAAATATAATTGGAACATAAACTAATATAAAATAATTATAAATTAATAATATTTACTTTAAAGATATATATTAAATATTTACAATGGGAAGTTTAAAAAAATAATGTAAAATGTGGGGTTTAAGTGAAGAATTTTAAAAATAACCTGATTTTGATATAAAAGGTTGGTCTATATCTGATTATGAAAATTAAGAAAGATTTCCTAAAGTATTAGAATATTGTTTATAAGATTGTAAAGCTTTATAAGGATTAGTTTCAAAGTTATACTAATTAATATAAGAATTTTTAAATAAATAAGGTGAAAATTAAGAAATAAATTTTAATAAAATATTTAGTACATCTGGTTTGACTCTTGGATTCTTTTAATAATTTTATTTAGATGTCACAATTAAATCAAGTACTAGTAGAGAAATTTATTTAATTGAAAGAAATTCTTATTATGGAGGAATGACTATTAATATTAAAAAATATGGAGAAAATTTAAATTATTATGATATAAATTCAAGTTATCCATATATAATGAGAGATGAAGAAATACCATATGATATATAAAAATTTGAAGATTTAGAAAATTAAATATATTAATATAAAGTACCAATAAAACATATTCACTTTTATGGTAATAATATTATGAAAGGATAAGATTTTAATTTTTCAGATACAAATCTATATGAAGTTTAAATAAAATATAAAAATAATATAAAAATACCATTAACTCCAATAAGAACTAAAGATGGTTTATTATATCCTTTAGAAATTGAAAAATCATGGAGATGGGGAAAAGAAATAAACTTTTTAATTAAAAATAAATTATTAAAAGAACTTATAATATTTAGAAATATAAAATATATAAAGAAAAAAATATTTAGTAAATATATAATTGATTTATTTGATCTTAGACTTAAAGCAAAATAAAATAATAGAAAAGATTTAGATTAATTTTATAAATTATTAATGAATGGACTTTATGGTAAATTTGGATAAAGATAATTTAATGAAATACATTATGTAGATAATAATTTAAAATAAGAATATATAAGAAATCCATTATTAAGATAATTAAATTAAATAAGTGATAATTGTTATAAAGTTGAATTAGTATCTAGAACAGATTTATAATTTATAGGATCATTAGTTAGAATTGCTTCATATATTACTACATGTGCTAGAATAAATTTAATGTAACATGTTCATAGTTGTTTAGGTTAAGATAGTATATATTATATGGATACTGATAGTATTGTAACATCATCTATTCTTCCATAATAATATATAGGTGATCTTTTAGGATAATGGAAACTTGAAAATAAAATAAAATATGGTCTTTTTTTAGCTCCTAAAGTATATACTTATACTGATGAAAAAGATGAAATAGTTTGTAAAGCAAAAGGAGTAAAAAAAGAAAATTTAGATTAAGATTTTTATAATATTCTTAAAGAACGTAATTAAATAAAAGTAACTAATAAAGATGTATTTTTGAGAAAACCTAATGTAATATTAATATATGATTAAATAAAATAAGTTACTATTAAAGATAATAAGAGATAATATGATAACACAAATAATAATTCTTATCCATGGATTAATATAGAATAATATTAAAATAATCTTGATTAATAAAAATAAAATAAAAAATTAAATAATATATTTTATAATTGAAATATTTTATATATATATATTTTTAAAAAAAAAAATATATATTTATATAATTTTTAAAGTATAAAAATTAAAAAAATTAAAAAAAATTATTCAAAAAAAAATATAATGGACGATCTAAATTATTATATAATTACTTTATTATTAATTTTTATTAAATTAATATTATATAAGTTTTTTACTTAAATAAAAAAAACATTAAAATTATAAGATTAAGATTTAGAAATATTAAAAAATAATATTATATCTGTGTTAAATAGTTAAACAACTTAAAATATTTTATCAATTTCAAAATCAAATAAAGAAGATTCTAATGAATAATAAATATAAAATAATGATTAAAAATAATGATAACTTTATAATATTATTTTATTTTTTAATTTTATAATATATATAAATTTATATATATATATATTGTATTATTCATTCTTCTTCATAATATTATCTATTTTATTAACCTCTATCTCTAGTAAAACTTTAATTATTATAATTATCTTTTATACCAAGTTAAGAATTAAATGTTGGTTATGTTTATTAAAATTTATTAATATCAAAATTAAATTTTTATTTTTTTTATAATTAAAAATCATTAAATGATGATTTATTATAACCTCTAATTGTTTATGAATAAGGTCTTTTATTTACAGAAAAATCAGGATTTGTATTTTTAATTTATCCAAATATTAATTTATTAAAATCTTAATTACCAAATGTTCTCTTATTATTTTCCATAAAATCATTTGTTGAATAGGATTATTCATCATCCATTCTTTAAGTATATCCTCTACCACCATAATTTTAATCATATTATGGTCTTTATACTTTTATTCTTTTACCTTTATCACTTCTACTTAACATATATGATTAACCCATATTTTATTATCTATTTATTGTTTAACCCATATTATTTTAATTATTTTCTGTTTAACCCATAGTTTATATAGCTGCTTATTCTTTAGGTAAATCATATATTCCAAGTTTATCCCCAAATTATAATATTTTATTAGTTAAACCTTAAGCTAAACCACTAAATAATCCTAATCCAGCTGAAGCTATAGATGGTAAAACAGAAGAAATTGCAGTTTAAGCAAATGGACTATTAAATAATCCTGATAAAAATTACATTTTTTTTATTTTTATTTTTATTTTTATAATATTTTTTTAAAAAAATTTTTTTATTTTATTTATAATATATATTTAAAATATAATATATATATGATATATATCATAAATTATTAACAGTAATTTCATCAAAATTATAAAAATATTAAGTTGAATCTATATAATACATGATAAAATTATATTTATTTTATTTTAATAATTTAATTAATTTATCAAAAATATATTGATTAGTATCAATTCCAATATCATATTTTATTTACTTAATATCTTATTTATTTAAATTAAATAAATATAAAGATGTTAAACAAGATCTTATAACTGTTGGTAATTATACATATTTTTACGTTGTTATAATAAAACTTATTTCACATTATTCTATCAAATGTCTTCTATTAAAAAATAATTCTTTTACTTTCTTTTCATTTTTCTTTTAATTTAATGTAGCAATAAAATCATCTATAATAAATAAAACATTTTCTACTTTTTTATCTTATTATAATTATTTTTATTTAATATTTATTTAATTTATTATTTCAAAAATAATATCCATATTAAAATCATTATAATAATTTTATCCAATTTTACATTCTAAATCAGGAATTTCATAAGGACTAAAAATATATATTCTATCAAAAAAATTATTATATAATTTTGTATTTATTAATAATTATTTTAATAATTCAGTTTTTCCACTACCTGGTTTTCCTACAATCAAACTTAAAAAAGAGCTTTATAAAAATTTATGATTTTATTTACTTGTTTATTATTTTTTAAATTTTATTATTTTAACTTAATTTTATTTAATTGTAATTTATTAATTTTTATTTTCTTCACTATCCATTATTTATTTTATATTAATAGTATATATTTAAAAAAATATAATTAAAAAAAATATTATTATATAAAAAAATTTTTTTTTTAAAAAATATATATTAATATTTTTAATAAAAAAAAAAAAAAAATAAAAAAAATAATGGAAAAAGTTTTACCAAATAATCTTAATTATAGTTAATTAAAACCAGTAGGATATCCTTCATAAATAAAATAAGAAAAATTTACTCCAGTATCATTTACTAATGCTACAATGAGTGATATAGTAAGATTTAATATAAATACTAATGGATTTTGGGATCCATATAGTGCTTATATTAAAATAGAAGTAGATACTTATGGTATGGATCCAATTGGAGTTTAATAATTAGATTCTAGTGCTCATAGTTTTATTAGTTAATTAATTATATCTAATTAAGGAACTGAAATAGAAAGAATTGAAGAATATGATACTTTAGCATCAATTCTTGTTGATATGAATTATGGTGTTGAATAAAGAGGAGGAAAAAAATTTGAAGGAATATCATCAGTAAGTGGAATGTCTAATAATCCAACTTATAATATGAATGCTGTCATTAATAATCCTGCTGGAAGTATTGGTGGTGGTTCAGTAACATCTGGTAATGGAGGTTATCATCCTAATTCATTATAAAGTTTAGGTGCGTCTGGTATGTAATCATAAGCATAAATATATAGTTTGGTAACCACAACAAATATATTAAGTTCAGCTTATTTTAAAAGATATGAATATAATTGTTGTAATTATTCATCATAAACAGTAGATAGAATTTAGGATAGTGATCCTGATGGAAATGGATTTCCTTAATACACTGAACTTACTAATTAATATTAACCAAATAAAAATACTTCAGGTGATTCTAGTACTTTAGATACATATGGATTTAGGTAACCTTTTAATTTTTCACTTTCTTCGACAAGTTCAGAAGAAATGTTAAGTCCTAATTATCTTGCAAATGTTACTTATAAAGGTTTATTAGGAAAATAATGTTATAAACAAAAGGCAACATTTTGTATTCCATTAATATCAGGAATTTTAGGAATATTAATGCCAAGAGATAGTTATAAATATATACCAATGAAAGCATTATAAAATTTGATATTAGAATTTAGACTTAATCCTTATGCAATGTTTACATCTGGATATTAAGATACTACTCCATTAATTGATGTAGCAACTGTTAATTAAATTAGAAGATTTTGGAAATTTAGTAAATTTGAAATTAATGTAGAAATGTAATATTTTGAATAAAATGTTGAAAATATTATTTTATCTTAATTAAATACAGATAGTGGAATTATTCTTCATACATCAAGTTGGTAATTAGGTCCTAGATATAGTATTCCACCTAATACATCACCAAATGGAATTTATTAAGTTAATTTAGGATTCGAATCATTAAGAAATTGTATTTGGTTATTTATGCCAGATGATTGGTTAACTTATAATTATTGTAGAAAATAATATAGAATATCTGCAAATATTACATAATATTATTTAAAGATTGGAACTGAATATTATCCAAATTTACCAATAACAGGTCATGCAGGTAATCCTTTAACTTATGGTAATTTAGGAAGTAATGTAACTAATACAACATCTTGTGGAGATACTGATTTTAATAATAGTGAATTTTTAATTAATTTATATAAATCATTTGGTAAATATTAAGATGTAAATGCAAGTTGTTTTATAGATTCAAATAATTTTGCTGTTAATGAAAGAGTTTATAATCCAGCAATAACTGGACCATTATGTTCTGCAACAAAAATTTTAAATTTACATACAGCAGGAGGTAATCCTCTTTTCCATGAATAAAGATGTGTAGGAAAAGCAGTTTATGCAAGTAATTTAGAATAACTTAATAATGATTTTAGTGTTATAAGTGGAATAAATACAATTAATAATAGACCATTTGAAATTAATTTAAAATCTGATAATACTGGTTCAACTGCATTTACTAGAGCTTATACAATGTATGTATTTTGTTAATATGATATGTTAGTATAATTAAAAATGAGTGGTGTTTAAGTATTAGGAAGAGGATGATTAAATAATATATTAATTTATTACAATATATATTTATATTTAATAAATGTATATATATATAAATTTTTTTATTAAATAATTATAATAATTAAATAAAATCTAAAAAAAAAAAAAAAATTTTTTATTTAAAAATGTCTATTACATAAGAATAAATTGAAAATTTAGAAAATTAAATTTTATCTAAATAAAATTCATTAAATGTTAATAATAATAATATTATTAAAAAAAAAAGAATACATTAACTTAATAAAGTTATAAGTATTAGTTATCCTAATTAAATTGATGTAAATGAAACAACTAAAACTAAAAGAAAATATAGAGTAACTATTTATTATTTAGATGAAAATAATATATAAAGAAAAAGACTTATTAAATTTGGATCAATAAAATAAAAAGATTATATTTAAGATAAATAAAATAAAAGAAGAAAATAATTATTTAGTAGAATTTAAAAAGCTGATAATGTTTTATAAAGTAATTATTGGAGAAAATATTATTTAAATAATGAAAATTAAGATTTATATACTAATTTTATTGATATATTAAAATAAAATTAATTATAATGAAATTTATATATTTTATATTTAAATATATATATATATATATAATGTTTATATTTTATTATTATTAATAAAAAATTTTATTAAAATTAAAAAAAAAATATTTTATTAAAAATTATATAAAAAAAAAAATGAAACATTAAAATGATACAAATTATTTTGATAATAATAAATAATTAATTTAGAAATAAAAATATGAATATTTTAATAGTTTTATTGTATATGATTTTTTTTCAATAGTTAATGGTACATATTAATTAAATAATATTAATATTGATTTAAATAAAATAATTGGTCCTGAAATAAGTTAAGGAAAAAAATTTTCAATAAAATTGAAAGCATTATCATTTTCGAATATATGTTGGAATAATAAAAGTGATTTATTTACAAATGCATTAATTGCACGTGGTTTATAATTAACAAGTAATATTAATAATAATTCAAATTATTTATATTAATGTATAAATAATAATTAAACTTAACCACAATAAAATACTGATAATAATATAGAAGCAGTAATGTAGGTAGATATATAACCATCTGTTATGGATACAACCTATACTACAAATGTTATATCTGCTAGTGTAATTGGTGAAGTAACATGGAGTAAAATGATATAACTTAATAATGATTAATAAATATAATTTAAAATTTAAAATTTTTCAACTACTTATTATAGTATAAATCCAACATCATATTTAATTTTATGTTTTAATATATATACAATTAATTGATATTTATAATATAAAATAAATTATTGTATAAATTTATGTTTATATTTTTAAATAAAAGTATTATCATCTTCTTGGTCTTAATCCAAATCTTTTTACATTTTTAATTCTATTTACTCTTTTTCTATATTTATTACTAATATTTTAAAAAACTTTATTTCTTTTTGAAATATTATATGATTTTATTGGTAAAACATATCTACCAGCAATAACATTACCTCTTTTAGGTTTTTTTGATCTTTTATAATAAAAATCATGACCATTATATCTAACATCTAATGTTTTAGTTCTTCTACCCATTTTTTTTTAAAAAATAATATTTTTTTTTAATTTTTTTTATTTTTTTTTTAATATTTTTTACAATATATAATATTTTTTATAAATAAAATAATAAAAAATTATATATATATATATTTATTAAAATTTATAATAAAATCATTTTTTTCTATGACTTCTAACCCATGCCATATAATTATGTTTTCCCATTCCTTTATAATTACTACTACATTTTTTCATTTTTTTAATTCTATGTGTTCTTTTAGCCATATTTTATAATTAATATATTTTTTTAAATTTAATTTTTTTTATTTTTTATATTATTTTTTATTATAATACAAAATTAAAATTTTATTATATAATATATACATAAAATATAATATATTATTATAATAAAAATCAATTAATCATTTATCTATAATTTGATGTTAATGCTTTATAATATCTATTTTCTTTATTATTCCACTTTGATGATCTTTTTTTTCTATATTTTTTAATAGGTTTTCTTTTATATAATACTTTTCTTTTATAATATTTTTTTCTTCCCATTATTATTTTTTAATTATATTTTTTTTATTATTATTTATTATTATTATTTTTATTATAAAATATATATATATATAAAAAATAAAAATATATAATAAATATCATTATTAAGATTATAATAATAATTTTTAAAATTAATTATGAATTAAAATATCATTTTATTATGGTTTTATTATTTTTTATTTATATTCATCTAAAATCATATATATTTAATCTACACTAAACCATGGAGTATTTTTAATATGCCAATCATATGCTTATTTTTCATTTTTTACTTATAACCATTCATTTAATTAATTTGATGTAATATTTTTATTAAAATTCATTATATAATATATATAATAAAAAAAATCTAATTTATTTAATAATTAAAAAAAAAAATATATTTTTATTTTTTAATTTTTTTTTATAAAAATAATTATAATTATTATTAAATATATACTAAAATAATGGAATAAATTGAATAATCATATTATTAAAATGACGAATAAGGAAAAGTAATTTAAAATAAAATTAATTTAAAAGAAGAAACAATTTAAAATATAATATCAGCTTATATGATTGGAAATATAAAAGATATTTCATTTAATAATTTAACTACAATGATATAAAATTTATTAAGATTTACTCCTGAATTAGATTTAAATTCTGGTTAAATATTAAAAATGAGTAAAGATTAATTAGAAAATATTGTTTTAGAGTATGGTAAAAAATTATCTGCAATAAAATCAAATTATAATAATAATAATAATAAAGAATAATCATAAAAAATTGAATATTTATAATAAGTATGGTAATAAAAATATTAAGATTATTATAGTTAAAATGTATAGAATTTTAAATTTATTAATGATTTTATAAATTTAACTGAATTAAAATCTAATGTATAATTTTTTAAAGAAGCTATGTTAAAATTAGATATATTTTAATTAATAATATATAATAAATTAAAAAAAAGATTTGAATTTATATTATTATGTGATAAAAGTGGTAAATATGGAAAAAAATTAAATCTTAAATTATTTAAAGATATCATAAGTGTTAAAACAGGAATTTATAAATAAGTAAAATATAATGGTTTAGATTTATAAAATCTAATGATAAAAAATAATGCTAAAATTTAAAATACTTTATAACCTAATATTACTTTAACAAAAGAATATAAATTAATTAAAAATATCTTATAATAAGAATTATTAAAGAAAAAAAATATTAATTTTAAAAAATAAATTAATAAAGAAGTTAAAGGAAAATTAATTAATCCATAATTTGTTGTAAATTCATTAGTTAAATCAACAAAAAGTTTAATAAATAATGCAAATTCTAATAATACAATTAAAAGACTATAAAATTATCAAAATAAGCCAAATCCATAAGTTTATGAATAATTTAATAATTTAAGAAATGTATAAGATCCTGTAAAATAAAATAAAATAACATTTAATTATTAATAAACATAAATGGTTAAAAAAGATGAAAAATTAGCAAATAAAATATAAAATAAATATGGAAAAGATGCAATAAATATTGATACAAAATAATATACAACTAAAGAAAAAAATAATTAAGATATAATTGATAAATTATAATAAATATTTTAAAAATGATATTAATATAATAATATTTTTTAT
>JGI24890J29729_1001100_pt1 | contig 13208 bp, 19 predicted proteins | sample FreactcultureFD7_FD_29729 | JGI IMG/M metagenome (IMG submission 29729)
TCAACTTGGTACAATGCGGCAACGCCTTTTTGAATATCTTCCAAATCTGAAAAAAATTGCTCGCCGCTGGGCTCTTGGCCTTGTATATACCAATTGGCAAAGTCTGCAAGTCTGCGAATTGCATTGTACTGCTCAATTGTCATTGTTATTGTCATCATCCCACTCCTCGGTGTCATAGTCGTAAACATAAAACCCAGCGTCACAGGCTTGTTGGTATGCCTTAGCAAAGTTGGGCGCATCAATAATGAGGGAGTGCCCCTCGTCATCTTTAAAGTACGCGGTAATCATAATTTTAACTCCTCAAAGTGTGCCTGTGCTTCGGCACGGGTTTTAAACTTCTTGCGGTCGTATGGTGTACCTAGGCCACCTTGGCGCTGGTATATCTCATAGGTACCACCACCGAACGGGCATACCTGTACCTCATAGCGTACTGGCGTATCAGCGGGCACATTCCACAACTGCGCGCACTGCAAATTGTATACTGCATTAAATTTGCTCATTTGAGCCTCCTTGTTATTCATAAATACCCAGCTCACCTGGGTTGATCCACTCGGCGTGCAGTCCGTACTTGCGCAGGGTATCGGTGATCAGTGGGTTAACGCCAAACTCCCAGTCAGGAATACGGTAACCATCATGGTAGTCGGCCCACAACGTATTGCTGTCGTAGTCCCCGTAAATACCCTCGGCGCTGATCTGAAAATTCTCAATGTCAGAGCGCTCGTACACTGGGGCCCCGATTTTCTTAAGTGCGTTGAATGCTAGTCTGTGGTTACGTGTCATGGTGTTGTTCCTTTTCGTGTTGATCTGTTTATTATAGCGGGCCACAAGCTCACAGAGTGCGCTATCAAACATCGTACCGGTGTTCGACCTTGACCACGGCGTGGTACTCGTAGTCACTGGTATAAACCTCAAAGCGCTTGCAAAAATNCCCGCCGGCCTCTTGCTGACTCTCGTAATAAAACTCATCGTGGAAGTGTTCCCACAATGATGCTTTATCAATTGGCTCGTCACAGGTGACGTTAAAAAACTCATCATTGCCGTCGATACCGTCATCGACAGTGCCCACACGTTTGATTTTGTATTCTTGTGCCATGGTGTTATCTCCTGTTGAATACTGAATAACTGAAAATTAAAAACGTTTGCACTTGGTTAGTCGCTTTGTTGAGTACTTGATACTCGTTTGGTTTTTTGACAAACCAAAGTTTTGTAAAGTATTTATTTTCCCACCGGTATAGCTGGTCGGTGACTCGGTTAAACGTAATGCCTTGGAATGTTACTTGATCTTGGCTCATTCTTTTTCTCCGTAGTAATTGTAGTCTAGGTCAGCGCTGATAACGTAAAAAATGCGTCCGTCTACAAGTTTAACCACGTTGAACGGGTGCGCATCGCTGTCAACACCATTGTCATACTCTTCGGCGTTTGCAAGCTCACCGGCGCTCAGCCATGTCACTTCCTGCAAGTCGTCATAGTCTTGGAAACTTAGGCCAGCGGGTACTAGAAAATCTCCGTCGGCTAAATCATCGCGCATTCTTACTGTGTATTTTTTCATAATGTATTTCCCTCGGTTGGTCATCATCAGTGCGCGCATCACGCGCAGACAGCCTCACGGCTGTTTCGACCTGTTACTCTTCGTCAAAAATATATTGCAAGTCATCATAGATACGTTCGATCTCGCGTTGCGTGTCTTTGTCAAGATCATCTGTCCATACTGAGCGAATCAGCTCGCGCGCTTGCTCGATTACTGCTTGTTTAGCTTTGATGTCCATACTGCCTCCTAGATTGATTGGAAAAACTCGGGGTTAAACTCGCCCCATTCGCTGGCCTTGGGGCCAATTAAACACCCGCGACCTGTTGTATGGCAAAACTCAGCGATACAGTCCTGATCGAGCGCCGTGCACAAGTAGTCCAGTGATTTCCAGTGGTACGCAAACTGGACGATCACGGTGGGCTCATCGCCATCGGTACTAATACGCACGTTGGTGATGTCGTCCACCACCTCTAGCACGGCCTTGAGGGTTTGGGTTACCGTGTTGTGGCCCTTGGTAAAGGGGTTGGCCAGCCCTATGTTTATTGTGTACATAAACTCCTTGTGTTGGTCATCATCAGTTAGCGCTTAACGCTAAGACCAGCTCGCGCTGGTTTCGACCTGTATTATAAAGCCTTTTTAATCCGTAAGAGTGTTTTGATTGCGCGCTCTAAACGTGCAATGTTAAAGCGCTGGGCACGCGCATACTCGGGGTCACGACCGCCGTTGATTTCAAAGTTATAAATCAATTTGTTACGAGTTTCGATTTCACCCTGCATTGCTTCTATGGCAATTAACAGGGAGTCATCTGCCTCGTAGTCAAACTCGTCAGCGTCGTCAACATCACCGCCGTAGCAACGTACTGCTTGTTCGTACGAGTCAAATTGATTGCCGTTGGTATCTGTAAACATGGTGTTTTTCCTATGGTAGTTGGTTGTTAGTATTGCCTCTAGCACGCTGTTACCAACGCGCTATGAGCACTACTATCTTACTGGTCTCGAGCACTGCCTCTTATCCAGCGCCTAGTCTTTGCCTCAGCATATCTAGGGATTGCCACATGTTTAACGCGCTTGGTACTTAGTCGGCGCGCACTGGTTACGCCAGTGAAACGGTAGCTTGCTAGTGGGCGCGTGGGGCTGTGACTGCGGGCCCTGCCGGACTGCTTGCTACTGCGGGGATTAGCCCCGCACATCCAATACCTGAATTATAGCGACCTTTTTATCATTTGGTCAACTACTTTGTGTAACTATTTTCTTGGCCCCAGTGGGCAATTGGATTTCTATCTGCTGTCGTTTTTACGCCCACCTTTCCCCTCTCTCCCTCGTGCGCGCGTAGCCCTGAGAGCCTTATAAACACTCGATGCCTAGACTTCTCGGCGAGTTAATACCCAAGTAGCCAAACACATCAACTCGTCTCCTAGGCCCCTTATAATGCGTCCTATCCGTCAATAGGTGTTTACCCTAATAGCTAAGTTAATAACCACTAACATAGTGGGCGCGACATATATCCAGCGATACGGCGCGCCCACTATGTTAGTGGTTACTAACTTACATAGCTCAGCCTATGAGCCTGCCACCTGATACGCCTAGGTAGGCCACGGGCCCAATGGGCCTAATTGGCGCGCCAGCCATGTAAGTGAGCACTCACATACGTAAAACGGTTTCCATTCCACACTATGAGACCCTTTTTCATAATGCGGAACCCCCTTTTCAGGTACCACCCCCACCCTAGCCCGGGGGGCCCCACAGAAAATGAGTTTTTATATTACCAAAAGTTATATAAAAAAGTTACTTTCCTAAATTTTTTTAAAAAATATATTAGGGTTTACCCTAGTTTCTGCCAAATTTGACAGGGTATTGACACTTTTGTTGCGAATCATTCTCATTTAGATTTTTACAATTCCTTTATAAATCAAACACTTAATAAAATCTGCGACAGGGTTGACAGGGTTGGGGACCTTATATTGAGTTTATTTTTTTTTTTTAAAAAAAAAATTTAATAATACAGAATGAACCTGGAATTAACCCCCCAACCCTGTCAACCCTGTCAAACTTAACTTTTAGTTATGTAAAACTCTGTTTATATGACTTTTAGTTATATAGGGCAAAACCACTGGATTTGCGTATTAGTAAAGGTATGAACAATTATGTCTACCAAATTCAAGGAGCATTAGAAGGCCCCGACAAAAAATTCAAAGGCTTTCGTGTCTTGGTTTGTAGTGTAGACAATCTTCAAATGGTGGATGTACCAAACACCATATTTGGTAAAGAAACTGCTAAGTACATTGAGTTTCGTTTAAATGTAACCACTGGTAACATTAACATCCAGTCGTTACCCAATGTTGTACAAAATAGGATACGCGTTCCGTTAGGAGCGTGGCTCGATCAATGGGTCCTAAAAAACTTTTATGGCGATACTAGCAACACAAAGCGTGTTAACGCTTGATAATTGGAAACTAGCTAAAGACATCTGCGTTGGTGACTATGTATTTGACAGCGAGGGTAAACTTGCTAAAGTCAAAATAGCAAAGCTATACGAGTCAAACAAATGCTATGAGGCGCGTTTTAACGACCACCTGACCGTCCAAGGCGACAGTAGGCTACGCCTACCCCTGGAAGATCTAAAGTACCGCCAGCGGTCTGACAATTACAAAGGGCGGTATAAGTTTAAGCGTCCGCTTAAGATAAAGTCAATTGATGAGCTGCTATCTGGCCCACTCCAAAACGATGCCAACATCTCGCTATACTCATTACCAACCACCAAGCCACTCCAACTGCCGCACCAAGTACTTCCAGTCCCGCCGTTTATATTTGGGTTCTGGTTTTTTAACAGAAGATCTAGGGACCGCCTAATACCACCGCGGGGTAAGTCAGAGTTTATACACGAAAAATTTAGAGACAGCGGGTACCGTGTCCGTGTCAGGGCGTTGTGCTCAACTACAGAACGCGAGTTTGATGTAAAGCCTAGCGTCTACTCACACCTGGCACCGTTTACTGCCACAAGCATACCAAACAATTACTTGTTGTCAGCCCCGGACCAACGGTTTGAGTTATTGCAAGGCATATTACATTCAAAAAATAACTTGTATAATAAAATGGATGACTTGTTTAGGTTTACATCTAAGCGCAAACTCCATGTAACACAAATCCAATTCCTTGCCGAGTCGTTAGGCTGTAAGACAGCCATGTATTATGACATTTGTAACAAAACTTACATCCTTAAAATTAAAACCAGGCTGCCGTTTTCATCAGATCAGCCCGCGTCAACCAAAAGAATACACCAAGCCAGGCGCACACTGGTAGAAATTACGCCAATAAAGCCACAACTTTGTGTGCATATTGAGACAAACAACAAAAACCAAAGTATTTTGGTTGGAGAAGGGTTTATTTCGTGTCTTTAACACAAAAACAACAGCTTACATTAAAAAAATTCGCAGAATCACACAAACATTGGCCAAAAGACCAGCTTGACGCCGCGCTGTGGCGTATTAAATGGTCATTACAAGCACTAGATCACCAAAAGGAACCAGATAATGGCGAGTATGACACGTTTCTTATGCTTGCGGGCAGGGGATCAGGTAAAACACACACGGCATCTCATTGGATTGGCATTCGTGCTTGGTTGTATGATCACACAAGATGGCTTGTCACAGCTCCGACCTCCAATGATATACGCGCAACTTGTTTTGAGGGGGACTCCGGACTTATCAATATCATCCCCGCGTCACTTATTCGAGATTACAACAAGTCCCTCTTCGAGATTACCCTTACCAACGGCTCTATCATTCAAGGTATTCCCGCCTCTGAACCAGAACGGTACCGCGGTAAACAATACCATGGAGCTTGGTTCGACGAGCTGTGCGCGTTTGATTACCTCGATGAAGCCTACGACGGAGTACAGTTTACCCTCCGTCTTAAAGACCCACGGATACCTCGAGTGCAGCAGATTATTACCACCACACCAAAACCAAAAGAATTAATTGTAGATTTAAACGAAGGTAAAGTTGGTGGTGATGTATATGTAGTTAACGCAAGCTCGTACGACAACCGTTCAAACTTATCAGAAACATTTTTTAAACAGCTAGAAACGTACGAAGGTACGGACATGGGTCGCCAAGAGATTTATGGCGAGATCCTTGACCCGGAAGCCACTGGCATCATTAAACGCAAGCACTTTAAGATGTGGCCTGCCAATAAGCCAACGCCTAACCTAGAGTACGTCATAGCATCGTACGACCCAGCGACCAGCGAAAAGACAATGAACGACCCAACGGCGTGTACCGTCTGGGGCGTGTTTGAACAAGAAGACGCCGGCACTGCGATTATTTTACTAGACTCTTGGGATGAGCATTTAGGGTATCCAGAGCTACGTAGAAAAGTAATTAGTGATTTTAAAGAAGTAGTGTACGGGTCAGACAATGACTTTGGCAAAGGCCGTAAAGCAGACCAAATCTTAATGGAAGACAAATCTGCCGGTATTAGCTTGATACAAGAGCTACAGGGCGCTGGAGTGCCAGTCCGAGGGTATAACCCTGGAAGAGCAGATAAAGTGCAACGGCTTAACATTGTGGCGCCCCTGGTGTCCAAAGGTAAGGTGTTTATACCTGAAGAACCAACACAAAAAGGCGAGTTTGCGTCGTGGTCTAAACGGTTTATGCGCCAGGTATGTTCATTCCCAGAGGCCGGCGGCCACGATGACTATGTGGATTCTTTATCCCAAGCCTTGCGTGTTTTGAGGGATTCGGGCTGGATTCAGCTAGACCCACTGCCGGCTAGGGACTACGACTACGCAGACGATTACAAAAAGAACTACGCAAACCCGTACGCCCAGTAGGGCGGATTGGTACATATCTGCGTATTAGTTAAAATAAGGACGCTTGTTCTTTTCAACCACTCAGAATAAAACTACATGGCCCAACCCACATTACCAATACAAACCGGCGGAAACTTGCCTGGACTTGATCGTGAAGAGGATATCCAGCAAGCGGCTGAGCAAGACGCCGAGATGCAAGAGTATGAAGATAAACTCGGGCTAGACGAAAGTGAAGTTGAAGAAGAAGTCATTGAGCTTGATGATGGTTCAGTTGTTGTTAACTTTAAACCAAAAGAAAGCCCACAACAAAACCCAGAATTTTATGCTAACTTAGCAGAAACATTTGATGAAAATGTATTGATGAGTTTAGCTACAGAGTATTTAGATTTTATTGATGTTGATAAAGAAGCTCGTAGCCAACGTGATAAACAATACGAAGAAGGTCTTCGTCGGACTGGTTTAGGTAAAGATGCCCCTGGAGGCGCCACGTTTGATGGTGCGTCTAAAGTGGTGCACCCCGTTATGGCAGAGGCTTGCGTTGACTTTGCTGCAAGTGCGTCAAAAGAATTATTACCACCCGATGGTATGGTTCGCTCCAATATTAAAGGCGAAGCCAATAAAGCAAAAGAAGAAGTGGCCGCGCGTAAAGTTGATTTCCTTAACTGGCAACTTACCGATCAAGTTCCAGAGTTTCGTGATGAGATGGAACAATTACTTACTCAGCTTCCGTTAGGTGGTTCACAGTTCCTTAAGTGGCGTTTTGACGAAGAACAAATGCGCCCAACGTGCGAGTGGGTACCAATTGATAACATCATACTCCCTTACTCGTCAACTAATTTTTATACGTCACAACGAGTTTGTGAACAACAAGACATTACAGAAGATATATTTTTGCAACGTGTTGAGCAAGGCATATACCGCGACATTGATTCAAACTATTCTTCTGATGCCCCTTTAACAGATCAAACAAGATCTGAAAAAGCAAACAACAAAATTGAAGGTAAATCAGAGCCTTCTAAAAATATTGACGGTTTACGTCGTATTTATGAAATAACGTGCTACATGCGTTTAGAAGAAGACGAAGAAACTGAAGGCCGCCGTGCTCCCTACATTTTAACAATCGACGAATCATCCGGCGATGTATTGTCACTTTACCGTAACTGGGAGTGCAATGATGAGAAACTTGAAAAGCTGGACTGGTATGTCGAGTTTAAGTTTATTCCTTGGCGTGGAGCTTACGCTATTGGCCTACCTCAGCTTATCGGTGGCCTTAGTGCTGCTCTTACCGGTTCTCTTCGTGCTTTACTTGACGCTGCTCACATCAACAACAGCCAAACGATGCTTAAGCTCAAAGGTGGACGCATTGGTGGGCAAAGTGACAGAATTGAACCAACCCAAGTAGTTGAGATTGAAGGAGCACCTGGCGTTGACGATGTACGTAAGATTGCCATGCCAATGCCGTTTAACCCACCATCAAGTGTATTGTTTAGTTTACTTGGTTGGTTAACAGATGCAGCTAAGGGCGTTGTAACTACTGCCGAAGAAAAAATTGGTGATGCTAACAATAACATGCCAGTGGGTACAACTCAGGCATTGATTGAACAAGGCGCTAAAGTATTCTCTAGTATCCATGCAAGACTGCACCGCAGCCAAGCTAAATCATTACAAATTGTATCCCGCATCAACCACTGGTATTTGTCAGATATGGACAACCAGTCGGGCACAGAAATAGAAGTGCGTGACTTTGCTTATAACAACGACGTACAGCCCGTATCTGACCCCAATATTTTTTCTGAGACACAACGTTTAGCTCAGAACCAAGCATTACTACAAATGGCAACATCAGCACCTCCGGGAATGTTTGATGTACGCGCAGTTTACAAACGTGTTTTAAACCAGCTTAAAATACCTGATGCTGATGAAGTATTGCCAAACCCCCTTGGAGCACATGAGTCCAACCCAGCCCTAGAAAACGTTTCTATGACTATGGGACACGCCGCTGCAGCGTACCCAGACCAAGACCACATTGCCCACATTAAGATCCATTTGGAATACGCAAACAATCCAGCGTACGGTGGTAACCCAGTAATTGGGCCGGTGTTTGCCCCGCAAGCACTACAGCACATTAAACAACACTTAACATTACACTACTTACAATCCATGCGTGCCTATGTGGCCCAAGCATCCGGTGGAAGAGATGTGTTAGATCTGCACCAAGAAAAACCATTGGATCAAAAAGGACAACAAGCGTTAGCGCTTGCCTCACAGTTAGTTGGCCAAGATTCACAGCAAGTTCTGGGACCATACGTACAACAAATTCAAGCACTGGCACAAAAAGTACAACAAGCACAGCAATCCCAACAACAATCTGCTGCTATGGGTGATCCTACCGCCGCGGCTATTGTTAAGACACAAATGGCTGAGACAGACCGCAAAACTAAAGAGTTCCAGACCAAAATGCAGTCTGACTTACAACAATCACAACAAAGCTATCAGCTTAAAGTTGCAGAGTTACAGCAAAAGGTCGCTGAATTGCAGGCTAAGTACTCAACACAAACCAACATTGATAACCAACGTAACGCCACAGATATTGCTATGGCAAACATCAACAATGCAGCAAAAGAGCGTGTTGCTATGATTAACGCAGGTACCGCGTTAGACCAACAGCAAGCTCAATTAGAGCACGAGCAAAACTTGTCGGCAATTGATGCTGTCCAAGCCTCTGACGCAGACATTAGACAGCATGGTTTGGCTATCCAACAACAAGCGTTCCAAACGCAGGCAGACCAAGTTAAAAAAGCCGCTGACGCACAGCAACAAGCAGCTTTAGCCCAACAGCAACATGAGCAACAAATACAACAACAAACCATGCAGGCCCAAACCCAAGCGGCTCAAGGTGGTTTAGATCACCAGCAAACTTTGCAACAAAACGATCAGCAGCACCAACAAGCGTTAGAACAACAAGCAGTACAACCACCAACAACAGGAGCAATCTAAATGGCAGCTAAAAAACAAGAAGGTGAATTAGGTTTTCGCCAGACTTACAAACAAACTGGAGCTCAAGGCTTTGGTGGCGGTCCCGGCGAAAAAACCATTGACGCAGGCCCATCTGGAAGCAAGCGCCCAAACAATGCAGTAAAAGGCAAACCAGCCCGTTCGAGCAAAGTTGGCCCAGATAAAAACTTAAATGATATTGGCGGCGGTAACTTTTATTAAGCAATTTAGGGCGGATTTATTTATGTCCGCGTATTAGTGAAATTAGAAGGAACAAATGGTTGATTTAATAGGCGAAATTCTGAAAAGAATTAAAAATGCCGAACACGACACTAAAGAAGCAATTGCTTCTGGTGTAAATGTACACAACTTTGATGACTATCAAAGATTGCTGGGTAACCGGGAGGGGCTAACACAAGCCCTCAGTATAGTAGAGGACCTCTTAAGTGAGGATGATGACGAAAACCTGTAAAGGTTAAGGAGAGCAGCCGAATGGCAGCATACGCATTTGATACAAGAAGTAAAGAAGAGCCCGACTTAAGGTCAGAGTTAGAATGTTTTCCAATTATTGACCCCGGTTTAGAAGTAGCTGGAGATAGAGTACTTGTGCAGTTGCGCCGGGAAAAGACTACCAGCAAGGGTGGAATTATTTTAGTCGATGAAACTAAGCAAACACTACGTTTTAACGAGACGGTAGCTAAAGTAATCCAAATTGGACCTTTGGCATACAAAAGCCCAGATAACCTAGCACCATGGCCAGAAGGCCCCTGGTGTAAAGAAGGTGATCTAGTCCGTACAATTAAGTACGGCGGTGATCGGTTTGTGGTAGATGTAGGTGACGAGAGTGCCCCAGTGGTATTCATTACGTTACAAGCCCGTGAAATCATTTCTCGCATTAAGTCGTTTGAGTATGCGCAAAAAATGAAATCGTTTGTAGATTAACTTTTGTAAAAAAGAAAGCACAGTATGGCAGATAATGAAAAGAAAGACGTTCCTATCAAGGAACAAGCAGATGGCTCCGTTTTAGCCAAAATCGAAGCCGAAGAGGTTTTTGATGATGAAGAAGAGCACAAAGAGGGCGGCAAAGTAGAGGTAGAAGCCGCCGATGAATCAGATGATACCGAGTCCGAAGACACTGAGTCTGAAGATGAAGAAACAGATGACGAGCGTGAAAGAATACGTGAAGCACGGCGCGAAGAGCGCAGGCTAAAGAAAGAACTTTCAAAACAACGCACCGCCTCGGATAAACACAAAATTACTGCGCTTGAGCGACGTAATGAAGAGTTAGCCAAAAGGTTAGTGGCAGTAGAAAATACTGCGGCATCATACCAGTTTGCACAGATTGACAAGGCCGTGGAAGATGAAGCCACCCGCGTCGAATACGCAAAAATGAAGATGCTACAAGCCGCACAATCTGGTGATATAAACTCCCAGATGGAGTACCTGGAACAATTAACAGACGCCAAGCAGCGCCTTAACCAAGTACAGCACTATAAGAAACAACAGCTTGAGTCGGCAAGTACACCCAAGCAAAATGTTCCTAACCCGGTCTCAACAGAAGTTCAACAAAATGCTACACAGTGGCTTAAAAAGAACTCCTGGTATGACCCACAGGCCAGAGATACAGATAGTAGAATTGCCAAAGTAGTAGATCAAGAGTTAGCTTCCGATGGTTGGGATCCGTCAGATCCTGAGTATTGGGATGAATTAGATAATCGTTTATCTGCGCGTTTACCGCACCGCTATACCGCAAAAGGTGGTTCAACTACCAGACGCGGCGGCCCAACAGCCTCTAGCCGTACGTCTAACGTAACCAGCGCAAAACCTGGGACAATCACATTAAGCCGTGAGCGTGTCCAAGCAATTAAAGACGCAGGTTCATGGGATGACACAGAGAAACGAAACAAAATGATTCGGGCATACGCATCGTATGACCGTGCTAATAAAGGATAAAGAAAATGGCAAATACAAGAATAAAACGTGACTTAGATGACCGCTTAGCGGATCGGGCACAAGAAGTAGTAGAGCGCGCAACCACCGCCGCTCCGAACGACATTGCACGTCGCGAACGCCTTGATGCGTTTAGAGACAAGTGGGCAAATAGTGCGTTGCCAGATCTTCCTGGAGGTATTATTCCAGGATTTCACTTGTGTTGGTTATCAACGACCAATACTTACGACAGTATCGACAAACGTATGGCATTGGGTTATGAGCCAGTTAAAGCCTCGGATTTAGGTAAAGGCTTTGAAGGACTAGGCAAAATGAGCTCAGGCAAGTTTGAAGGCTGTGTTAGTTGTAACGAAATGGTTCTCTTCAAGTTACCAGAAGACGTTTACCAAGAAGTAATGCGTATGCTCCACCTCGAGGATCCACTCGAGCACCAACGTAATATTACTGCTAACGTACGTGATACTGCATTGGGTAATAAGGGCGGGCGTTCAGTCTTGGAAGGCGGCACACTGGAAATGGAAAAAGAAACCGCAAGAGCGAATAATAAAAACATTCGTTTTCAATAACATTCTTCAAAACAAAGGAAACTAGACTATGTCTACAGTATTTCAACCCTTTGGCCTGAAGCCAGCGTACCACCCAAGCGGCTTAGATCGTTCGGTTCCATTTGTTGGAACTAACGCTTTCGGTCCTGGAGGCGGTTCGTTTAGTGCTCCTTACTCGTTGACTGGTGCCCAAGTGGCATTTTACCAGTACACACCTGTAGCGATCACGACCACAGGTCAATTAACAATTGCTAACCAAACCGCTGGTAGCGGCAAAGTATACGGCTCATTTGACGGTGTAGAATATACAACCTCTGAAGGCCGTCGTACCCTTGGTAAGTCAATTACCGCAACATCATTGGCAGCAGCCACACAAATCGTTTTTTGGATTTTTGCAGACCCAGCATTGGTTTATGAGATTCAAGTTAATGGTTCTGTAACAACTGCAGCTATTGGTACTGAATACAACTTCGACACAACCGCTGGCTCACTCGTAACGAGTGGTTATACCATCGGTACAGGTGGTGCAGGTTTCTCTACTACAGCGTTGCTCGCAACTGCTGTTGGTACAGGTAACCAAGGCCAAGTGCGCGTAGTTGGTCTAGGACGTGAAGTAGCATACCCAGCAGGCGTTACAAACGCTTGGGGCGACGCTTACACTATCGTTCAAGTTCAGATCGCAAACAACGCCTTCGCAGCCGCGTCGGTTTCAGTCTAATAACGAAAGGATAAGCAATGGCAACCCCAATGCGTAGTACAGACTTTCGTGCGGTAGTCGAACCGATTATCAACGAAGTCTTTGATGGCGTTTATGAACAACGCGCTGACGAGTGGAAAGGATTTGTAGAACAGATCCAAGGTATTCCACGTAACTATCACGAAGAAGTAATGCTCTTCGGTATGAATGCTGCACCTGCCATGCCTGACGGTACTCCCGTTAGCTATGACCAAGGTGGTACATTGTACATCACCCGTTTCATCTACCAAATCTATGGCTTAGCTTATGCTTTGACCAAAGTTTTGATGGAAGACGGCGATCACATCCGTATCGGTAGCACCTTCGCTAAACACTTGGCTCAATCAATGATTGAAACCAAAGAAACCCTCTGCGCTAACTTGTTGAACTTCGCGTTCACAAGCGGCTACGTTGGTGGCGATGGCGTGACTTTAATCAACACTGCACACCCTATTGCTAATGGTCAAACATACAGCAATCAGTTAAGCACTGCTGCTTCATTGTCACAAACTTCAGTAGAGCAGATGCTTATTCAGATCCGCGGCGCCATTGACAACAATGGTAAGCGTATCCGTCTAAAAGCTGAGCAGTTAGTTGTTCCTCCAGCACTCGAGTTCCAAGCAGAAGTAATTCTGAAATCGGTTCT
>JGI24890J29729_1001101_pt1 | contig 13204 bp, 15 predicted proteins | sample FreactcultureFD7_FD_29729 | JGI IMG/M metagenome (IMG submission 29729)
CCGCCGCGACAGCGAGTATCGCGACCATAACAGGCGCTTCCGTGGTGTCCGCTACAGCCACAGCGGCGGCATGGGCACCCGCCGCCGCACTGGTCAATGCGGCCACTTTCGGAGGCGCGGCGACGGCGGGTGCTGCTGCATTGGTTGCCATTGCCGCTGAAGCTCAATTGCTTTCTATTCCAAAACTAGCCGGTGGCGGTCCTATTTCCGGTCCCGGTGGTCCAAAAGATGATAAGGTCTTAGTGTGGGCTTCTAACGGCGAATTTATGGTAAACGCTGAAGCTACTGCTAAAAATAGACCTTTGCTCGAAGCAATAAACAACAATGGTTCGCCGTCTACTGGCAATCACTTTGCCAATGGTGGTTATGTTGCAAGTGGTTCAATCCCATCAAATGACAATGTTGGATCAACACATTACCATTTTGAAGGTGCTGATTTTACAGGTACAAACCCCGATGAAATCAAAGCCGCTATATTTAGTGCGATTGCTCAAAGTCGCGCTGGTATAGTAAACGAAGCTGTTCAAAAATCATATGTAACCAACTCTAAACAACAATCACGTCAAAAGCTAAATAGTAAGATTGGCAGATGAGCACTTTAATTCCATGGCCGCAAACTAATCCGCCAATTGGATTTAGTAATTATACTTTTAAATTATCTCGCAAAACTATTATCTTGCGCTCGCCTTTTGACGGAACGAGACAAGCCCTAGTTGCGCCTTACGCATTGTGGGCATTAACTGGCAAATTTAGTCGGCAAGTGCTTAATAGTTCTGGTTCGCTTAGGTCTTTTTTATCTCAATTAGACGGTCAAGCTAATAAATTCAAACTTCCTTTGTTTGATGCAGTAAAGCCTCTTAGCGGCTATAATGGAAATACCGGATTTGTTAACGGTGCTTCTCAAACTGGATTTTCTCTTGTTACCGATGGCTGGTCAATAAATACTTTGATTTTGTCTGATGGCGATTATTTTGTAGTTAATGATGAAACTAAAATTGTAAATGGTTACGTTGTTTCCGATGGTTCAGGCAACGCCACTATTAACTTTAAGCCTGCTTTAAGAAAAAGCCCTGCTGATAATTTGCAATTGTTTATTGGCAATCAAGTAAATCTTCTTTCTTATTCAAATGTCTTTAGCGATGCTTCTTGGTTTAAACAAAACTGTACAGTGGCGGCGTCTGTTGTAACTGATCCTGATGGTGGAACAAACGCCGAAAAAGTAATAAGAACTGCAACCGGCAATTTTTACATATCAAAGCAAGTAACAAAGCCCACAATATACGGTGCTAATTACACCTTTTCGATTTGGTTACGTTTAGGTACTGTTACGGGAAACATAACTCTTTCAATAATTGATTTTGCTGGTAACAATGTTTCTTCTGTTAGCATAACTCCTAACACAACTTGGACAAGATATAGTGTAACAGGATCGTTGCCGGTTGGGGCTCCTTTGCCAATGCAAGTTGAAATCAATCCTCAAAACATGGCAGGTTCTGCTGGTGATTATTTTATAATTTACGAAGCTCAACACGAGCAAGGAAACGCGCCCACGGCTTATAAAAATCAAACAACTGGTGACGGTCAACCTTATTGCATTATGAGTTCTAACAGCGACGATGCTGCATCTTGGGATTTATCGCCACCTATTCAATACGATGTTCAACTAGACGCAATTGAGAGTGTCGAATAATGGCGCGATCTATGGATGCAGCTACGGCAAGCGCCATTGTAGCATCGACAGTTTATGGCAACTGGTTTATTCGCCTAGATATTGTGGGCGATCCTGTTTATATCAATACTGGTTTTAGCGATGTTTATTTTGCTGCTGGTATGGGGTATGATGTTGAATTAGTAGGTTTGACATTTTTAAGAGGAGGAAATGTTTTAACTATTGATACTATAACAGATTCTCAAAGCGGAAGCCAAGGATTAACGATAACGCTTCCCGGTGTCGATCTCAGTATGGATTATTTGCATCAAATACTAAATAACGCTGATATTTGGCAAGCTGTTAGATGTTTTCTTTGGTTTGCTACTTGTAACGAAGATGGTTCTATTATTGGCAAACCAATTAGAATTAAAACAGGCCGTCTTGACCAATTGTCAATAACAATCGACCCAGATAACAATGTGGGCACTCTTGCGGCAACGATTGAAAGCCAATCATCTTATCAAGGCGAGGCTTCTAATTTTAAATATTCAGATCAAGCTCGTGTAGATCCTGCTGATATTTCTCAACAATATGTTAGTTGGCTTGCAAATCAAGTTGCTCAAATAGGCCATCCTACAGTTTATGCTGCTGGTGGTGCTGGTGGCGGTGGTTTAGGAGGAGGTCTTAATGTTAAATTGTACTAGATTGCCAAACTGGCGAGATAAACTTACATATGAAATCAATCGAGTTTCTGAAGATTGCTTTCTTTGGGGAACAAATGATTGCTTTCAATTTATTGCTAATTGCATTGAAAGTTATACAGGCCACGATATTACAAATGGTTCGCGCGGTAGTTATACAACGCCTCTTGGCGGCATAAAGCAGCTTTTAAAATTAGGCGGTTGTCATCAATTAAAAGAATATATGGACACTTTGTTTGAGCGCGATCATATAGCGTTTGCTAAACCGGGTGACGTTGTATTTAAAAATTCAAACCAAGATGGATATGACGCAATTCTTGGTATCTGTTACGGTCAAATTTCTTTTTTTATATTAGAAGAAGGTGGTTTGACTAAATTTCAAACTTTGCAATTAGATGGTTGTTGGAAGGTTATCTAAATGCCTCCTGTTATTGCTTTTGTTGCTGCTGTTATCGGCGTAAGCACTGCTGTAGCAACAGCGATTGTTGTCGGTGTAGTTGTTATAGCAGCGTTGGCTCTTGCCATTTTGCTTTTGCCAAAACCTAATTCTATTTCTCAAACTCGATTGACAGATAGTCTTAATGTTAACGCTCCTAGAATTATGGTATTTGGCAAAACTGCTTTTGGTAACGATGAACGCTATTGGGAGGTTTACGGTTCTGCTGGTTACGATCAAATAGTTTGTACTGCTACCCACAGGATTACTTCTTTTGGCACATTTTATGTTCAAGGGGCTCCATTAAGTTTTAGTGGCGATACTTGCACCGGAACTGGTAGTGTTGGAACTTTTGGCGGTGCTGGTTATGTTTCATCTACAACTAACTATGCGGGAGGAACACTTTTAAAACACAATTCTCTTGTCGGCGTACACGGTACAGCGTTTCCCGGTAGCGGCACGACCGGCGCTGGATCGCTTTGGACTGCCAATTGCTCAATGACTGGTTTGTCAGGTTACAGGCTTAAATGGAATGTAACCCAAAAATCTTTGCCTAACGGGATACCTACTCAATTTCTTCAAGAAGGTGAAGGTTGTCCTGTTTATGATCCGCGTCGTGACACTACCGTTGGCGGTTCTGGTAGTCATCGCGCTAACGATAATTCTACATGGGAATATTCGCCAACTGACAGTAATGGTGTTCCAATTGGTCGAAACAATGCCTTGCAAATGATAACTTATTTGCTTGGTTGGCATATTGTAAATCCGTCAACAAGTGCTTATGTTCCTGTTGCCGGTCGTTGCGTAAATCCAAATGATATTAATTATGCAAGTTTTATTGCCGCTGCAAATACTTGTGAAGTTGAAAATTATTATACAGACGGCGCCATGTCATGTGCCGATAGTCATTCAAACAATGAAAGTATAATTGCAAATGGCGCTCAAGGATATTTGTTAGATCCCGGAGGACTTTGGAGTTATTGGGTTGCAACTAACGATACTGCTTCAATCGCCGTTGCTCTAAGTCAAAGCGATATTATCGGCGGTGTTGCTTGGATACCAAAAGACACAATTTCCAATCTTTACAACAGTGTGGGTGGTAATTTTGTCGATCCTTCTGCAACCAATCTTTATCAGCCATATCCTTATCCTGATGTTGTAGATAGCACTTATTTGTCACAAGATGGTGGCATTTCTAAAGTTTTAAAACTTGATTTTCAAAATGTGCAAGATCCAAATCTTGCACAAAAATTAGCTCGAATTGCTTTAAACCGTAATCGTGTTACTGGTCAATTTACTGCTACTTTTAATTATAAAGCATTACAAGCAGAAATGTATAATTGCGTCACTTTGACGTTTCCTAATTTTGGTTGGACTAATAAACTTTTTAGAGTTATTGGACAAGCTATAAACCCGATCGGCGGAATTGATCTTGTTTTGCTTGAAGAATTTGCTTCTATTTATACAGGCGGAACAGTCAACACCTATACACCCGCTGCTTCTGGTTCTACTTACGATCCTTTGCAACAAATTGCTCTTGGCTCACTAACACTAACAACTGTTAATATTTTAAGCAGTGGTTCTTTTGCTTATGACGGAATAGAAGTTACTTGGACAACTGTACCTGCAAATGTTGCATCTATTGAAGTTCAATATAAGAAAGCAACAGATGCAACTTGGATTGCAATTGCTCCTGTTACTTTTGATGTTCCTGCTGTTGTAATTCAACCTGTTTTGCCAAATACTGCTTACAATATTCAAGCTAGAACTATATCAAGAAATGGCGTTCCGGGTGCTTGGTCAACTGGAAATATAACAACCGCTACGTTTACAACTGCAACTCAAAATCAAACATTCAATCAAGGTACCGACCCTGTTTTAACTCAAACTGTTAACGATGGTGCTATTTGGAGTGACCCCGCAAACAACAATCTTTATATGCGTATTGGTGGTTCTTGGGTTATAATTGGCATTATAACAACTACTGTTGCCGCTGGTACTGTTTTGTTTGATAGTTCTGTTCCCAGTTCCTTTAGTTTTCCTGTTCCGGCCGCTTCAACTGCTCAAGTTGATATTGAGGTTTGGGGCGGCGGTGGCGGTGGCGGTCACGGTCACGGTGGCGGTGGTTCTGCATATTCAATTAAAACAAGCTATGCTGTAACTCCTGGCACAACTATAATTTCCGGTGCCGTTGGTGCAGGCGGATTGAATTACGATGCTACTATTCCTCAAGTAGCGACTGACGGTTCTGCAAGCACCGTCACAACCCCTTCGCTATCGGCTGGCGGCGGTGGTGGCGGCGCAACGGCGGCGGGTGCTGGTGGTACTGCTACAGGCGGCACGACTAACACGACTGGCGAGGCTGGTGATACTGGTGCGACCGGCAACGGCGGCGCTAACCTTGGAACCTCTGGCGGCGCACGTCAAACCACGTCGGGCGCGACCGGCAACGCGCCCGGTGGCGGTGGCGCATACGGTCCTAGTTTTGTTGCTGGTGCTGGTGCAAATGGTAGAGTTAGAATAATTGCTCGCTAAAACTTCTTCAATTTAACATCAGCCCTATCTTTTGGACCTTCCATATAGCCGCGAAGGTGTCTAAACTTCTTATCAATTGTCTTTTGTGTTTTCTTTGGTTCTTCTTTTTGTGGCTGTGATTGTGTTTCGCTCATAGCAAAAGTCCCGGCCTTTCTCTTTTAAAATAGCCAATGTCAAACAGCGTTTCGACAGCTTGATTTATATAATAGTCGTAATCCAAGTCATCGGGTATTTTATCAGGTAGTTCCATTAAAGGTCGGCAACCTTCTGATTTGGGAACCAAGTTTCCAGAGATAACGTATTTGATGCAATCCTTACTCTCTTTTGAATAATACCATCTGACAGTTTTGCCCAAATAGTTATTTCTGTAATAGCCCCCCCCTTTAACCGTTCTAACATTAACAAATCTTGTAATGCTTTTACAAGTTCTGACTGTTTCTCCATAGTCAATTCCTTTTGAGATAAACGCTTTAACAGCATCGCTTATAATTAAACTTTCGGGATTTTTGGATAGTACACTATTGAGAGCGGACCCAAATTCAGAATAGACACCTTTTGTTTTGCAAGTGCCGTCGGTCTTAACAGCAATATAGTTGTTAACGTCTCTCGCATGAATACTTCTATATAAAGTTTCTTCAGTTTCAAAACCAGTATCGTTTTCCCATTCTTTAACAATATCATCCAATACGTGCAAATTGTCAACATGGCAATAAATAACAACACCATCAGTATTAGCACTAACGACAGAAATTCCCGCATCTTCGATCCTCTCGATAAGCATCAACAAGAAAAGTTGACCGCTGATTGTAATTTGGCTTCCTAAGTGTGGGCTATAGAGTTTTGAATATTGATTGCTAAGTTTGCCAAATGTTCCGTTTACTGTAATCTTTAATCCATCTGCTTCGACTTTGCGACCTTCTTCTTTAGCCTTCAATCTACGTTCGACGAACGATCTATAAACTTCAAGAAACTCTGGTCCCAAATGAGGCGGAAACAATTCTTGATTTAAAAGTATGTACGGATAATATGATTTAACGTCTCTATCAATTAGTTTGTAATCTTCATTTGAAAAAACAGTTAGGGCTTGTTCGCTACTATGCAAACCGCCGTTTCCCATTCGATAAACACAACTACCAATTGGAATTTTAATAGCTTCAATCGAAGGCGGTGTTATGATCGCGCCATTTGTGCCCACAATAAAAGGCGCTTCTAGGACCGTCTGTAGGACGCGCTGTAGGGCTGGCGAGCAGAAGGACAGGCCGACAGGCTGGCTGTAGTGGTAAACGGTCCCAGCGGCGATTTTTGGGGCTTTGGCGTGGACGCCGCGACGGTGTAGCTCGCCAACGATCAGGGCTTCCGCGACTTGAGCATCTGACTTCGATCTTAGATCGGTGTCGTATTCCTTGCCCATTGTTTCGCGAAGCTTAATAGCGGGTTTTAATTCATTATAAAGAGCAAGTGTTATATCAAGATCATTGATATTATAATCTAAAACATTAAGACTTTCTTCATAAGTCAATTCTGTATCAGGACTATAAGGCAAATCTTGCAATCGCTTGCAACCAAGTCTAGCACCGTACATTTTAAGACTTGCGGTAATCGGAGCAACTTCAATCAAATCAATATGATTGCATTTAGCTAGACGTATTTCAAAAGGTGCTTGCTCGCTATCAAATATAAGTTTGTCTGAAAATTCTTTCAGCTTCCAACATTCTACACCATCCAATGCTTGACCTAACATCGGCAAATCATAATTCTTTGAATAAAACCCGATTATTTTATGGCGAAATAAAACAAAGCCAAGTAAATTAGTATCCAGCAACAACCCGTAAGCATTTTGTTCAAAAGAATATATTTTCCCAGAATTACAACACTTAAAGGAACAGACAAAATAATTAACATATGTTTCAACATCAAATACAAGTTCGAGTGCTGGTCCATTTGTTAATTCTTCTACAGTTAGTTTTTCATAGTTACTTGGCCTTGGAATAGCAGATTGTTCCAAGATCGGCTTGATCTTTGCTCGCTTTCTACGTTCAGGCGATGATTGATCGAAAAAAACCATTTAAATTTCATTCTCGCAATCAGGGCAAACGTGGACAAATTTGCCAGAAGAATTGCTTTTAAAACAAATCCAATAGTTATCTTTTAAAACAAACATAGCGTCTGTTATATTTGTCATTTTGGTGTTTAAAGTATCATCGCAACCATCACAAACAAATATGATTTTGCTCCATTGTCTATCTAACATCACTTAACCTTTCGCGATAGAAGTTAAACAACCGCGCATATTTTCACCAAAGAACATTGCACGATCAACAAAAGTTGTGTAGTCCATAGTCTTTGCAAACGGCGCAATATCTTTTAGCTGACTTGCGCTGAATATCTTTCCAGCTTGCAAGCCAGGAACATCGAATTGAGCGCCTTGCTCTTGCGACAAATTGCTTTGAAGCAGATTTTCACAAAAATAAATGCAATCATCTTCAACAAAGTTTTGTAGAGCCTCGACACCTTTGAAGAAGTTTTCGTTGATTGCTTGTGGAAAACTTTCAACATTTAAAATATGAGAAACGTCCGGCCACTTATCGGCATACAACAATGTCTTTAGCCAAGAACCATCTTCAAACCAAAGCGTGACCGATCTTTCAGGAGTGTAGCCAAATCCCACAATTGACGATGAGGTTTTAACAACGGCGTTTATAAATATCTTTGGTATTACAAGTTCGGGAGGCAAATCTACACCGTGCCAATATTGCATCATAACTTTTCGATCAGTTCCAGTGCAAACATTAGCTTCGAGCAAAACAGAGGCTTGAATAACACTATCGGCTTTTTCGTCGGCGAGCGTCCCGCAACATTTAAAAGCTTCTTTCAAGCTATCGTTGGCAACAGCAATGTTTGCGTCTGGCTGACTTAGAAACATATCGCCAACGTCCGCACAGGGCACAATTGCGCGCAAAAATTGGCCTTTGATGCTAAGTCTCCCGCTATCCAATTCGGCAATAGCAAGAGAGTTTCCGCACTTATTAAGAGCGGTCATCAGCTTAACCAAATGTGGGCAACAGCTTAAATCTTCTTCAATTGGATAACCGGCGGTCATTTGACCGTCAAACATTACTGCAAAATGATCGCCAAGGACGACATGCTCGTTTTCTTTTGTTCCTGCTACTGAAACAAACTTCAAAGCATTTGCAAGTTGTTCTGCTTGCTTTGCTACGTTTGGTTTTCTACCTCTAGCCATTTCTAATCTTTCTCTATCGTCTGGGTGAATTTTAAAAGTCGCCATCATAAGAGCGGCGTTTATACCAGCAACGCTTCCATGCGTTGTTCGATACATATTGTATTTGGTTAAGTTTTCTAAAATGGTACTTCCTCAATATCGACATGATCCTTGCAACCAAACGCTATCACTTTGGCAGGTGGTCTAGCTGCAAACAATCTACACAACTCTGTTTGTTCGACAAAGTTTATACAGTTCATGCAAGAAGTCACAATGCCTTTATCATCATTTGCGGTTATTTGCAGATTCCATCTTAGCTTTGGATAGGTTTCGCTGGTCATCGTTTTTTGCTTTCTTTTAACAAAATGTCAGGATATTCGATTAGTTTTAGATTTACAAAATGGCCTTTGCTATACGACTCGTAAACTTTTTCAGCTTTTGCTTTGTCGTTAGAAGCAAATAATAAACTGTTTGGCTGTCTCAAATCTGCTCTAACGGCCCACATTAAAATTCAACTCCTATGATTTCGGGATATTTTTTGTTAGTCCAAACATTTATATAAACAGGCGCTCGCAAAGCAGAGGCAAATTGCAATACTTCAAGATTGGTTTCGGGAGGTTCAGCAGGATAGCGTTGACGAAACCAATCACGACCGCGCCACCCCGCCTTGCCTTCGACTGTTTTAAATTCATAAAAGGTTTTGAAGCCTTTGCAGTAATAACTTGCTTTAACAAAACTGTTGCCAGTACCTTTAGAAATATGTTCAGAATAAACAACTCTGTCAACTTCAAACTGTTCTATTTTCGGCAAGTCTGAAACCATAATATCGACTTCCGATGCAGTATCTTGCAGCTTGCTATTGATCGGAAACACAAAACCACAAGCAACACATTCTCTCGCGCTTATATGATTGTACACCATACAGCTGGGACAAATTTTAACAGGTACTTCACCGCCTCCACCTTCTCCTTTTTTGCGCGGTATCAGAGGATCGTTGATTGGTCCTAGGCGTTTAGTGTTGCCGCCGTAGTCCATTAGCAAGCAGTTTTCTTTGATATAATCAAAACCCGGTATATATTGGTTTGGATTAGTGCAATCGTAAGGTCTAGTTCCTCTACCAGCGAGTTGCACCCATAGACCGCTAGACATCATTCCGCGGAAACACCCGATGTAATCAATAGGAGGATGATCTATACCAGTTGTTAATTTGTTCATGCTGATAATGCAGCGAGCTTTTCCGGTTTTCCAAGCCTTCATTGCTTTGTCATTGTCGCCATCGCTCATTTTAGAGTGAGCGCAAACAGTCGAAATGTTAAATGTATTATTGAGCATGTCTGTCAAATGTTCTGCATGTTCAATACCAGAAGCAAAACCGATCCAACAATGTCTATTTTGTCCATAGTGGACAAATTCACTTAACGCTCTATAGTTGATATCTGTTTTATCAACAGCGCGCTCCATTTCACTTTGATTAAATTCGCCTTTAGACATGCCCACACTGCTAAGGTCATATTGAGTATCAGCGCGTTTAGAAAACAAAGGACATAGATAGTTTTCAGCTATCAGCTTTGACCATCCGTCAACGTCAGTTAAATTATAGCAAGTGTGGGTAAATATTTTTCCATTTAAAAGCGACCCCATTCCCAAACGCCAAGGGCTTGCAGTCAAGCCAATAACTTTGAGCATTGGGTTTTTATGCTTTAGTTCGGTGATGAATTTTAAATAACTTCCTTCATCACCTAGCAAGTGAGCTTCATCAATTATCAACCAGTCGCGATAGCCAAACTTTGGAAACTTGCCAACCATTGATTGAATACCGCCAAATACAATAGGTTGAATACTATCGGCTTTGTTCATTCCGGCACTGTAGATTCCAATAGGTGCAAGTTGCCAATGCTCTTGCATTTTCTTGGCGTTGTTTTCAATCAATGCTTTAACATGCGTAGCCATAACTACACGAAAAGGCGGATAGATTTCAAACGCTCGCCTGATAGCTTCAGCAATGATAATCGACTTGCCTGTTCCTGTAGGAAGGGCAATCAATGGGTTTGCAGCTTCTTCGCCTCTATGATCCTCAAAGAAATCAAACAAGGCTTGGACAGCTTCCTCTTGGTATGGTCTAAGAGTGAGCATTTTAAAATATCATAAGCCAAGCTTCATCTTCACAAATATTGTATATTTCAACAGAATATACTTCTCCCAATTCGCTTCCCATGTCCACTTTGGAACAATATATAATTTTGTTTTCATCAAACTCTTTTAACTTTTCAATCAACTCTTTAACAGTCATATAATCCTCGCATAACTAGAGCAACCAACTTTGATTATGTGTTCCGGTATTATGGCGTTGTGAACAGCACAAGCCCAACTTGCATTTTCAACAGGAAAGGCATTGCGGCAAGATCGACAATTAATATCAGGTGCCTCACCTCTAAAACAAATTCCTTTTTGATAACAATACTTGCAATCAAAATATGTTTCTGTTTGAGCAATCTTTTGAGGTTGAGTTTGGGAATTTATTATATTTTCCGCCCTAGCAAATAAAAAATCTCCCTTATCCCGTTCCAGATTATTGATTTCAATATGTATTTCATCATCGTTTTTATTTACCGCCATGTATAAGCCAAAGTCGAAACCTTTAGCAACGCCGTAAGAACACATTTGAGCATAATGTATGGGCTTTGCTTTTCTTAATTTTTCTTTCTTTAGTTTTTGAAAACTTTTATCGTTGTGCGTTTTAAATTCAACTAATAGCTTGCCGGTGTCCTCGCGCCAAGCACGACCGTCTAGTGATCCGCCAAAATGTCCATTAACGCCGGAAATTCTAAATTGTTTGCCGTCCTCGTCAAATTCTTCAACAACAAAACCAATGCCTCGAAGCCAACGAACAAACCGCGTTTCTTCAAGATGACCGCGATTAAATAATCTGTATTGCCTCCCGTCTAAATTTTCTTGTTTAAGCCAACGAAAAACACCCCATATTTGAGCTTTGCAATCGTTACCTAATATAGACGCGCCTAGATGGTTTCTCGGTTCTTCTTTAAATTCATCAATGCAAAACTTATCTAAATCAACATACAGTTGATTGACTAGCTTTTGCCTAACAAAATCGTCGTTTAGATTAAGCAACGACCAAAATCCTACTTCCAGAAAATTCTATCTCTATAATAGTTTCTTGCAATTTTTGTTGAATTGCGAAACGCCTGTTACTTTGGTCAATTACCACCCCAATTATAGTTTCAGCGTTTGCACAAAGCAACGTAGCAAAAAACTCCTTCAACTCTTGAGTAAATTCGTAACCTTGAACAATCATTTTAGCCGCCTTTTAAAAGTTAAAATGGTGTATTTTTTGCCGCCTCAACACCATTGGCGGAAAAACTAAACTAACCTAGAGCCGTCGGCTAATTTAGTCGCAACTTTAGCCCCAAGCGGGCTTTGCTTGACCACCTTGGCCTTGAGCCCATCCGCCCGGTGCAGCAGCAGGAGCAGGAGCAGGAGCAACAGGAGCAACAGCGGGGTTTCCCCATCCGCCTTGAGCAGCAGGTGCAGCAGCGGCGGAAGGCGTGTAAGCCGGTGGCGCGGTCACAGGCGGCGCGTAGGTTTGCGGCGCTTGTGACTGCTTGCCCGGTTCATTCCCGTTGATATCGTAAATTGCAGTAACTTCAGTGTACTTAGGATCTTTTGACGGTCCAATCTTAAACTTGAAAGGAATGTTGTGCAATTCAACAGTATCTTGCCAAGCAATCTTATTGACCACATGAGAATACGCAGACAATTGATTGTTGGCAATTTCAACAGTTTGAGCGTTTTTGTTGTGCAGGTTCAAACGATCAGTGTGGGTTTGCCCGGTCAAAGGACCGTCTATAACCTTTAGCTCAAAAGCGATAAATCCGCCTTGACCGTCTTTAGTCATTTCTTGACTGGAATTGGCAATAATTCCGACATATTCGCCAATTGGCAAACTTCCACCACCGCCATAACGAGGCGAGTGAAGCGCGGCATTAAAAGCATAAGCAACCATTGTTAAACATCCTTGTTGTAAATATCAATTCCACTATTGGAATAGATTGCGTGAGCAATAGAGTTCCATCCATTGCGATATGGTTCATTTGGGTTATCGGGAGGTTTTGGAATTGGAATAGTTCCAGTCAGTCCATATCTATTTCCTCCCACCCACCCCGGTGTTCGATCAACACCTATCACTCGCCCTTGATTAGCGCCCATAGCTTTTAAAAGTGTTTGACCTTTATCGTTCTTTTGAACGTACAAAGGTTCATGCAAGAAGCCGATCATATCAGCCCATTGCGTTATCATTTCTCTCTTGCCAAAGGTTTTATTGTTTTTAGGAGAGTGCAACAACAAGTCCCAAGTATCATATTCCCCAAAAGCAGGATCGACAACACGCGAAGGGAAAACGTGACACGTTACAACGATATTGATATTAGCATTTTTTGCAAGTAAATCGCAATAATCAGTAAAACGACTGAAATACTGATTGGCCAATGAATAGCCTTTTCCGTATCCTTCGTGACAAGTTTCCATTGTGTTGTTTTTAGCAGGTTTTGGATCGGTTTCAATAACTTTTTTATGAATAAGTTGTTCAATTTGAGTAGCTGTGTCAAACAAAATTGTTTTAAATTTAAAATTACCTTTTATGCAAG
>JGI24890J29729_1001102_pt1 | contig 13186 bp, 15 predicted proteins | sample FreactcultureFD7_FD_29729 | JGI IMG/M metagenome (IMG submission 29729)
GATTTTGTATGAAGGGTGGACCGAACATCCTGGACTTGAACAGGGAAAGCCACGTTTCCAATTTACGCCGAACAAATTATAGGAGGCTATTCTGTGTTTATAGTCTGGAAAAGGTTCTAGGATGAAGCTTACAGTTCAAGGCTACAAGCCGCTCGTGTTTCCTCCAGAAGCTTGCGTTCCAATGAAGGGCGCGTTTGATGGTAACACGCCGTACGTCGCTAAGATTGTCGAGCGGTGGAAAAAGAAGAGCTACCTTGAGAGTAAGCTCCCGCTCAAGCTCCTGTGTTTGGAGATTCTAAAGGAGCGCGCGGAGGAGCTGGGTGACTACAAGAGCTACTCAGACCCTATGGCTGGTGTGGGTATCAGTGCTCGCATCTTCGGTGAGGGGCAGAAGCGTAAGCTTATTCTGAATGATTTTGATCCAAGCTGCTGTACGGTGTTGCGCGCCAACTTCAAGGAAGAGGTCACGAGCGACGACATTCTGAACTCTCCTATGCGGAAGGCAGATATGATCTTCCTCGACTTCAACGACTTTACGTTCAAGCGTGCTGGTGGTAAGTACAAGGAACCTTTAGAGGCGGCGATGTCCGCTGCTGGTGAGTTCATTGTGCTGAACGACTGTTCCCCGTTCTATCTGCGGTACGGCGCGAAAGCGTTCAAGGTCTATTCGGATCTGCTTGGGCAGGAAGTTCACTCCATTGAGGACTATTTCAAGGCGGTGGCGAAGTGGTACGCACGCACCCACAAATGGTATCTAATTCATGTGGCTTACTTCTCTGAGACATCATTCATGCTCCTTTCGCGCGAGCACTCCAAGCTGGTTATCCGGAAGGTCGAGAAAGCCACACTACCCAAAGGTATGGTTGTCGTAGAGGAGTAGGCACCCATGTCTGACACAACCCAGAGCCCAACACCACCGCCGTGGTCCATTGACCAGGATGGCTCACAGCTACTGATCACGGCTGACGGCGTCGGTATTACTGTTGCGAACTTGACCGGCTGCGAGAATGCGCAAGCGAACGCAGCATTGATCATTGCGTTGGTGAATTCTACTAAGGCAGTCAAGTGAGTCGAGATCCTGCACTAGCCCGGCGCATGATCTACGAGCACCAAGTTCTGGACCTGTATAGGGTCAAACTAGCTCGTTGTCCTTTCTGTGGTTCTTCAAATGTTGCGCTGCAGACTGGCCCTATGCCTCACGTTACGTGTGTGTCTTGTCAAGCCGACGGTCCGTTGGTTAAGGGTAAGCGTGAGCAGTACGATGAAGTCAACCACAAGGCTTGTCTTGTGTGGAATCAAAGGATGAGTTCGTGATCATCAACCTACGAGGCACCCACTCCAGCGGCAAGACCACGGTCGTTAAGAACCTGTTGGCTGCTTCGGTGATCACGCCCAAACCAATTTACGGTGCGCTTGGCCCCCGCCAGCCAGAAGCATATCACCTTCAGATCGATGGCGTGAAGAAGCCTCTGTTCATTCTGGGGCCGTACTACGGCGTACCGACTAGTGGTGCGGACGTGATCACCACAAACGGGCTGGATGTTCTGATCGCCCTCGTGGACAAGTACCGGAAGAAAGGTCATGTTCTCTACGAAGGGATTATTCTCAGCAACAACTACGGCAGCGTGGGCGAGTATTTGTTCACGCAGAAGAAGGATGTCATTGTTGCGTTTCTGGACACACCGCTGGAGGTTTGTCTGGAGGGTTTGAAGGCAAGACAGTTGACCGCAATCCGCCAAGGCAAGAGTGACCTTCACCTGCGCGAACACTACAAGCGCATTCTGCGAGTGCGAGAACGTCTAGAAGGTCTTGAATTCAGGACCGAGACGGTAAGTCGAGATTCAGCAGCAGAGAAGATTTTGTCATGGTTGAGCTAAGTGCCAGAAGCATGGCTTTGGTGATTGCGGCTAAGGACGAGAAGATCAGTAAGCTGGTGGAGGCTCTCCGCAAGAATAATCACCACCTTGCTCGACTTGTAAACGGTAACGATAGTGAAGTTGATTGGGAGGCCGCGCGACAGCAGGTTTTAGTTACACGTGAGTTTCTGAATAACGAGGGGAAGTCTGATGCCGCTTCTGAGTAATCTTGAGACGCTTCTCTACTTTGCGAAGGAGCGGGAAGCTGTCCGCATTCGTCGTGAGGGTAATCTCGCTTTGCGTCAGGCCGTGGACGAGACACGCAACGGTCTGGCGGCTAGAATGATTTGGACCGAGGACCCAATCCTAGCGACGTACCGCTTCTGTAATGTGCGCCGCCGTGATGATCGCGTCAGCCGCTGGCTTCGGGAGCATGTCCTGACCCAGCAGAACATCAATTACGATCTTCGGTCCTTCCTTCAGTTCTCAGCTTGGTGTCGATGGGTGAACTGGCCTCCTACGATTGCTGCGGCAATGGACGAGGGCTTCTACCCCAAGAAGCGAATTGATTGGAAGAAGCTTGGACAGTTCATGGACCGCCTCGGCAAGAAGCAGAAGGTTTGGACCGGGGCGTATATGATCTCAGCGCCGCGTAAGAAGGGCGGCAAGAAGGGCAAGTTCGTTGCTGAGAAGGTGATCGGGCAGGAGCTTACCAAGGTTCTGCCACAGTTGACCAAGATGATGCGCGAGGAACCACGCTCGTGTGAGGCGGCTTGGAAGCTTTTGCGACAGTGTGAGTATTATGGGGGTTTTATGGCCGGGCAGATTGTGGCCGATTGGAGCTATACTTCTCTGTTGGAGAATGCAACAGATTTGTATACGTGGGCTCCTATGGGGCCGGGGTCAGTGCGTGGCTACAACCGAATTATGGGCTTGACCCCGATCACCAAACGTCCTAAGGAAGAAGATTGGTTAGCACATCTTGCAAGATGTCGAACAGCTCTTGTGGAGCATTTGGGACCGGGGTATGAAACACTCAGCGCCATGGACTGCCAAAATTCAAACTGCGAAATAGACAAGTATTTAAGGGTCAGTTTGAATCAGGGTCGTCCACGTGCGAAGTACCGTCCGGAGACCGCGTACTCAATTTAGGCGTTGGTATGTTTGAGGTATGCCAAAGATTGAGTACACAGTTGACGCGAGAGGAAGTATCATTCTTCCGGAAGGTGCTCCCTTTGATGGGAAGCCTGTTCTTGTAAAGCTTGCTGCTGGGTGGTGCGAAGCATTCTGGGATGAGGGCCGGATGGTTCAACATTCTGAAGGTGCTGAGGCAGAAGGGTTTCAGTGGGTCTGCTTGGACGACCAGTTTACAGCAGAACTCGATACCGTATCTTGGTGGCTCCCTCTACCAGAGTATGCTTATGTTAAATTAGTTAACCGTAAGAAGGCGGGTACCGCCGGAGGTAAGGCGCGGGCGGAGAAGTTATCGCCGGAGCGTCGAAGTGAGATAGCTAAGAGCGCCGCGAGTGCGCGGTGGGCGAAAGCAGGAGAAACATGACACCTTTTGAGCGGCTACTAAGTATTCGGATTGGCGGAGGTACTGAGAGGTGCCACGGCATCAGGCACCAAGGTTCGTATTCGAACGCTGCGCACTCTTGGGGTGTAGCGGTGATCATGTTGGTCTTATGGCCAGAGCACTTTGGACGGTTGGCTGTTTATTGCGTAGTCCATGACGTTCCTGAGGCTTGGGTTGGCGACATTCCTGCACCTGTGAAGAAGTATTGTCCGGAGATTAAGGTTGCTGCTGCCCGAATGGAGAGTCAGATATTCGAGCGCCTGTCCTTGCCTGATGAGGCTCTGTTAGCACCAGCTGATAAGCAGATGCTTCGGGCTTGTGATTCTCTCGAGTTATACTTGTGGGCCTCCGAGCAGGTCAAGGGCGGGAACCAACACGCTGCTTGCATTCTTCGGGAGCTTGATGGCTTCTATTTGCGGGACCCGTTACCTGCGGTTGCTTGCGACCTTTACCTCTCCATAAAGGAAGGTAACGTTGAGCACGCGACGGACGCGCTTATTCGAACATTGAACGGAGTTATGTGAATGCGTGTTATTACTGCTCGTAACGTCAATGATGCTTTTCTTCAGGGTGTAGCTTTACTGAAGAAGGAGGGTGTTCCTCAATCAAGTCGGGCTGGTGATGTTTTGGTGATGCCTGAACCAGTGTCCACAGTCTACGTAAACCCAACTGAGCGGGTGCTCTTTCACTCGGGCCGTGACGCTAATCACGTATTCCATCTTATGGAAGCACTCTGGATGTTGGCTGGGCGAAACGACGCCACTTGGTTGGACCAATTCGTTGGTGATTTCTCGTCGCGGTTCGCAGAAGAAGGTGGTGTGCAGCACGGAGCCTATGGCTACCGCTGGCGCAAGCACTTTGATATGGAAGGCGGCGGATACCCAGCACTTCCAGACCAACTTGAAACGATCATTAAGCTGCTCAAAGCAAATTCCGATGATCGTCGCATTGTACTGCAGATGTGGGATCCTGTGGCTGATCTTGGCGTGAGTAAGAAGGATGTTCCGTGCAACACCCAAGCGTACTTCAGGGTGCGTAGTGCTCTAGACGAGCGGAAGAACAGTCATCCTGGGAACGCAGGTTTGAACTACCACAAGCCTGTTCTGGACATGACCGTTTGTTGTCGTAGCAACGATATCGTGTGGGGAGCTTATGGTGCGAACGCTGTTCATTTCTCAGTGCTGCAAGAGTACTTAGCGGCGCGCATCGGTGTTGGTGTTGGCACGTATACCCAGATGTCCAACAACTTCCACGTATATACGAATGTTCTGGACAAAGCAGATTTGAGTGCGCGCTTTGATGCGGCTTACTCAGAAGGAACTTTGCTTTCGGTTCCACTCGTGTCGTCGCCTGATACGTTTGATCTAGACCTGCAGATGTTCATGGGTGGAACCCCTGCTGAGAGCGGAATATACAGGAACTCGTTCTTTCCAATGATTGCTGTTCCCCTGAAGGAAGCATACCGCCTGTGGCGTAATAAGCAGAGGGATGACGCTCTAGTGATGGTCCAAACTCTTCCGGTTCGTTGTGATTGGCGCGTAGCCACAGAGTCGTGGATGAAGCGCCGTATGGGTAAGGGTGTGGTAGAAAAGAGTGAAGAGGGAGTTGCGCGGTGAGTACGGAAGCAGTTACAGCGAATTCTTATCAGGTTGGTGGTAATCACTATGACTCTGTTTATAAGCACTGGGACTTGTGCGTCAATATTAACGCGGGATACCTTGAGGGGCAGGCGACAAAGTACTTGGCACGGTTCCGTAAGGCAGGTAAGCCTCTTCAGGACTTGGGGAAAAGTAAGCACTACGTCGAGAAGCTTTTGGAAAGCTCTCAGATTGTTTCTACGGTCGGTCGCCGCCCCCGACATTGGGTTCAACAGGAGACCGGGCTTTTCTGTAGAGCCAACGACATCGTGGGGCGACACCGTCACCTGTTCTTTGTAATCCTTAACTGGAATACGAAAGCAGACTTGATTATTGCTGGCGGAATCATTCAGGAGTTCATCGACACGCCCAGCTGTTGGACGGAAGCTGTCGCTCCTCTGACTTCTGATGTCGTACCGCTCGAAGACAGTAACCGCCACGCCGACCGTGCGTAGAAAGAGAACATATGCAAGTTAGCCGTAAAGAGCTTCTCGCCGCGCTGGAGCCGCTGAAGCCTGCGTTCGCCGGTCGTAGTGTCGTCACCGCTTTGACGCACATTTGGTTTGACGGTGACTACGCGTACGCTCATGACGGCGGTGTCGGTGCGCGCACAACGCTCAAGACAGACTTCAAGCTTGGTGTACCGGGGGGGCTTCTTCTAGGTTTGCTTGAGCAGTCTGGTCCGGATGATATCACGCTCACGGAGGCAGGGGCCGCGCTGACGCTGAAGGCGGGCCGGTCCAATGTCAAGCTGGCTACGCTGCCTCTCGACCAGCGCGTCTGGCCTTACCCAGAGAAGGCGACAGGTAAGCCGGTGGCCTCTCTCAAAGTGACCAAGGGCTTTATGTCCGCGCTGAAGCGGGTTTTTGTGATCCGTCCGGCGACACCAAAGCGGATGGAGCATCATGCCGTCTGTGTGTTCGCCATTGGTGACGACGAGATGGACTTGTTCACGACGGATTCGGCAACGCTGGCGGTTATGTCTCTAGCTGAGCCTTTGCTTGGTAAGGCTGACGCGATTGCTATTCCTCGGAGCTTCGCCGAGCAACTAGCAACGAACTGTCAGTACGACAAAGAGCTCAAGATGTACGCCGACCACTTTGTTGTGGATGCGTCACCTACTTTGACTTTGTATTCGAATGTCTATGATACTTCTGATCTTCTGGACTTACCCAGCTTCGCGGAGAAGTACTCGAACGATAAGGCAGCACCGCCTTTTGAGATACCGAAGGAGTTTGCTGCTGCTCTGGAACGTGTCGTACTTATGGCAGGGCTAGAGGACGCGGCGGTGTCACTCCAGACTGGTGGTAAGTCCCTTGGTATGACCGGTGCTTTCAAGCTCGGTGAGTTGGCTGAGGAGTTTGAGGTCAGCAAGTCTCTGCCGAAGTGTGTGGTCCCCGTTGTTGCCAAGACACTTCTGTCTGTTCGTGACGTGAACGAGATGGCCGTAGGCAGTAATGCGGTTACGCTTCGAGGCAAGGACAAGTTTATGTTTGTTCTGGCGCAGCATGAGGCTGCGGCTCCGAAGAAGGCAAAGAAGAGTAAGGATTAGAATGGGCCTACTTTTCGCGGACACGAGCAGTTCTGGAGACTTCCAAGCCAAAGCAGAGACGGCGCTTCTACATAAATTAGGTTGCCAAGCCTGCCCACTGAAACAAGAGCCGGGTCGAATGTCCGCTACGGGCGTTGCCCGGCCTTTAGTTTATATGTTGGGTGTCTCACCGATTCGCGGTGATGTTGAGCGAAGCGAACACTTCAGTGGTGAAGCAGGCGATATGGTCTATCGCTGGATTCCCAAGAAGTTCAAGCCACACCTGCGTTGGAACAATATCGTAAACAGTTTTGTTCCTAAGAATCAAGCGCCAACAGCAGTTGCTCTCGAGTGTTGTCGACCCCGCGTGGTCAAAGATATTGAGGAAGCCAAGCCAAAGGCAATCTTTGGTTTTGGGAACGCGCCCCTCCATTGGGTGAGCGGTTTCCACGGGATACAGCATTGGCGTGGTCGCCGTATGCCTGTTCAGGTAGGCACGCATGTTTGCTGGTACTACGCCTTCTCTGATCCAGCAGAGCTTCTGCGGTTCGCTCGTGACAACGGTGGTGACTTCGGTTCTGAGGATGAGCGCATGTTTATGTTTGACATGCGCCAAGCGTTTGCTGATGTTGAAGACGGTTTGGAGAAGCCGGTCATTCACACTGAGACCATTGCGCGGGCTAACGTTGAGTGCATCACAGACATCCGCCAAATAGAGTCTGCTCTACGGTGGGCCTCACAACAACCTGAGGTTGGTTTAGACTACGAGACGAACGGGCTTCGTCCGTACGCCACCGGTGCTAAGATTCTAACGGCGGGCGTTGGTACGCTTGAGAAGGCCTACGCGTTTCCTATTCATCACCCAGGAGCACACTACACAAAGCAGCAGGTAGCTGACGTCATTGATCTTTGGACGCGGTTCTTACTCAGGGCTTCATGTGTGAAGGTGGTCCACAATCTTGCGTTCGAACTAGAGTGGTCTGGTTTCTTCTTTGGAACAGAAGTGCTGCGTGCGCGCCCGTGGCAGGACACAGCCACAGCTGCTGCTATCATTGATGAGCGGCGCGGCAAACAGAAGCCGGGGCCGTTCAGTCTTGAGTTCCTTGTTCAGCAGTACTTCGGCATCAACCTGAAGAAGCTTTCCAATATTGATCGTGCCCGTCTGGAGACCACACCGCTGGACAAGGTTCTGTCCTACCAAGGGATGGACGCTAAGTATCATCACGGGCTGTGGCGCAAGCTCTGGGAGGAGATACAGAGGCTGGGGCTGGAGCACCCATATGAGTTGGCTGTACGTCGCGTCCCTACTGTAACGCTCAGCCAACTCAAAGGGGTTCCCGTTGACCAAGAGAGGATCAAGGTACTGGGTAAAAAGTACGGCGGTAAGGTTGACGCGGCGCTGGGCGTTATTGAGGGCCTCGACGTAATCCGGGACTTCAAGAAGGTGAAGGGCCGGGCGTTCAACCCGCAGTCCAACCCAGATATCCTTTATGTTTTTGATGATATGCTGAAGCGTCCCGAGGTTCGGGTTGTTGATAAGTATACCAAGGTCGAGAAGCGTTCGGCAGACGAATCAGTTCTGCTCCAAATCGAACACCCCTTGTCTTCGGCACTAATTGAGCTTCGTTCTGCTTCAGGAACCAAGTCAAAGTATATAGATGCTTTGGCTTTAGGAGTAGAGGGCACTACTTTGTGGTCTGACGGTTTACTTCATTGTCAGTTTAATACGTTCTTCGCAGAGACATCTCGTTTGAGTTGTGAGTGGCCTAATCTGCAGAACTTTCCAAAGCGAAGTGCAGAGACAAAGGAGGTGCGGAGCTCAGTTCGCGCAGCTGCTGGTTGTCACGTGCTTGCATTTGACTATGGTCAAATCGAGGCGCGCGTAATAGCTATGTTTACTAATGACAAACGGTTTGTCAAGGCGCTTTGGGATAGGTATGACGTTCATCAGGAGTGGGCGGAGCGGATTGCTCACGAATATCCAGCGCGGGTTGGTGGTAAGAAGTTTCTTAAGGATAAGAAGGCCATGAAGACCTTCCGCACGGATGTCAAGAACCAATGGACTTTTCCGTTGTTTTTTGGTGCAAAGGACACTTCTGTTGCTAGTTACTTAAAGATACCTATTAATGTGGTTAGGCCTTTAGTGCGTGAATTCTGGAAACAGTTCTCAGGGGTACATGACTGGCAAGTTTTGCAGCTAGAAGCATATCGTGAGCTCGGGTACACAGAAAGCCTTACCGGGCGTAGGAGACACGGCCCGATGAGTGTGAATCAAATTTATAATAGTCCAGTACAGGGCACAGCCGCAGAGATCGTGTTAGATGCTATGTGTCGTTTGTCCGAGACGCAGGACCAACGACTTCAGCCCGAGATTAATATTCATGATGACTTGACTTTTTTGCGGGTTCCCGAAAAGGACATTGACGTAATTGCCGAAAAGATAATTGGTATGATGCTTCAGGTACCCTTTGAGTGGGCACATATTGTACCGATCACTGTGGAGATGAGCTTGGGTAAGAACTGGGCTGATATGGAAGAGATTGGTAACTATTCGTCAGATACGTGGAAGTGACATGAGGGTTTCAGCAAAAACAATTCCTTGGTCTGGTATCGTTGGTGGTGGTGTTCAGCTTCTGGATTCACACGGACGCCCGTGCTTTATGGTTGCATTCATTGGCGCGCAGAAGGACATTACCAAGGAACAGTCAATAGCTTTGAGCGAGCAGTTTGTGTCGTGGGTGAACAACCACGGTGTTTTTGTTCCGAAGGGGGAGTAGATGCTTTGGGTTTCCCTACTTTCGATGCTCTCTTTACTCTTAAGTTTAGTCAGTTTCGCTCTGTGTTACCTTACACTCAAGCGTTTGGAGAAGCATTGAAATGGGTAAGCAAGGTTCGATGATTACGAAGTATCGTCCCGGCTCTTTTGAAGAAGTCATAGGTCAGGACGCTGTTGTGCGTTCACTAGAGAAGGTGATCGACAAACGTAGCAGCGATGCGTTTCTGTTCACAGGTCCTCCGGGGACGGGCAAGACAACTTTGGCTCGGCTTGCGGCTGAGGCTCTTGGCTGCTTGCCCGGTGACCTGATTGAAGTTGACGGTGCTACTACCTCAACCAAGGAAGAGATCTGTAGTGTTCTTGACGGGCTTATGTACCGCCCCCTTGGCGCTGGCGCAATGAAGGCCGTAATCATTGACGAATGCCATGCGTTGAGTAAGGCAGCGATCACGGCCCTTTTGAAGTCCATGGAAGAGCCCCCGGCTTGGGTTACTTGGTTCCTCTGTACTACGGAGCCAACCAAGGTTCCAGTCGCGATTAAGACGCGGTGTTCCGCTTACCAGCTGAAGGAAGTTTCCTTTGATGACTTGTGCACGTTACTTGAGAGCACTGCTGAAGCCAAGGATGTTGACGGCAAGGTAATCGAGCTTTGTGCTGAGGAAGCTAGTGGCTCGCCTCGACAAGCTTTATCCAACCTTGGTATTTGCTTAGCAGCGGTGGATCGTAAGGAGGCTGCTGAGCTTCTGCGTAGTGCTGCAGAATCCAAGGAAGCTGTTGATTTGGCCCGAGCACTCGTCAACGGTTCGAACTGGGGTGAGGTTAAGACAATCCTGACCGCGCTCAAGGAGACGAACCCTGAATCGGTGCGGCACGTTGTGCGTGCTTATACGACCGCTGTCGTACTAAACGGTAAGGGAAAAGATTCTGAGAGTGCCTTTGCTATCCTAGAGGCGTTCTCAACTCCGTTCAATCCCGCAGACGGGGCAAGTCCTCTTGTGCTCGCTTGTGGTCGTTTGGTTTTCGCTAATTAGCCGGAGTATGTTTAGTCATGGTCGCACGCAGAACAGCTACCGCAGAACCCACCCCCTCACGCCGGTCTTCGGACAGTTCGGCAGTTCTATCTGAGCTTGAGAACTCACTTGCAATCGATCGGGATGACCTCGACACTTGTCTCGTTGAACAGCCGGGATCATTCTACCATGTAGCAGAGCAGGTTGCTTCTGCGAATGCGCGGCGTGATACGGCCAAGCTTGAACTTGAAGAAGTGACAGCTACTGAGGACGGCAAGTTTCGTTCGCTTCTGGCGCAGAATGAGGAGAAGGCTACGGAGAGTGGTATCTCAAACCACTTACGTACTCTGGACAACATCAAGGCGTTGCAGCGGGAACTGCTGGTTGCACGTACTGAGGCTGACCGGTGGCTAGCTCTCAAGGAGGCGTACCAGCAACGCTCCTTTATGCTCCGTGAACTTGTAGCCCTTCATCTATCTCAGATAGGTAACGTTCGCGGAGAACACGGTGCTTCTTCTTTTCGCCATGACGTTGGTGACAGAAATCGAGAACGTGCTGAACAAGTTCGACGTGAGCGTAGAACGAACAATGGCTGAGGTTCAATTTATAGTCTACTGTGTGGTGGGCTTCTTTGCTTTAATCGTGGTTGTGTATGTTCTTGCACGGGTTGCTAGTTTAGGCTACTACCGGTCCAGGGATGATTACGACCGCTCAGTGTTAGAGAAATACTTCAGAAGGAAAAAGGACTAAGATGGCAAAACCTAGTTTCAAGTACCGGGGGCGCTCGGATGAGTCGGTTATGCGCCGTTCCAAGGAATCAGCAGGTTCCTTTGACAGCTATGTGAAGGGCGACTTCCTTTGGTACAAGTCAAAGGAAGGTGAGAACTCTATTCGTATCATGCCGCGTGCGCCGGATGAGGACTTTGAAAAGTGGGGCGATCACTGGGGCATCGACATTTATATTCACTACAACGTCGGTCCAGATAACGGCACGTACCTGTGCTCGGACAAGATGAAGGGTGAGCCTTGTGCTGTCTGCGAAGCGAAGCGTTCTGTGGAGGACCCGGACGAGGCCGACAAACTGAAGTGGTCCCGTCGTATTCTGTGCTGGCTCATCGACCGCAGTGATGAGAAGACAGGCCCGAAGCTTTGGTCCATGCCACACGGTACGTCGAAGGACGTCAGTGCTGTTAGTCAGGTGAAGGGTACTGGTGAGATCCTTTTGATTGACCACCCCGAGGATGGCTTCGATGTCTTCTTTGATCGCGAAGGCGAGAAGATGCGCACCAAGTACAAGCGCATTGAGGTTGCCCGTGATCCGTCGCCGCTCAGTGACGATGAGAAGCAGCAGCTGAAGTGGTTGGACTACGTCGTGGAGAATCCACTTTCTGAGATTCTGGAGTTCTTCCCGTTCGATCACATCGAGAAGGTTTTGTTCGGGCAGGGGCCGAGTCGGAAGGACAAGGATGACGATGCTCCGCGTGGGCGTGGTCGTCGTGATGACGACGAGGAAACACCTCGCCGTGGTTCCCGTCGCGGTGAGGACGATGATGCTCCGCCTGAGCGTAGTTCGCGGCGTGGCGCAGCCCGCGACGAGGAGGGGGAAGAGGATCGCCGTGGCTCTCGTCGAGGCTCTGCTCGTGAAGAACCTGAAGCCGATGATCCGCCGCCGCGTTCACGTCGTGGTCGAGAAGAACCCGCTGAGGAAGAGTCTGAGGAACGGCCTCGTTCCGGTCGCCGTGGTTCTAAGGAAGAGCCTGAACCTGAGGCAGAAGATGACGCCCCGCCGCCACGTGGTGGTTCCCGCGAACGGGTACGGGGCAAGGAGCCTGAGGAAGAACCGGCTGAGGAAGATACGTCCGCCAAGGGTAGGCTCTCGCGTCTCGGTCGGCGGCGTAGCTAGGGCTGTTGAGAGATAGTCTCTCGTTAGGCTTCTATTAGCCGCTCGGAGGGTAAGTTGGCTGCAAGATTCAAGGCGAAAGAGAAGACGGAGGTGGGGGTGGAAGCATCCCTACCTCCAAGGCGTACTAACGTGTACTTCGGAGCGAAGGAGATTGACTTCATTCGCTCCGGGTGCACACTGCTAGATTGTGTTGCAAGTGGCGGAGGCAGGGGTGCTTGGCCTCTTGGAAGAATTGTTAACCTAGTGGGGGATAAGTCAACCGGCAAGACACTCTTGGCGATTGAAGCATGTGCTAACTTCGCGGCACAGTACCCAAAAGGTCAGATCTGGTACCGTGAGGCAGAAGCGGCTTTCGATGTCAGTTATGCTAAGGATCTGGGTCTGCCTGTAGAGATGATAGACTTCGGACCAGACGGTCCTGGTAACTCGTGGAGTACTATCGAGGATGTCTTCGAAGATCTCCAGAAGTGTCTAGCGTCTGTGGAGAAGACTACCGACGTCCTCGCCAAGAAGCTTCGGGAGAAGGACAAGAAGCTAACAGACAAAGAAGCACGTACACGCGCGCTTAGGTCTACGCCTCCCGGTCTGTATATCATCGACTCATTAGATGCGTTGAGTTCCGCCAAGGAAGTGGACCGTGACATCCGCGAAGGCTCCTACAACCTTGAGAAGCAGAAGCTGATGGGTGAGCTCTTCCGTACACTTGTTCGGCGGCTGAGTAAGGCGCGGGTGTGTGTTATTATCATTTCGCAGATCCGGGATAAGATCGGAGCCATGATTCGTGGTGCTAAGTACACACGGTCTGGCGGTAAGGCGTTGGACTTCTACGCCAGCCTCGTGATCTACCTAAGTGATCTCGGTAAGTTGTACCGCACGATCAGAGGCGTGAAGCGAACT
>JGI24890J29729_1001103_pt1 | contig 13177 bp, 9 predicted proteins | sample FreactcultureFD7_FD_29729 | JGI IMG/M metagenome (IMG submission 29729)
AAATCTGAAACTTTTCTTTTTATTTTTTCTTTACATTTTTCGAAATCCTTTTGAGGGGCTTGTATGCTGGCTCTGCGAGCATTGCGAAAATATCCAACGCGCCGGCAGCCGGAGAAAAAAACTTTCGAAAAATCTTTTATCAAAGACGAAATTTTAAATATCCGGTTGCTTTCACAAGTCATAGAAAACCTAAAAAAGAGGCGAAAAAAGGCAATGCCACCATCAAGGGAGGTCAATAAAAACGCGATTGCGGGCATCCTGGAGGCGTGTTATCTTGATGTTATTGACAAAACGGTCAAAAACATGGAAAGTGTCACCTTACAAAGACAATGCCAAAAGAGAAAAAGCGCGGACAGAAAAGGTGGGATCATGAATCATTGGAGGTGGCTTTCTACGCTCATGACCGAGACTATGACGCAACCTCGAAAGCAACCGGATGCCCGAAAAATACTCTCTATCAGATAGGGAAAAGGAAGGAATGGAAGACTCTAGGGAATGGACAGCGGAAGTTGCAGCAGGCCAGGGAAGAAATAAGGGCCATTGATCCTGATATTGTCACGAGTGTAAGAGAGGTTGTCAGGAACGCCTTTGAGACTCAGCGCGAGGGATTCCGGTCGTCAATGTCTCAGGCATTGCACCGCACCGGCGAGTATATTGGCACCATGCCCGGGGACGCTATCCTCTCAGAGTCTCGGAGAGTCAAGGACATCCTCGATTCCGGGGCCAAGTTATATGGGTTCGGCGAGGACGGCCACAAAGCTCAAATCTCTGTTAATGTTCTGGGACTGTCCCTCGATGGATTTGCCGCAATGCCTGCGGTTAGCCTATAACATCAGATAATGTGAGTAAAGGATAGTAAACTTAGTATGATGTTAACAGTGTGGGAAATGATTAATCGCAATTCTGATCTGTAATTGTATTGATTAAAGCCTTGTCAGTAGATGTTAAATGGCCTTAAGGTGGCAGGGGCTGGGCGTCCCGGCATGGGCCGGGCGATTAAGGGATCCCTTAAATCTATACAGAGAGCCTGACGGGCACCCCCCCGGGGCGCGAGAGTCTCGCCGTCGTGTTTACGAGAAAACCCCCATACAATTTTTCCTAAAAATCCCAGAGTGACAACATTCCTTTAGTTTTCTGGTTCTGGAAGCCATGAGAATGTTCGGTGGATGTTGTCGTATGGGTTTAGGGATGTCTGACTATTTTCGTAAAAGCACATTGAGGACAGGTGAGGTAATGAGGGTAGGTGAAGGAAACGATCATTGATGAGTTCCCAAACCTTGTGGGTATAGTTGCGGTGTGTATGGTTGAATGAGCAGAATAGTCGTGTGGACAGGTAGTTTTGAAGGAAGTAGTCTGCGAATTCTGGTATGGAAGTATTTGCACAATTAGCAATAAACTTCTGTATCTGCTGTTCTCCGTCTTGGTATATGGCTAGGATCTGACTATTTGAGAGATTAGATGGATCATAAGGGCCTATTAGAGATGTTGTATAAGAGACAGCCGACTGATTGAAGTAATCATTGAACAGGACAAAGATGTTGTTTAAGGATGGGATTTGGATGGATAGATTTGGATTGAGTCCAATTTGATAGATGTTCTTTGGTTGAGATGGATCTGTGTTAAGGACTCCTATGTTTTGAGAGTGTTCAAAAATGAAGACTTTTACTGACTTGAGGATGTTGTGTAGGGATGTGTTGGTTTCCGCTTTATTTAGATCGTTCCCAAACGCTCGCAGGAAGATGATCTTGTATTTATTGGTGGATTCATTGATATAATTAACATATGGAATCATTCTGCAAGAACCATGGATTAATACAACCTCCCCCTGATTGCTAGGATTGACTGTATAGAGTCCGTTATCGTCTGGAGATGCTTGGTTTAGATCAATCATATTTTATTTCCTACTCCTCTGTTTAGACACCGACTGTTCTTTCCAGTGGGCCTTTCCGTAGATCGTGCGCTCTGCTATTTCCTTGGGTAGTTCTTGAACAAATATTTTTAGATGGAGAGAATACTCTGGATTCATGAGAGGGATTAGATGAGAGAATTCTTCACCTACCAAGGCTAGTTTTTTAGCTTCGGAGAGTGATTGTATGGATATTGAATGGTTTTGATGATTCATGGATTGATATATTATTAGAGAACCTACTTGCGTAGAGCAAGAAACCTACTGCGTAGAGCTGACTAAAGAAAAGCAAAACATTAAAGCAAACACCCCCCTTATCCCCCCACCCATGTGAGAAAGCCTGTCAGAAAAGAAAAGAAACTACTGCTCTCTAAGCCTAGATCGGAACTAGGCTGAAAGCAGGGTGTTTCTCTTCTCTCTCATCGGGTAAGGAGTTTTGGTTCTCCAGAGCCGTTGTTATTGGATCATGTGGTACGCATTCACACCCATCCTCAATTCCCTTAGGAATGAGTAAAGGTTGCCACATCAAGATTGATAGGTCAAGATGTTTTGAAGATGAATGTGGATATTTTTTATAGAAGCTATTCTCAAGACTTCAACTGGCTGGCATTGTCTCTCCTTTCAGTGAAGAAGTATGCTCATGGATTTGGCAAGGTTCATGTTGCTATCCCTGTCTCGGAAATTGGGTTGCTGCCTAAATTTGATGGGGAAGTTCATTTAATTGAGCCAAAGGCTTCTGATGGATACATGGATCAGCGAATCACCAAGCTCCATGCAGATGATTTCTGTAAGGCAGAGTATGTGATGCACATGGATTCGGATTGTATTTTGACCAAGGATGTGAGTCCAATGGATCTGTTCTTGGACGGGAAGCCTGTTTATTTGCGCGAGGATGGCTGTGTGAGTCCTTGGATGGATATTTCCGCTAGATCGTTAGGGTGGAGGGATAGCTACGAGTATATGAGGCGTTTACCGATTGTTTTCCCTCGGTGGATGTATCGGGAGTTTAGGGCATTTATGGCAACCAACACAGGAATGAGCGTGGATAATTGGATTGCAATCCAGAATGGGCATGAGTTTTCAGAGTTCAATACGATGGGTCAATGGGCATATCGGTATCATAGCGATGCGTTTACATGGATGGAGCCAAGAGATTGGCCTTCATTTTGCAAGCAGTATAGGAGCTGGGATGGGCTGGATGAAGAGAAGAGGGCAGAGATTGAGAGAATTCTCGCAGATTAGAATGCAGGGATCTAATAAACGAGGATTAAACTCTCTTGACATTATTCAAGAATATTAGTAATCAGTATGGCTAAATGGCTTCTCTCACCTTCTCGCAAGCTAAAACTCTTTTGGCTCCATATGTTACGAGTCAAGGGGCATCTGACCCTGTGGTTGCCTCTGCCATTAACTTTGTTAATGAAAGGTTTATCACTTCCGGTCAGTGGAAGGGAAATAGATTTGTTCACTCATTTAGCGTGAGCGTGGATGGAAATGGGAACTATTATTTTGACACTGTTCCCGGCATCGAGAGCGTGATGAAGGTGTTGGCTATTGACTCTAGCAACCAAGGAGAGATCGTTGATATTATGAGCGATTGGTATCCTTGGAACGATGGTGGTCTAGGATTCATGTCTGCATCTTATGCAGGAGACACTCAGATCATAAGGCAGGGGCAAACTCCAGCCTCTGCTCTTCCTAGCGACTCTACTGCTGACACTCAGCGGTATAGGGTGGTTGGAAGGGTTCCAGAAACTCGCACGATGTATTGCATTGTGAGGAGGGGGTATGTTCCTCTCTCAGGAGACAATGATCTTCTTTTGCCGTCTAACCGGAATGCCTATCGCTATGGAGTGCAAGCATATAACTACGAGAATGTTAATGAGCTTGAGAGGGCTAATGTTTATTGGGATCTTTCCTATAAGTGCTTGAATGATGAAACCACTTCCTACGAGGAAGGAGATGCAAACCAAGTTGACATTCAGACAAAAGCATTTGCACCCTCACTTATTCAAAACCTAATATAATATGGGCGAACAAAACAACTACGCAGCAAATTTACTAAACCTTGACAACCTTAACAAAACCCCCACGGTGGGTGGTTATGATTTTGGTCTTCAGAACTTTAGTGCTGGAATGCGAGGAGATTTCCTAACTGGTGGCACTCTTGGACTTTCTTCTGAATCTGGTCCAGGCGCAACAACCACAACGACTTCAGGCAAGCCATTGTCTAATGAAGACGCACAGAACACTGCTCAGGGAGCAAAAGATGAATCTAACAGCATGGTGAAAGCACTTGAATCAATCCAAAAAATGTATTCACCTCATGGTGGTATGCCATTTACAGGATCAGAAGAGATAAGAGCTAAGAGAGATGTTTATGGTCGTCCTTATACCACATTCAGCACAGTTCCCACTGAGCATCGTGGATTAACGGGAGATCCTCAAGGGGGAATGGCTTTGAGGAATCCTACTTGGCATGGGCCTAATACAGAATTTATTGGACGAAGAAGCGAAATCAAATGATTGCATAATATGGCACAAGAAGAATCAGCTCGCACAATTTCTACTCACACGGCAGGTGGCTCTCCATACCTTGAGGCATATGCTGGAGGTGATGCGATAAAGTACCGTGAGGGAATGCTTAACGAGGCCATAAAGGCAGCTCAAGAAGACAGGGATAAAAAGACCTTTGCTCTTACAAACTTAAAAGAGGCCAGACTGCAAAAGCAACAGGACTTTGAACTTGAGTCAAAGCTAAAGTCAGAGGCTAGACAGGCAAAATTGGATGATCTTAAATTTAAGGAAATAGAGCAAAAAAATGATCGAGAGAATAATCTTGTTGAGGTTTCAACTAAGATAAATGGGATTGATCCAATGCACAATAATGCCGTTGGACAACTTAACGACCTTCGACATGATTCAAATTTTAACAGACTCCTTGCCCATCCAGAAACAAGAGAGGCAATTTCCTCTGTGATTAAATCAAAGACAGAAGAGATTCAAAATGTGGTAGGAGGAATCCAGCAAGAGGCCAAATCAAAGTATGGAATTTCGGCTAATCTTTCACAGTTCCCAACAAAAGAAGATGGAACATGGGATCTTGAAAAGGGCTATAAAGAACACCTTCCGTCAGTAGCAGAACAGATGAGGCAAAAATCTGAAGCAGCTTACGAGACAGCCCCAGAAAAGCCGGGATACACCAAGTATAAAGAAATGGACTCCTACAGTCAGCCTGTTGCAAAATTTGTAAAAACAGAAGATGTAAACAAGCAAAAGCTAGAAGACATTAAGATTGCTCGTGGAGGTCAGATCCAGGCAATAGCAGCCATGCAAGCACTTCGTCAAGAACGGGATGCCATCCTAATGGGGTTCAAACAAAAGGAACTTGAAAACCCTCAAAGCTATCTTGATGAAAACGGAAAGCCAACAAAGGATGCAAGCAAGGCGGCAACAGCTATTTGGAAGGCTAAAGGAAAGGAACTTGCTAGAATGCCAGAAAGCCAAAGGCAAGATATTCTCCAGAAAGCAGAATCTATTAGCAGCCAGATTAAAGATTGGACTAGCGTTGCCATGCCAAAACAAGAAGGATCAGCATCAACTCAACAGCCTCCTTCTGCTGCTGCTCCCACAATGACAAGCCCAGCACAAGATCAAGCTGCTACAACCCCAGAACCAGTTAGCGTTGCTGCTGAATATTCTTCTGAAAACCCTTATGCCAGGGATGTTCAAAAAGAACAAACAGCATTGCAAGAAAAAACCGCTAAAGAACAACAGGGGAAAATTTATTCTGCGTTTATTAAAGCCTTGCAAGAAGAAGAAGTAGCAGAAAAAAACCTAAAAGATCCATCAAGACTTGTTCAGCAATATGGCGAGTTCCCGTCTGAACCAACACCCAGCGAGCTTGCATCTGCTTACGAAAAGGCTAAAACCCGACTTGAATCGGCAAAAGTAAAAAGGTTGTGGTATTCGGCAAGGATTCCAGAACAAATTAACACTTACCTTAACACCCTAGAAGGAGAAGAATTGGAAGACTTTAGAAACAATTATCTTGCTCCTGCAATTTTTGAGGAAGCTGGTGGCAATAAAGAAAAAGCTACAGCAATTGCTAATCAAAGGGGATATTCCTTTAAGTAATGTCCAACATTTTCGATAAGCTTGCAGAACAAAACAAGGATTCCACAAATAGTGAAATCTTTGATCGTCTTGCAAAAACACAAGGAGGTGAACAAAATGCACAAAATCAGTCACAAACCAACTCGGATCGCAATGCGGGACGAGAAAGCAACCAACAAATCCAATCTTCCGATGAAGGCGGGATACAAGCCAATGGTGAACCCAGTTCCTTGTACAACAGCAAAGAACGGCAAGCCCCTAGGAAAGTAGCAGATATATTTGATAAATTATCAAAACAAAATAGATCAGAAACAAATGAAGGATTACAAGAAAATGAAGCCTATGGAACCCAAGCCCAAAAAGAAGGGCAAGGGATACGAGGCCAAGTCCCTACGAGGAACCAAAAGGAAGTAAATAAGGTCGGGGTTCAACCCCCCGATCAGGGATTTTTTGAGAAAGCAAAGGGTGCTACCATTGCCGCTGGCGCATCTGGTGCTGAAACCTATGTTGGCCTAAAGGCTGGTGAGTTTGCAGCCAAGCAAGCTGGCAAGTTTATTGCAAAGAGCCTTGCTGGTCGTGTGTTAGGCACAGTGGCGGCAGCCGCCGCAATCCCAGTTGATGTGGCTGAGGCATCCACGGGAATTGGAGCGTTGGCTATTCCTGCAACTGAAATGGCGGCATTTGCTGCTGGGTCATATCTTGGAGACAAGGCTACTGAATTGGTTGAAAGAATAATTGGCGTGGATGACACGATTGAAAAAGCCAAAGAAGAAAACCCGATGATTGCACAGGCAGCATCCTTGGCAACAATGGCTCCTATGGCGTACGGATCAATAAAAAACCTTGCTAGTATGACCGCAAAGGAAAGGGCGACAAAGCTAGGTGGAGGGGCTATTGGAGGGGCTGCATTTGAGCCTATTCGCTATGGAGTTGAATCTATTCTTAAAGGAGTCACAGGATCTGACAAAGAAGTTTCCCCAATCACGCTTGGTAGTGAGGCGCAATCTATTGCAATGGGAGCTGTTCTTTCTGCTCATGGAGTGAAGGAAATTGCTAAAACTGTTGGGCCAGAAACAGCAAGGGAAGCACTTAACACTCCTACAGAGAAATATGCTGAATTGGCTACACCAGAAAAAGTCGTTGAACCTACAGAAGCATCAAAACCAGAAGGCAACAGGATTGGATCTGCTGCATGGAAAAACAGTAGAACAGGCGCGGTTTATTATGGAAAAGACCATGAAGAGGCATTGGCAAACGCAAAGCGTGATGCACAAGATCCATCTAATAAAGACAAGGTTGCCGTTGGTGATCTGCCTGTATCAGACACGACCAAGCCAGAAAACAGGGAAACAGATGATTTTGGGTTTATCACAACCAACGGAGAGTTTGTTTCAAGGGCAGAAGCAGAAGATATTGCCAAGCAATCAGGTCAGCTAAAAAAGGAAAAAGAAAGAGACTTGCTTCACAGCCACGAGGTTCAGCTTGATTTCCATGAGGAATCACAGAAAACAAGCGAGGTTCCCCGTCAACTGCCCGGAGCCGCCAGCAAGGGGCAATTCACCGAATCTCGCATGACCGAAGCTGTAAAAGCTATGGATGACGCAGAAAGCGGAAAGGGAAGGCCGCTTGATGTGAATAACGAGGGAGACAAAAGGGCATGGCTTTCAGAACTCAATAAGAGATTTGACCTTGGAACATTCACTCTTGATGAGCAAAACTCCCTTTGGAATCAATCACATGAGGCATATCGAATACGCAATGCCGCTGGAAAGACCATACCGCCAGAAGAAGCCGTAAAACAAATCGGTGGGAAAAGGATTCAAAGCCAGCGAATTTTGGCGGCAAAGAACGAAGCGATAAACAAACAGAGGGAGGCTAGGGGAGACGCTCCTCTATTGCCAGGACGAGAAATTACACAACTTGCAGCATGGCAGGAAGCAGCTAAGAATATCGCAGAAGATCCACAATATCTTTACAATCTCACCGCCGAACTAAAGGCTGGAAAAAGAACAGCAACAGCAGAAGAGAGCTTGGCACTCTTACAGCACAGTGGGGAAATTCAAAACAGGATTGACGATCTTTCCGAGCAGCGTAATTCCGAAACAGATCAAACTAAAATTAACAAAATTGATTCTCTTATTGAAAGCGAATACAATGATTTGCGTGACGCAGAACAAGTTTATAGAAATGTGGGAACAGAAGTATCTGCCGCACTAAGAATTAGAAGGATTCAAGCTGCTGCTGATTTTTCGCTCCCTAGAGTTATTGCTCAAAAAGAAAAAACTAAAGGAAGAAAACTCACCAAGGTTGAGCTTGAAGAAGTCAAGGCAGATGTGGATCAAGTTAAAAAACTTACAGATCAAGCCAATGGATTAAATAAAAAACGGATTGAACAAAGGCAAGACTCTGATATTGAATCAGAGACAAAACAGCCCAAAAAGAAATCAAATCTTACAGCAGATGAGCAGATTGAAAAACACACTTTACGGATAGAGAGCAATAAAGAAAATCCACAAAAGCTATCTTCTTCAATGAAGGATTTGGCTAGAGCAATTGCACAAAAGAGGTTGGAATTTGCAGAGGAAAAGATTGGACGAAAACTAACGCCAGATGAAGAAAAGCAAGTAACAAAACCCCGCGATCTTTCTCAAGCGACCCATGACATTGCATCAAAGGTGCTAGGAGAAAGCTGGACGCTTAAAGATACTCGTGATGCCATTTCTGGATACGGATTGTATACTAATGCTGATAAGACCGCCTTGAGTTTGGCTATAAGCCGACTTACCGGAGAAAATAGAAATATCGGCAAGATTGAAAGTATTATAAAAGATCAAGAAATCTTAAAGACTGGAAAGCAAAGGAATAAGCCAGACGCAGGAGAAAGAGCTTTGGTTAAACGAGTTAATGCACTTGCTCGTAAATTTGGAATTAAAGCGCAAGATCCAGAGTCGCAACTTGCTGGGGCATTAGAATCTACCAAGACTAGAGCAAGGAATCTTATAGAGGAATTAGAAGAAATCTTCCTCAAGGGTCGCCCTCTTAACGAAGAATCAAAGGCGCAAATTGCCAAGGAAGATCCAGAGCTTGCAAACCTAAAGGGAGAAATCCTTGGATTGCGTCAGCTTATTGAAGACACCTACGGCAAGCGTGAGATTCCGATGGAGCAAAAAGTGAAGACACTTGAAGGAATTTACGAGAATTTGATTAAGCGTTACGAAAAAGAAATTTCCTCTGGAGAGGTTTATAAGACCACCAGCAAGGGAGAGCCGATTACCAGCGAGAAGCTAGAGCAACAGCGCGAGACGCTGAAGAATCTCCGTGCAGAGCGTCAGCATATCCGTGATGCCGACAGCCTAAGGCAAGAGGCATTGAAGGTGGCTAAAGCGGAGAAGCGCATTTCAGAAATTTCTAAAATTCTTTCTGGTGATGTGGTTGATCCTAAAACAGGAAAGAATCTTGCAGAAGGGCCAGAATCTAAACTGGTTACTAACCTCCGTTCCGAGGTGGCTAATCTTGAAGCCAGCCTTAAACAATATCGTGATTCTCTAAAGGTAAAAAAGACCGAAGACGAGAAACTTCTTGATACACTTAACAAGAAAAAAGAAAACGCTGAAGAGAGGCTTGCCAGAATTCAGACGGGTGAGTCAAAGGAAAGGACAGAACAAAAAGTTGCTCGCACTACTGAACAAAAGGAAGTTCAAAAAGAAATTGATTCCCTTAATAGTCAGATTAAGGAATATCAAGAGGCCAACAGAAAGCGCAAAACAGATTCAGAAAAGCGTGAGGCCTTGCTTGAGCGTCAAATCAAGAATCAAAAAGAAATTCTTTCTAAGCAAGAAATTAAACAAAAAGAAGCCAAGGTTAAGCCAACGAGTCCAAGAATTCAAGAACTTGAAAAAGAGCTTGCCAGCCTCAAAGATCAGACAATGAGTGAGGATTGGTATGTGGCCCGTAAAGAAGCACTTGCTTTACAGGGTTATAAAAATAGAATTAACAATCAGATTGAGGATGCCAAGCAACGGCTGGCTACTGGAGATTACTCCAAGGTAGAGAGAAAAGAGATGAAGATTGATGAAGAGGCTAGGCAGAAAAGACTTGAGCTTGCTGAACTTAAAGACAGGATTCGTCAGAATCAAACGCTTGAGGAATGGAAAAATCGACCACCCCTTAAAAAAGCCGCTGATGCTGTAATTAAGTTTAAGAGGGCCGCTGTGCTTTCGTATCTATCCACATGGAGCAAGTTGACCGCCGCATCACTAGAAATTCCGCTTCTTCGTGTTCCCACAGCCGTTGCTGGGAAGGTCTTGGAAAGGACTCCGTTCTTTAGGGAGATTGCCGCCAAAGCTAGGCAGGAATATGGATCTCCTCTTTCGCAAGATGTGAAGGCATATGCAGAAGGAATTTGGGACGGTGTAAAAGAATTTAAGAAAATTGCATTCAAATTAGGAAGATCGGAACTTGATCTTGAATACGGAGGCACTAGTTTAATTCCATTGGGTGCTTTGGATATGCCGGGAAAACTCCATGAAGCAATTAAGTATCCTACCAAGCTGGCAAATTATAAAATGGCATTTGCCAGATACCTTCAACACGCCATTAGAGAAAATCCCAACATTGACATCAATGATCCCGTTCTTAGAGAGAAAGCTGGTATTGAAGCCTACAAAGAAGCAAATGCCTCAATTTTCCTACAAGACAATGGGTTTGTAAATAAATACAACCTTCTTGTGAACAAGATGAAAGAGAGCGATAGCTGGAGGCAAAGGCTTGCCGCTAGGTTCCTTGAGTTCAATATTCCAATTGTTCGAATCCCTGCAAACATTGTTAAAGAAGCCCTTGAGTATCAGTTTGGTTTCTTTACTGGAACATCCAAGGCAATTCGCATGAAGATGAGTAAAGAGGTAGGAAAACGACTTGAAGATATATCCCCAGAGGATGCCGACAGTATCATGCGGCAAATTAAGAAAGGAAGTGTTGGTCTTATGGCTATAGCTATTGGATATGCCCTTCCAGATTACTTTGGTGGCTTTTATCGTAAAGGCGCAGAGAAGGATGAGGAGTCTCCAGAATACGGAGGGATTGGGGTAATCCCTAAAACTCTTCTCCACCATCCTGCATTTGTTCCATTCCAGATCGGAGCGACCATGAGGAAGCTAATGGACGAGACAATTATGGATAGAGAAACCCTTGGAGATGATGCGGAGGCCATTGCTAGGGGGTATGCAGAGGGACAACTTGGACTTATTGAAGAGCTTCCGTTTATCAATATATCTAGGAATGTGGGAAAATATATTGATCCAACAAGACTGTCGGAAACTGGTGGAGAGTTTGCAAAGTCCATGATTCCTGGCTTTATTCAAGAAGCCGCAAAGGTAATGGATGTTCCAGAGCAAGATGTGGGTGGGGCATTAAAGACCTTGTTTTGGAATAAAAAAGATGTTACCAAAAGAAAAGCAGAAACATTTTTAGATCATATTTACGAAGGGCTTCCAGTTCTTCGTCAGCAAGTAGACGAAAAATAACATGGCCACATCCAAACAACCAAGACTTCCCAACCCCCCTTTAGAGTGGGGCGTACCACAATACCCCACTCCGAATGTGCCAGACTTCTACACGAAGGATGGACATATCATCCTTGTTGAGAAGGTTAGCACAGAGAAAGGCCCATACAATCCGCAACCGTTAGACGGCTCTATCACATATAGCAAGAGAGACGCTAACAAATGGCCCTCCACGCTATATCTAGTCTACCAAAAGCCAGACGAGACTGGTCAGTTTGTTTACAACTACTACGCAAATGATCGCACTCTAGCGAGCCAAGACCCTTGGAACTACAACATCCAATATAGCGAGGAGAATCCCTCTTATCCGATTTATATTCGCACATATATTGTTCCTCGCTCGCAGTATGCCACTGTAAATATTGGGTCTGGAGATCCTGTGTTTGGTGGCAATAAAAAGATTGTAAAGCAAACTATGTCAGAGCTTGAGGACGCAAATCCTCTTCGCTCCCGTTATGTGGTGGTGCAGAGGGTGTATGAGACCTTACCCGGCCCGATCCTAACTGGAAGGCAATACGATCCTGACCTTGGTTTAGTTGTTACAAATACCAAGCAGATTATTGCTGCTGACGCTTCTGCATATTCCGTTACTGATGGAACTATTGCATATAAGGATGAGCCTATTGATTCAACTAAATCGGCTAGGATTATTTCATCTATTTCAGCCCTCCCTGCTGATCGAATAGAATACAAGACTGGTGCTTATGCCTCGCCCAACCTTCTTACTGGGTTTAATGTGGTAACAAATCAAATGCCAAACTGGGACATTAACATAAGCGTGACTCCTGTGATGAGGGCTAAGAGAAGTTACCAGACTGTGTTTAAGCATAAAACAAGCTATCAATACAATCAACCTACACCAGCGAATTATACTATATTTGATCCTATAGCAATCAATGTGTATTTTGATGGATATTTCTTTAAGGTAAGCGTTCCAGAAGCTCTTACTGACCCTGACCTGTCTATTTCATTTACAACTGCCAGCAATGATCCTGTTCATGGATACATCAACGAAACATACCATGTCCCTGTATCTACCACTACGGCAGATCAATACCTTGCGCTTGTTGGATCATACAAGCTAATTGCATACGAAATTGATTACTGGAAAGCAAACATCTGGCGCGTTACTGAGCAATGGGTATTGTTAAAGTAATATGGACGCAAAAGATATAAAAGCAGAGTTTGCTGGGTTTGGGCCTATTCCAAGTTCCAAAACAACATTTGCTCAAGGGATTGGCATGGGGGGATCATTTGCTCCTATTTGGACAAACGATCCACAGCTTCCTGCAAGGAGGGTGTCTTCTGCTGCCACCACAACAAAAATACCTTGGCAGGTAACTCTGACAACCTCTGGAGAAAATTATATCGGATCTGTTTCGCCAGGATCTGTTGCAGGAATTATACCATCTAATATATTCACCACATTCACTGTTGATGAATCATTGAAATATTGGATTTGCACAGTAACTACTGATGGCAAGAAAATCACCTCTGCTCTTATATCTACCTCATCCACACCTCCAACAACTCAAACTCTAATACCTTCTTCTCTGCCAACAACCGCTAGTTTTACATTTTGCATGACCAAGGA
>JGI24890J29729_1001104_pt1 | contig 13167 bp, 9 predicted proteins | sample FreactcultureFD7_FD_29729 | JGI IMG/M metagenome (IMG submission 29729)
GTCAGCTTTCAAAATGTTCCTGCAGAAGAACAAATTCCGATTCAAGCGGCAATCAACATTTGGTCAGATAACTGGAGTTCATCAACACCTGTAAACGTAACAGCATCTTCGCAGGTTGAAACGTCTGCCGGCGTGTTAGCTTCTGCTAGCGCGGTTAATTATTTTAATAATTTCCCAGGTGCCCCAGATCAAACTGTTTGGTATTCATCTGCAATGGCAAATGCCCTTTCTGGTAAAGATTTAGATCCAACAAGCCCTGAAATTAGAATCAATATTAATGCTGCGATGCAGAATCTTTTCTATCTTGGTACAGATGGTAAGTGTCCACCTAATCAATATGATCTTGAGTCCATAATTCTTCATGAGTTTGCACATGGGTTAGGTTTTATCTCTAACGACGTTTACTACCCAGAGACTGGGATTGGACAGCTAAATCGCCCAACACCATTTGACGCATTTTCAATAACACCCGATGGAAGTCGCTTAATGGATTTACCTTCACCCTCAACACAACTTGGGCAAGCATTTCAAAATACTTTAGTATGGAATGGTCCGATTGGAATTGCGGCAAATAATAGTATGAAGCCTGTTCTGTTTACTCCAAATCCATACCAGCCTGGTTCTTCAGTAAGCCATTTAGACCAAGTAATATTTCAAAACTCTGGGCCCAATGCTCTCATGACCCCAAGTTGGCCACCAGGAGCAGTGTTTCGAAGTCCGGGGCCGATTGTGCTTGGGATGCTCCAAGATATGATGACAAAACCGCCCGGAGGTAAACCTGCAGGGCTACCTAACCAACCTCGTAATGTTCGGGCGCTCGTTGGTGATAAATATGCAATTATTAATTTTGACCCACCAGATAATGCTCGAACCTCACCTGTTGATTCTTACACTGTAAAAGTTGATGGCAGTTCAAGTATTTTTACAGGTACTAACAGTCCTATAAAAGCCACAGGATTAAAAAATGGTGTTTCATACACATTTACTGTTACCGCGGCAAATCAATCTGGTACATCGTCAGGGACAAAAAGTAACTCAATTACCCCACAACAAGGCTGGGTTTCTACTGCTATAGACCACGCAGCTGATGCAAAATATCTAGCAACAACAACATTTCAAGGAAAACCTGCAGTTATTTACAGCAACTCTAAAGTCGGGAACATAACACTTGCGACGTGGAGCGCAGGTAAATGGAGCAAACAAATCATCGATGGGAACTCAGATACATCTGGAAGAACTACCGATGACGTATCTGGTTATATCTCTGTTTGCACTTCAGCACCGGGCAAAACTCAGCGCTTAGATGTCTTCTACGGTGATGTAACAAAGAAATGGCTTCGTTATGCGGGATATAANGGNAAAAAATGGAAATACAGCATTGTTGATGGCAATGGCCCAATTATCAATGACTATAAAGATATTAGCCGTGTCCGCACGTCAAGTGATGTAAGTGGGGCGAGTGCTTGCGTTGATACACCTGATGGTCTGCAAGTTTTTTATCGTGACCAAAGCCAGGGAATTATTTTGGGAGCAGTTCAATCTTCAGGAATTTGGCAATATGAATTAGTTGATGGAGACCGCGCTGCTGATGGTCGTACAACAGGTGATGTTGGATTCCATATGCGGGCTCTCAATATCGATTCAGATATTTATTTAATTTACGACTCTGTTTTGCAAATTAACCAACAAAAGCAACCAGTCCAAGAAGCAGTTCGTTTAGCAACCCGTGGAAGTGCTTTACCTGAAGACTGGGCCTACTCCACACTAGATTCATATTCTAGTGGTGTAGTTATCGCCGGATATGACGTAGGACTTGTTAATCTTGCTGGACATATCAAGGCAAGTTGGATGGCATCAACTGGTATATCACTTCCAGACGCCGATAGCATTCGCTACGTAGATGTAGCTAGTCCCGCTAAAGTAAATCAAGTTAGTTCTGGAATATTTGGAACACCTGCCGCGCCAATGCAAACCGATGGAAAAAATATTCTTTTTAACTGTCAGGNAAGACTATGTAGCCTAAATACTACGAGCAGAATAGTTTCACTTGTAACAGCATCAAATGTTTCCAACTCAGGTAAAGTTGAATGGATTAACTTAGGTGGGATTAAGTATGCTCTTGCTGGAATTAATGGAAAGTTGATTGCTTACAAGCTTAAATAAAATTATTTTGTATTAAGCAAAAGCAAGTTATAGGTTCCCTGATCACTATTTGCTAGTANCAATCCGAATCCTGGTTGATATTTGAGAGAAACCAAAGAACCTGAAAATGTATAAAGCCCTATCATCCCACCTTTGGTTAAACTCTTGATAAGAACTGATGTCTTCCCATGTGGTTTAAAGGCAGGAATNCCAGAGATTGCCTTCGATGTTGCAAAGCTTTGCCAACTATAAAGGGAACTCTTCATGAGAGTTACTGCTTTGTTGAGAGCATTNTTTTGCTTAGCTAATTTAATTTGCGATAACCCCGTCGTGCCTACTATTGATTCAAATGTATTTGCACTTGAACTATTACTAACTCCCGTGACCGTAATCTTCTTTAGTTTCAAAGTAATTGCGCTCGGGATGAGAACATCTGTTGAATCAGCCGAGTAGGTATTAAGGAGTGATCCACTTGGGCTAATCTCCCATATAACAAGACGCTTTAAGCCACTAGTTGGTGGCGTGACTGGCTCTACTTGGATTTGGGAAGGATTAAGGGTATTTGGTGGCAAAGGTGTTGACGTTGCTTGTGGCGCTGGTATGGCAGTTGCGCCTGCTACCCAAATATTACCGAGTGAATCTATATAACCTGCTGTGGCCACATCATCTAGTTCAGTGCCAAGGCGTAGATTCCATAACTGTTGGCCTGTATAGCTCACGGCAGATATAAATCCGTCACTAGAGCCACCAAGTNCTGGCGCAGTTACAAATGTTGAANTTGATGTTTCGATCGTCCCAATAAGAAAGACACCTGAACTGTTGGTTAGAACATCTGAGATTTGATCGCCGCCAGATAACGGGATCGCAAAAGAAATCGGCAAGGTCGTTACTACGATAGGTTTTTTGACTGCATNCGCAGTATTTATATTAACTAGCANTAAAAAAGCTAGCGCCGTAATAAAGTTCTTTTTCACGCNAGTTCGTGCGAACGATCTGCTGCTGCTTTCATAGCACGTGCAACTAAGTCTTGTAGTTTTCCTTCATTAAATACTGCTAGTGCTTCGGCAGTCATTCCTTTAGGACTTGTTACATTCTCACGTAATGTTGATGCACTTTTGCCAGATTCAGCTAACATTTTTGCTGCGCCAACAATAGTTTGGGTAACTAACTCTGTAGCAACTTTCTCACTAATTCCCATTTTTACAGCTCCGTTTACAATTGCCTCAACAAATGCGAAGAAGTAAGCAGGGCCAGACCCACTTGTTGCTGCTGTTGCATCTTGTAAATCTTCACTCACTTCAATCACCTTTCCACAGCCTAATAAAATTTCCCGTAAATACTCTAAATCACTTTCTTTAACGCTTTTACCAGCCGAGATAATTGACATTCCTTCACCGAACATCATTGGAGTGTTTGGCATTACTCGAATAACTGACTGTTTAGGATTTAGGGCAGCTTCTAGAAGCACAGTTCTCTTGCCAGCCAAGAAGGACACAACTACGGCACTTGGATTTACGGAGGGTGCAATCTCTGTGAGCAATTCATCAAGTCCTTGTGGCTTCACTGCAAGCAACAAAATATCTGACTCTTTTGCTAGGGCGATATTTGAAGCAGACTTAACCTGGTACTTCTTTTCAACCTCAATTTTACGCTCTGTACTACGCACGGAAAAACAAATCAGCTCTTGAGGGACGCCTGCCTTGATCAATCCTGCAAGTACAGCTTCACCCATATTGCCAACCCCGATGATGCCGACTCGTGAAGATTGGATTTTTAAGTTCGCCACATACAGAGCCTACCCAATAGACTCTCACACTATGCCTGAGGTAAAAGATGGTTTCGCTCGTGACTTTGTTGAATTTGCCGATCCTGCAAAACCAGAGGAGATCTTCCGCTGTGACCTTACCTGGCTAACCTCATATTGGACATGTATTTATGGTGCTGGATGCTGTGGAATTGATGCAGATAAGCCAGACGCAGGATGTTGTTCTGATGGAGCATATTACTCAGATGAAGAAGATGAGGCACGAACCCAAAAAGTCGCTACTCGTCTCACGCCAGAAATGTGGCAGTTCTACGATGAAGCACAGCCAAAGAAAAAAGGCGGCAAGCTTAAGATTTCGGAAGTTGGGTTAGATAGTGATCGCAAGACTCGTAAAGTAAATGACTCTTGTATTTTCTTGAATCGAATGGGCCATGCAGCACCTGGATTTACAGGTTCATTTGGCTGTGTATTACACCACCTTGCAGAAAAAGAAGGAGTGCATTTCGTCGAAACAAAACCAGATGTTTGCTGGCAGCTACCAATCCGCAGAAGTTTTGAGACAAGAGAATTTGGTGATCAAGAAATTTCAGTAACCGTTATTGGTGAGTATGAGCGACTTGCATGGGGCGATGGAGGAAAAGATTTTGCTTGGTACTGCACTGCAAATACTGAAGCTCACGTTGGACGTGAACCTGTTTATAAATCTAATAACAATGAACTCATTGCCCTCATGGGCCCAGAAGCTTACGCGGAGTTAGTAAAGCACTGTGATGCTCGTGTTCAAGCAATCGCGGCAACAGCAAAGAAACAACGCAAGCGTGAACTTCCACTATTCCAAATTCACCCAGCAACAGTTGCAGCTCGTGGCCAAGGCACCCGCTAAAGATCCTTTCCGCTGCGCTGAATGCGGATGGACATCAACAAAATGGGTTGGCAGATGTGGTGAATGCCAAGCTTGGGGAAGTGTTGAAGAGATTGCCGCGCCAAAGAAACTTTCGCTCGTTCCTGGGGCCGTTTCGCAAAACGCAATACCAATCGGTGAAGTAAATTTAGAGAACGCAAAAGCACGCTCAAGTGGCGTAAGTGAATTAGACCGAGTACTTGGTGGTGGCTTAGTGCCAGGAGCGGCAATTCTTCTCGCAGGTGAACCAGGTGTAGGTAAATCAACGCTTCTACTCTCCGTTGCTGCACAATCTGCTAAAGAGAAGATGACTGCTCTTTATATAAGTGGTGAGGAATCGGCCTCGCAGGTTCGTTTGCGAGCTGAACGCTTAAATGCAATTGATCCAAATCTGTGGTTAGCAGCAGAGAATGAATTAGGTTCTGTCATTGCTCATATTGACGCAGTTAAACCAGAGTTGCTTATCATTGACTCTATTCAAACAATTTCAAGTAACGCAGTCGATGGTGCGCCTGGTGGAGTAACTCAAGTTCGAGAGATTGCTGCTGCGCTTATTAGAATTGCAAAAGACCGAAATATCACTTTNGTACTTGTTGGACATGTGACTAAAGATGGGTCAATTGCTGGCCCTAGGTTACTTGAGCATCTAGTTGACGTTGTTTTAAATTTTGAAGGTGAGCGCCACTCTCGCTTACGCCTTATCCGTGCGATAAAGAATCGCTTTGGAGCATCTGATGAAGTTGGATGCTTTGATATGAGTGAATCAGGCATAACAAGTTTGACTGATCCCACAGGTTTATTTACAACTAGGCATAGTGAGCCAGTCCCAGGCACCTGCGTAACCGTGGCACTAGAAGGACGTAGGCCTTTACTTGCCGAGATACAAGCACTTGTTGGGACTCCAGTTGCCGAGGGTCGCGATTTTGGAAACTCCCGTAGGGTCACATCAGGCTTAGATACTCCTCGAACTGCAATGACACTCGCTGTTCTTGAACTTCGCGCAAACATTAGACTCTCTGGCCGCGATGTATACGTTGCGACAGTTGGTGGAATGAAAATGAATGAGCCTTCTGCGGATCTTGCGGTAGCACTTGCTGTTGCATCTGCTGCAAAAGGACTAGCACTCCCTGCAGATCTTGTTGCGATTGGTGAAGTTGGGCTTGCCGGTGAAATTCGCAAAGTAACTGGTGCGCAGCAGCGAATTGCTGAAGCCGCTCGTCTTGGATTTAAGCGCGCAATAGTTCCGGTAGGTTCTGATCTAAAAATTACTGGAATTGAAATTATGGAAGTTGCTCGTCTTGAACAAGCGATTGCTAAAGTAAAAATCAACTAAAAGATATTCTCGTGAAACAAGCTGTAGTACTTCGTTGGTTTGATAAAAACAAGCGTGATTTACCTTGGCGCGATACAACTCCTTGGGGTGTCATGGTGAGTGAGTACATGCTTCAACAAACGCCCGTAAATCGGGTATTACCAATCTGGACTGAGTGGCTCACCCGTTGGCCGACTCCTCAAGACTTAGCAGCTGCAAAGAAAAGTGATGTTATTAAAGCTTGGGGGCGTTTAGGCTATCCGCGAAGGGCTCTTCGATTATATGAAGCAGCAAGAGAAATCAGCAAGAATTTTAATAATCAAGTTCCTANGGCAATCGAAGACCTTCAATCACTTCCTGGAGTTGGTGACTATACGGCCGCAGCAATTGCAGCATTTGCTTATAACGAATCCTNTCTTGTTTTAGATGTAAATATCCGCAGACTTTTTTCGCGAGTAATTGACGGCGAACAATTTGCAACATCAGCCCCAAGTAAGACCGAACGTAAACTTCGTTATGAATTAATTCCAAATGATGGTGCGAAATGGGCAGCTGCAACAATGGAGCTAGGTGCCCTCATCTGTACTGCGCGTAATCCCCTCTGTGACAAATGTCCACTCAAGAAGGAGTGCTCATGGCGTGAAAGGGGCTATCCAGAATCTGAAATCAAAAAGAAATCTCAAGGATGGGCAGGGACTGATCGTCAATGTCGCGGAGTAATTGTGCAGGCGCTGAGAGAGAATCAAAAGCAAACAAAAGGTGCACTTAAAAAAATCTGGCACGATGAAACGCAAGTGGAATTAGCCCTAAAAACACTACTTGCCGATGGCCTTATTGAGGCAACCGGCAAGAGTTATCAATTACCTAATTAGTTAGAAGTTGGTGCGCTTTCTAGGTCACCAGGAGTATCTGGCATCGCAGACTTAACGACACCTTTGAAGGTAAAGATTTCCTTTTCGCCTTCAACAGCAACGTCAACAAGTGTAATTTCACCTGGTTTTACAACACCAAACAAAATCTTCTCAGAAAGCACATCTTCTATCTCACGTTGAATTGTTCGACGAAGTGGACGCGCTCCAAGTAGTGGGTCATATCCACGCTTTGCAAGCAGTAGCTTTGCTGCCGATGTGAGCTCAATACCCATATCTTTCGCACGAAGACGCTCGTCCAAGTTAGCAATCATAAGATCAACAATTTGAATAATTTCATCTTCAGATAGTTGATGGAAGACAACAACTTCATCAATACGGTTAAGGAATTCAGGGCGGAAATGATTCTTGAGTTCATCGCCAACCTTTGCCTTCATACGCTCATAGTTTCCAAGAGCATCATCTGCGTTATGGAATCCAAGCCCTAGGCTCTTTGAGATATCGCGTGTCCCAAGGTTTGTGGTCATGATGATCACAGTGTTCTTAAAATCAACCACGCGTCCTTGGGCATCGGTTAAACGTCCATCTTCAAGCACTTGGAGAAGTGAGTTAAAGATATCTGGGTGCGCTTTTTCAATTTCATCAAAGAGGACAACAGAGAATGGCTTACGACGAACCTTCTCGGTTAGTTGCCCACCCTCGTCATATCCAACGTATCCAGGAGGTGCACCAAACAACCTTGAGGCCGTGTGCTTCTCTGAGTACTCAGACATATCAAGTTGAATAAGTGCATCTTGATCGCCAAATAAGAATGCTGCAAGCGTGCGAGAAAGTTCAGTCTTTCCAACACCAGATGGGCCAGCAAAGATAAATGATCCGCCTGGACGCTTTGGATCTTTAAGACCCGCACGCGTGCGACGAATTGCTTGTGACAAAGCCTTGATCGCTTGGTTTTGTCCAATAACGCGTTTGTGTAATTCATCTTCCATGCGAAGCAAGCGCGCTGTCTCTTCTTCAGTCAACTTAAATACTGGGATACCAGTTGAATTTGAAAGAACTTCAGCAATGAGCTCTTCATCTACTTCGGCAACGACATCTAGATCGCCAGCCTTCCAAGACTTTTCGCGTTCAGCTTTTTCGTTAATAAGAGACTTTTCTTTATCACGAAGTGCCGCTGCCTTTTCGAAATCCTGACCATCAATGGCAGATTCCTTCTCTTTGCGAGCAGCAGCAATCTTGTCATCAAATTCACGAAGCTCAGGTGGCGCAGTCATGCGGCGGATGCGCAGACGTGAGCCAGCCTCATCGATGAGATCAATCGCTTTATCTGGCAAGAAGCGATCTGCAACATAGCGATCTGCAAGTGTGGCAGCAGAAACAAGTGCTGCATCTGAAATTGAGACCTTGTGGTGAGACTCATAACGATCACGAAGTCCCTTAAGAATTTCAATTGTATGTGGCAATGATGGTTCAGCAACCTGAATTGGTTGGAATCGACGCTCAAGAGCGGCATCCTTCTCAAGGTGCTTGCGATATTCATCGAGAGTAGTTGCGCCAATTGTCTGCAGTTCACCGCGGGCAAGCATTGGCTTCAAGATGCTTGCAGCATCGATAGCGCCTTCTGCTGCTCCTGCACCAACAAGTGTATGAATCTCATCAATAAATAGAACAATATCTCCGCGTGTACGGATCTCTTTAAGCACTTTCTTCAGGCGCTCTTCAAAATCTCCTCGGTAACGGCTACCGGCAACAAGTGCTCCGAGGTCTAAGGAGTAAAGCTGCTTGTCCCGAAGTGTTTCAGGAATATCTCCCTTAACAATTGCTTGGGCCAATCCCTCGACGATTGCAGTTTTACCAACACCAGGTTCTCCAATAAGAACTGGATTGTTCTTTGTGCGACGTGAAAGAACTTGCATAACACGTTCAATTTCTTTTTCACGGCCGATAACTGGATCAAGCTTTCCTTCACGAGCAGCTTGCGTCAGATTACGACCAAATTGATCAAGGACAAGTGATGTTGAAGGCGTTCCTTCTGCTGGACCACCGGAAGCAACAGCTTCTTTTCCTTGATATCCAGAAAGTAATTGAATAACTTGTTGGCGGACACGATTAAGATCTGCGCCCAACTTAACAAGAACTTGAGCGGCGACGCCTTCTCCTTCACGAATAAGACCAAGGAGAATGTGTTCGGTTCCAATGTAATTATGTCCAAGCTGAAGTGCTTCGCGAAGTGAGAGTTCCAAAACTTTTTTAGCGCGTGGTGTAAATGGAATATGACCAGATGGCGCTTGTTGACCTTGACCAATAATTTCTTCAACTTGAGAACGCACTGCTTCAAGTGAGATACCAAGAGCTTCAAGTGCCTTCGCAGCCACTCCCTCACCTTCGTGGATAAGTCCAAGAAGAATGTGTTCAGTGCCGATGTAGTTGTGATTGAGCATGCGGGCCTCTTCTTGCGCCAGCACAACAACTCGGCGAGCTCGATCAGTAAACCGCTCGAACATCAGGCACCTCTTTCTTTAGCTTTATTCTCTAGGTCTAGCCTACCCATAACGCTTAATGTGTTCTATTTATGCCCGCATCTAGCTTAAAAACCGGGCAAATCTGAGAAAAATTAAAGTATTCGCAGCATTCGGGTATTTCCCAGGGTATTTGGCTTTACCCGCTCCAAATCCAGGAATTCAGCAACCCCTTCGTCATAAGAACGAAGTAGTTGCTGATAAACATCGGGGGAAACGGGAGTTCCTTCAATGACCTCAAAACCATTGCGTGCAAAAAAATCAGTTTCAAAAGTTAGGCAATAAATTCTGGCAACACCTATTTCTTTTGCCTTAGTAACAATTTTTTCAATGATTGCATTTCCAACGCCTTTGCCGCGCATCTTATCCACAACTGCAACAGTTCGAACTTCGGCCAAATCTTCCCAGAGCACATGCAGCGCTCCGCAGCCAACAATTTCGCCATCTAACTCTGCAACAGTGAATTCTTGAACAGTTTCATAAAGTGTCACTGTTTCTTTTGAGAGCAAGCGCCCCCCACTGACATTTGCATCAACAATCTTCCTGATCGCTTTAATGTCTGAAGTTTTTGCAGGACGGATTTGAACCGTCATGACTCCTCCGGCTTAACAAGAGGGAACAAAATAGTTTCACGAATACCAAGACCAGTAAGAGCCATGAGCAAGCGGTCAACACCCATTCCCATTCCTCCCATTGGCGGGACTCCGTATTCCATTGCTCTTAAGAAATCTTCATCAAGGCCCATTGCTTCTACATCACCCTTGACACCAAGTGCTGCTTGCTCAATTAAACGCTCACGTTGAATCACAGGATCTATAAGTTCTGAATATCCGGTTGCCAATTCAAAGCCTTCAACATAAAGATCCCACTTTTCAACCAGACCAGGAATTGTGCGATGAGCACGAACAAGTGGGGATGTGTCTACTGGATAACCTCTAACAAAGATTGGTTCATTCAATTTACCTTCAGTAACATACTCAAAGATTTCTTCTGCAATCTTGCCCGTTACCCACTTTGGATCAACTTTCATGCCTAGTTTTTCAGCAATTTTCTTCAAATCAGCTTGTGATGTTTGCGGGTTAACGCTCTGCCCAACTCCATCGGAAATTAGATCAAATAGATTAGCTTCACGCCACTTGCCACCCAGGTTTACCTCACGGCCATCATGATGGCGAACTACGTGAGAACCAAAGACTGCTTGGGCTGCTTCTTGAATCAAATCTTGAGTAAGTTTGGCAATTGAATCCCAGTCACCATATGCCTGATAGCTTTCAATCATTGCAAACTCAGGTGAGTGGCTGGAGTCAGCGCCTTCATTGCGGAAGTTACGATTAATTTCAAAAACACGCTCAATTCCACCGACAACACAGCGCTTCAAAAATAACTCAGGTGCAATACGCAGAAATAGATCCATGTCATATGCATTACTGTGCGTTTTAAATGGGCGTGCCGTTGCTCCACCATGCATCACTTGGAGCATAGGTGTTTCAACTTCAATGAAATCTCTGCTAGTAAAAGAATCACGCAGGGATTTCATTACTTGAGGGCGCAAGCGGGCATTATTTCTTGCTTCAGGCCTAACAATGAGATCTACATACCTCATGCGAACACGTGTTTCCTCCGATAGAGGTTTGTGATCAACAGGGAGTGGTCGAAGTGATTTTGCTGCAAGTTGCCATGTTGAAGCCAGAATTGATAACTCTCCACGCTTTGACGTGATGATTTCGCCTGTCACACTCACTAAATCGCCTAGATCAATATCACTCTTCCATAATTCAAGTGAAGCTTCTCCAATTTTATCGAGTGAGAACATTGCCTGAAGTTCAGTACCATCACCTTCGCGTAGGGTTGCAAAACATAACTTTCCAGTGTCACGCTTAAAAATAACTCTTCCAGATAAACTTTCTATAATTCCGGTGGCAACATCAATAGCAAGACTGTCATGCTTTGTACGAATTTCTTTAAGAGTTGCAGTACGAGCAACTTCTACAGGGTATGCCTCATCACCACGAGCCAATATTGCCGAACGCTTTTCACGGCGAATTCGCAGTTGCTCGGGTAGGTCATCTTCTGGAATCTGATCACTCATAATTGGGTAACCCTATCGTGCTCGTTATTGCCTATTGCGATCAAAAACCATCGCAAGGCCAAGCAAGGTTAGATCTGGTTCGTGTTCATCGATCGTTTCAGCAATTCCTATGACCAATGGAGCTAACCCACCTGTGGCGATTACTGTTGTTGGACCTGCGTCAGGATAGAGAACTTCAAGTTCCTCGATTATCCGATTAACCAACCCATCAACTTGCCCAGCAAAGCCATAAATAGTGCCCGACTGGAGCGCTTCAACAGTGTTCTTACCAATAACAGATTTCGGCTTAACTAATTCAACCTTACGTAATTGAGCAGCGCGGGCAGCAAGTGCCTCTACTGATATCTCAATTCCCGGAGCAAGCGCACCACCAAGAAATTCACCTTTGGGTGAAACAACATCGAGGTTTGTTGAAGTACCAAAATCAACAACAATGCAGGGACCATGTGATCCGAACAAAGCATGTGCAGCAAGAGTATTTACAATTCTATCAGCACCGATTTCTTTAGGGTTATCAACAAGTAGCGGGACACCAGTCTTAACTCCAGGTTCAACAATTATTACAGGAATATGCTCAAAGTGAGTTTTAATCATCTGGCGGATTTCTCGCAATACCGCAGGAACTGTTGAGCAGACCGATAAACCATCGACTTCATGTCCTTCAATCAATGACCGATACTGCAACCACAACTCATCTGCCGTATCACGCGGATCGGTTTTTACGCGCCAGGAACGTATGAGCTTATCCTCACTAAAAAGTCCTAGGACTGTATTTGTATTTCCCACATCGATTGCCAATAACATCTATAACTCCATTCTTAGGTCTAAACCGATATCAAGTGCCTGCGCTGAATGAGTGAGTGCTCCCACAGCTAAGTAATCGACTCCAGTTTGGGCATATGCCAAAGCATTATCAAGTGAAAGTCCACCTGATGCTTCTAATTTGGTTTTACCTTGAGTTATTGCAACAGCCTCTTTACATTGTGCAANACTCATATTATCTAGCAACACAAGATCTGGATTTTGATTAAGCATCAAGCGCAACTGATCCAAAGTATCAACTTCAACTTCGATAAGCATGTTTGGGTATTGTGATTTCACTGCATTGAATGCTTCCAGCACTCCCCCTGCAGCAAGAATATGGTTATCTTTAATAAGTACAGATTCAGATAGTGACATCCGATGATTTTCCCCGCCCCCCATTCGTACAGCTTCTTTTTCCAACTCACGCCAGCCTGGGGTTGTCTTGCGTGTATCTCGAATAATGCAATTTGTTCCAGAAACCGCGTCGACCCAACGCCTAGTTAATGTTGCAATACCACTCATATGGGTCAGGAAGTTAAGGGCAGTGCGCTCTGCAAGCAGTAATGCTCGCGTACTACCTCGAGCTTCTAAAATTACTGTTCCAGATGCTGTTTCATGTGCACATGTAACTGGTGTTTGAATATCAGTAATTCCTAAATACTTTAAAACTTCTACAGCAGCAGGAATTCCAGCAATGACACCTGTTTGTCTATTTACAAACTGTGCTACCGAAAGTTGATCTTCAGGAATAGTGGCATGGCTAGTG
>JGI24890J29729_1001105_pt1 | contig 13166 bp, 10 predicted proteins | sample FreactcultureFD7_FD_29729 | JGI IMG/M metagenome (IMG submission 29729)
CTCGCAGCCGAACGCGGTGTAGGTCAGAGCCCGACACAATCAGCGCCGGTCGAAACCCCGGCTGAGCCAGAAGAGCTAGAAGCGATGGCGGCGATGGAGCGAGGCGATTTTGAAGGCGCGAAAGCCGCCTTCACTCGATGGTCAAACCGCAAACCTGCCGAACCTCTTGCCAAATTAGGTATCGCTCAATCAGAGCTCCTCATACGTATTAATGGCGTGGACTCCGATGCGGCGCTTGCCGAAGCGATGAGCCATCCATTAAACGCCGAGCTAGCAATGCGAGCGGCCGATATCGAGGTTTCGCAAGGAAACTATGAGGCCGCGTTCGAGCGTTTAATTACCCTGATTAAGGCCTTGGCTGGCGATGAGAAAAAGGCGCCGCGCGAACACTTGCTAGCGCTCTTCACGCTGGTGGATGCATCTGATCCAGCGCTGATTGCGGCTCGCAAAAAGCTAGCCAGCGCGCTCTACTGATGGCTATGAAACTTTCTTCACGCTATATCGGTTTCGTCTTCTTTCTCTTTGGTCTCGGCATCATGTCGACCGCATCTCGAACTCCAGAGATTAAAGCCAACCTCTCTCTAAATAATGCAGTCTTCGGCGCGTATCTCAGCCTTGGCGCCCTGGGATCGATCATTGCCTTAACCGTCGTGGGGGAGATAGTTCATAAATATGGAACTAAACCGGTTCTATTAACCGCAATATCGATACTTTTCGCAACCTTAATTGCCGTTCCACATTTACATACAGGTTGGTATTGGCTTATTGCCAATATTTCGCTGGGCTTTGCCGCTTCGAGTCTTCATATATCTGCCAATGCGCAAGCAGTACATATGCAGGAATTGAGTGGAAGAGATTTTCTAGCCAAACTACATGGGCTCTGGATTGTGGGAGCTTTGCTCAGTGCAACCGTGGCCTTCATTATTCGCCCTTATATCTCGCTCGCTTGGCACTTAGATCTATTGATGAGCTGTGCTTGGGTATTGGCAATTTTCGCCATTTTTCGAATTACTCCACTACTCACAGGTGCACCAGCTGAGGAAGCTGGGAATCGATTTAATCTATGGCGTTCCTTTGCCGAAATCTTTCTCGCGCTCAAATTACATCCTTGGATCTCCTTTGGAATGGTTACCGCTGTTCAATTTGAAATGGCTACCTCAGATTGGTCAACCTTATTTTCTAAGCAAGAAATCAAAGTCAGTTCGACCATGAGTATCCTGCCCTACATTATTTTTATGATTGCGATGATTACTATGAGGCTTTCATCTCATCGCCTTTTTTCTATCGCCCCACAAGCTACTTGGATGAAGCGCCTCCCGTTAATAGGCGGGTCTTCATTTATCGTGCTGGAACAGATGGCAATTCACCTTGCATCGAACCATCGAACTTTGGGATACCTGATGTCAATATTTGCCTTCACTATGGCGGGCATCGGCTGCTCATTTCTNATGCCTTCGCTCTATGCAATCTCTACTCAGATGTCATCAAAACCAGGAAGCATCATCATTGCCCAGATGACCTTTATCAATACCGTCTTAGTTTTCATTTTTAAGCTCGCCATCTCGTGGGCGGCTGGAAGATATTCGATTGGGACTGCGCTTTTAATTCCGGCGGTCATGCTCGCCTTCAGTGGACTTGCCGGAAAGTTAGGAAATACCGAAAAAGTTAAGCTGGGGTAATCCAGAGCGTTGCAAGCGGTGGCACTCGAATCTCGGCGCGTGCTGCAAATCCTCTCGTTTCTTCTTCAACCGCATTGATAATTTGATTAGAAACTCCACTGCCGCCAAATTCAGGAAGGTCGGTATTGAGAATCTCGTGCCATTGACCATCGTGGGGAAGTGGGAGCAGATAATTTTCATGTGGAACGGGCGAGAAGTTTGTGACGCAGACTAAGGGATTTCCTGCCTCATCCCAGCGAACAAATGCCAAAGTGTTGCTGGCCGCATCATCACCGATGAGCCAAGAAAATCCAGCTGGAGTGACATCCTGCTGCCAAAGTGCGGGCGTGTTCTTGTATTGAGAGTTGAGTGCTTGAATAGTTTTCTGCACTCCATGGTGCTCGCCATATTCAGTCAGATGCCAGTCCAGGGACTTGGATTCACTCCACTCATCATTTTGCGCGAATTCGCAACCCATAAAGAGCAGTTTCTTTCCGGGATGAGCCCACATAAATCCATAGAGAGCGCGAAGCGTCGCGAGTTTCTGCCAGCGATCTCCCGGAATCTTATTTACTAAAGATCCCTTGCCGTGGACTACTTCATCGTGCGAGAAGGGGAGAAGAAAGTTTTCACTCCAGGCATAGAGGATGGAGAAGGTTATTTCGCCGTGGTGGTAGATGCGATGTATGGGTTCATGTTTGATGTATTCCAAAGTGTCATGCATCCAACCCATATTCCATTTAAATCCAAATCCGAGCCCATTCTCACTGGTCGGTTTAGTAACTCCNCCCCACGCGGTCGACTCTTCGGCAATCATCATAATTCCGGGTGCCTGGCGATAGGCAGTTGCGGTAACTTCTTGTAAAAGTGCGACAGCTTCGAGATTTTCGCGTCCACCATTTTTATTGGGAAGCCACTGGCCTTCTTTGCGTGAATAATCGAGATACAACATAGATGCGACTGCATCTACTCGGATGCCGTCGATATGAAATTCAAGGAGCCAGTAGAGCGCACTTGCGACAACGAAATTTCGAACCTCGTTGCGGCCGTAATTAAAGATCAAAGTACCCCAGTCGGGATGCTCGCCGAGTCGTGGATCTTCATGCTCATATAGTGCGGTTCCATCAAAGCGAGCCAGCGCCCATTCATCCTTTGGGAAGTGGGCGGGTACCCAATCCAGGATTACGCCAATCCCTGCGACATGAAGGGCATCTACCAGAAACTTAAAGTCATCCGGAGAGCCAAAACGCGAGGTGGGTGCGAAGAACGAGGTCACTTGATAACCCCAAGAACCACCGAATGGATGTTCCATCACGGGTAGGAATTCAACGTGTGTGAAACCCGCTTGAAGTATGTAGGCCGTTAACTCAGTAGCGAGCTGTTGATAGGAAAGCCCGGGGCGCCAAGAACCCAGATGAACTTCGTAGACAGATACTGGAGCGCGCCATGGTTGAAAATCTTCTCGCGCTTTCATCCATTCGGCATCGCTCCATGAATGTTGTGACTCTTCAACGACCGAAGCTGTCAGCGGAGGAATTTCGGTTTGGCGCGCAAGTGGATCGGCATGGTCCACCCAACGCCCATCTTGCTGTTGAATGGCAAATTTATATTTAACTCCTGGTCCAAGGTCAGCAATAAATATCTCCCAAATTCCATTACCACCCAGAGGAATCATGGGATGGGAAGCTTTATCCCAGAAGTTGTGATCGCTGATCAGGCTGACCGAACGCGCATTAGGCGCCCAGACCGAGAAGGCGGTTCCTAATAATTCACCGTTCTCGCTGCGACGAACATGTGCGCCGAGTGCTTTCCATAATTGCTCATGTCGACCCTCGCCGATGAGATAGAGGTCCATTTCGCCCAAGGTGGAGAGGGGATTGAGGTATCCAGCAGGTGGGTATTGAACATTGGAGCGCACACTCTTTGGGAAGAGCTTTCGAAAACTTGCGCCAATATCCATCAGGTTTAAATCTTGACCTGCACGATATGTGCCACGCGACCTACAGGGCGAGCAGGATCAAGTCGCACATAGGTATGGGGTTGCCAAGTGTATTTAGCGCCGTCAAGTAAGTCGGTAACGGCAAAGTCGCCATCGAGCAATCCGAGCTCTTGCATATTCCAATGCACCATACTTTCTTGCGCTCGTATCGGGTCCAGATTTACTACGACAAGAATAAGGTCATTGCCCTGCCTTTTGGAATAGGCAATTATTTGGTCGTTCTCGACCTGGTGAAAACGCAGATTGCGAAGTCGTTGGAGCGCGGGATGTGCTTTGCGAATCGAGTTGAGGGTATAGATGAATGGCGCCAGAGTCAGTCCAGTTGTTGCTGCACGTTCCCAATCTCGAACCTTGATCTCATACTTCTCAGAATCTCGATACTCCTCGCCACCCTCTTTAAATGGTGTGTGTTCATAGAGTTCATAGCCGGCATACATTCCCCACGATGGAGTCATCGTTGAGGCAAGTACCGCGCGGAGGGCAAAGACTGCCGGATTTCCGCTTTGTAGATGGAAGGGCAAAATATCTGGAGTATTGACCCAGAAGTTTGGTCGGAAGAAAGCAGATGTGGAATCACTTACCTCTCGCCCATATTCAATAAGTTCTTGTTTGGTCACGCGCCAAGTGAAATAGGTATATGACTGTTGGAATCCGGCTTTGCCTAGTGCATGCATCATGGCTGGCTTGGTAAAAGCCTCTGCCAGAAATACAACCTCGGGAAACTCCGAATTAATCGAAGCGATGACATCCTGCCAAAAGTGAACCGGCTTGGTATGAGGATTATCAACTCGAAAGATGGAGACGCCACGAGCAATCCAAAATTTCAAAATTCGAATTACTTCAGCGCGAATTCCTGGGTAATCATTATCAAAGTTGATGGGATAGATATCTTGATACTTCTTTGGTGGGTTCTCGGCATATGCAATCGTGCCGTCGGGGCGAGTGGTGAACCACTCTGGATTTGATTTAACCCACGGATGCTCAGGCGAAGTTTGAAGCGCGAGATCAAGTGCGATATCAATCTTTAATTTCTTGGCTGCGGCGAGAAAAGCATCGAAATCAGCAAGTGTTCCCAATTCCGGATTAATTGCATCATGTCCNCCTGCAGCTCCGCCGATTCCCCAAGGGACGCCAGGGTCAGAAGGCAAGGCTTCGAGCGAATTATTCTTGCCCTTGCGAAATGCAATACCAATTGGGTGGATAGGAGGAAGGTAAAGTACATCAAAACCCATCGCGCTCACACGGTCCAGTGATTTTATGGCTGTGCGAAAAGTTCCAGAGGTTATGGTGCCATCGGCGTTCTTGATTGCGCCTTCACTGCGCGGGAAGAACTCATACCAGGAGCCGACAAGCGCACGTTCGCTCTCGACCTGAAGCGGGATGCTTTTGCTTCGGGAAGATAATCTCTTCGCATCACGATTTTTACTTGGATCTTGATGGTCAAAAGCTTCGATGTAATAACTCCACGTGCCGGTGCTGGTGGGAGTTATGGTGCCACCAAAACGTGCTGAGCCCGGCCAAATCTCCTGCATTGCAGAGCGCGAGACCTCTTTGCCAGATGGATTAATTAGGACAATCTCCCCAGAAATGGGGTCATGTCCTTCTCGAATAATTGTGGCGGATACTAGAATTTCCTCATGTGGAATCGCTTTCACACCAACAATTTCGCCACCGAATTCAACTCTCGGAGCGATATCGAGGATGGGAAAGCGACCGATCATCCGGAGCCTTCAGTATTTCCTGGATCAGCCGCCTTCACATCATGAATGTTGTATTTGGCAATTGCCTCTGAAACCACCTTTGACTTTATCTCGCCGGTAGCAACAAGCTGGGAGAGCGCGCCAATCACGATTGACTCGGCATCGACTTTGAAGTGGCGACGAAGCGCACCACGTGTATCAGAGAGTCCAAAACCATCGGTTCCAAGTGAGAGGAATTTATTCTTCACCCAAGGAGCAACTTGATCTTGAACAGCTTGCATAAAGTCTGAGACCGCAACGACTGGACCTTCATAGCCCTCGAGTTTGCGTGTGATATAGGTGCTGCGCTGATCCTCGGGATTGAGCAAGTTATGGCGATCTGTAGCAAGCCCATCGCGACGTAGCTCGTTCCAGGAAGTGACCGACCAGACATTTGCTGAGATTCCGAAATCATCGGCGAGAAGTTGTTGTGCCTTCATCGCCCAGTTCATTGCTACGCCGGAGGCAAGGAGCTGTACCTTCTTCTTGCTCTTGAATGTGGCCGGAGCATAGAGATAGATGCCCTTAAGCAGGCCTTCCACATCAAGGTTCTTTGGCTCTTCTGGTTGTACATATGGCTCGTTATAAACAGTGAGGTAGTAATAGATATTCTCGCTGTTTTCACCATACATACGACGAAGGCCATCGCGAACAATATGGCCGATTTCAAATCCAAAAGCGGGGTCATATGAAACTACCGCTGGGTTAGTGGAAGCCAAGAGAAGTGAGTGACCATCTTCGTGTTGCAGGCCTTCACCATTGAGCGTCGTGCGACCAGCGGTTGCGCCGAGGACAAATCCACGAGCAAGTTGATCGGCTGCTGCCCAGAAGGCATCGCCAGTGCGTTGGAAACCAAACATGGAATAGAAGATATAAATAGGAATCATCGGTACATCATGTGTTGAGTAGGAGGTACCTACTGCAGTAAATGATGCAGTGGAACCCGCCTCATTGATACCTTCATGCAGGATTACACCACTAGTGGATTCTTTGTAAGAGAGCATGAGTTCACGGTCAACCGACGCGTAATTTTGTCCATGAGGGGAGTAGATCTTTAGTGATGAGAAGAGCGAATCCATTCCAAAGGTACGGGCCTCATCAGGAATGATTGGCACAAAGTGCTTGCCCATCTCAGGATCTTTGAGTAGATCTTTAAAGAGGCGAACAAATGCCATTGTGGTTGCTACTTCTTGATGTCCAGATCCACGCGCTACCGATTCATAGGTAGAAAGTGGTGGCTGCGCGATTGGCGCAGAAATCTTGCGTCGTGCGGGNACGGAGCCGCCCAGTACGGTGCGACGCTCCATCATGTATTTATATTCTGGTGAATCTTTTCCTGGATGGTAATACGGAGGCGCTTTGGCGTCGATCTCTTCATCCTTAAGCGGAATATGCAACGTGTCGCGGAAGGCGAGCAGATCTTCGTGCGTCATCTTCTTCATCTGGTGAGTTGCGTTGCGCGCTTCGAAGTGTGAGCCAAGCGTCCAACCCTTAATTGTCTTTGCCAAAATTACAGTTGGGCGGCTTTTATGTTCAGTCGCTGCCTTGTATGCAGCATATAGCTTTCGATAATCATGGCCACCGCGCTTTAGCGCCCAAATCTTCTCGTCGCTCCAATCTGCAACCATGGCAGCAGTACGTGGATCGCGACCAAAGAAGTGCTCGCGAACATAGGCGCCGCTCTCGGCCTTAAATGTTTGATAATCGCCATCGGTGGTGCGATTCATGAGTTCGAGCAGCGCGCCATCGCGATCTTTAGCGAGGAGTTCATCCCACTCGCGGCCCCAAACGACTTTAATGACATTCCAACCCGCGCCACCGAAGATGGATTCGAGTTCCTGAATAATCTTTCCGTTTCCACGGACCGGGCCGTCGAGGCGTTGTAAGTTACAGTTGATAACGAAGGTGAGATTATCTAAACCTTCGCGTGCAGCAAGTCCAATTGCGCCAAGAGATTCTGGTTCATCGGTTTCGCCATCGCCAAGAAATGCCCAGACGCGCTGATCGCTAGTGTCCTTAAGTCCGCGTCCATGCAAGTAGCGATTGAAGCGAGCTTGATAAATTGCATTGATAGGGCCAAGACCCATGGAGACTGTTGGGAACTCCCAAAAATCTGGCATTAAACGTGGGTGAGGATACGAGGAGAGTCCACCGCCATCATGCGAAAGTTCCTGACGGAAACCATCCATCTGATGTTCGGTGAAGCGTCCTTCCACAAAAGCGCGGGCATACATACCGGGGCTGGCATGACCTTGGAAGAATATTTGGTCTCCGCCGCCGGGATGATCCTTGCCGCGGAAGAAGTGGTTGAAGCCAACTTCATATAGTGAAGCAGATGATGCATAAGTTGAAATATGTCCGCCAACGCCAATTCCTGGGCGTTGCGCACGGTGAACCATGACGGCGGCATTCCAGCGAATGAACGCGCGAATTCGACGCTCCATCATTTCATCGCCAGGGAAGGATGGTTCGAGTTCTGGTGCAATTGTGTTGATGTAATCGGTGCCGCGAAGCGCGGAGACACCAAGGTTGTTATTGCGCGCCTTCTCCATGAGGGAGAGCATCAAATATCTGGCGCGTACTGGACCGGCATTCTTTATGACGGCGTCGAGGGAGTCGCGCCACTCCGCGGTCTCGGCTGGATCAGTGTCGACAAGCTGTCCGATGAGATGGTCTGGCGCGTTGAAATCTGAACTCATGCCCTTATCTTTCCATGAATTCCAGGGGCTGTTTCCCTCAAAATTTGCCGGATTCCACTTGCGCAGGAGGGCACTGGACTAGGAGACTTCTATCTCGTAAGTCACAGTGCAGGTGTCAGATTTGGAGGCCATACCCCCATGGGGGCAGAACAAGTTGTAGAACGCTTCGGATTAACCTCGGGCAATCTTGTTTTGGAAGTAGGCCTTGGTGATGATTGCGATCAGGTGTTGCGTGAGACTGTACAGGCGACGATTGGCACTTCATTTGTAGAGGATGAGGCAACTGATGTTGTCGATGCCGTGCTCTTATGGTGGCGCGAAGATGATGGTGATTTAGTCGACGAACTCGTCGACGCCCTCACATTTCTCGGCGAAAATGGACCAATCTGGTTGCTGACGCCAAAAGCGGGTCGCGCAGGTCACGTTGAACCTAGCGATATTCAAGATGCCGCCCCAACCGCTGGACTATCGCAGACGATATCCTTTGCTGCTTGTGCGGATTGGACCGCTACAAAATTAGTTGCCCGTAAATCTTCTTCCAAAAAATAATAAGCAACGAGAATAGGAAATCATGTCACTAGCCATCGGAAGCCACGCTCCAGATTTCACCTTGAAGAACCAGCACGGCGAAGAGGTTGCGCTATCAAGTTTTAAGGGAAAGAAGAACGTAGTCGTTCTCTTCATCCCCTTCTCATTTACGGGAATTTGTACTGGTGAACTTTGCGCGATGCGTGATGATCTCGCCGCCTTCCAAAATGAGGATGTCGAACTCTTGGCGGTTTCTTGCGACTCGATGTTTACCCAAAAAGTATTTGCTGAGCAAGAGGGCTACAAGTTCTCGGTCCTCTCAGATTTCTGGCCACATGGCGAGGTCGCCAAGGCCTACGGAATCTTTGATGAGGCTCGCGGCTGCGCGATTCGCGGAACTTTCATCGTCGATAAAGAGGGCGCACTCCGCTGGCAGGTCGTAAATGCCATCGGTGATGCTCGTAATATCGCCGATTACAAGGCTGCGCTCGCAGCACTTTAAGGCTGGTTTTCAACTTAGCCCGAATTCCTAGTAGAGTTCGGGCTATTGAATTGGGCGCTTAGCTCAGTGGTAGAGCGCTTCGTTTACACCGAAGATGTCGGGGGTTCGAAACCCTCAGTGCCCACCAGTTCAGAGCAGTTCGAATTCCTTGCACGTTAATAAATGCTTAACTACATATAGAAGTGAAATGAGGAGTAATGAAGGCCGCCGTCTCATCGCAAGCCGCGCTCATTGAACTTCAACGCATCGATTCCGCGATTATGGCGGCCGAATCCAAAATCAAAGCACTTCCGGAACGTGAACAAATCACCGCGATTCATACCCGCCTTGCAGCAGGAGCTGTCGAACTCGAAAAGGCAGAGGCAGAACTAGCCGATGTTGCCATCGACCTTCGCCGCAGTGAAGTTGATGTAGAACAAGTTGCAGATCGTATGAAGAAGGATGAAAATCGCTTATCTTCCGGAACCGGAACTCCGAAGGAGCTGGAACAACTCCAACATGAATTAGTCNCCCTGGCCAAGCGCAAGACAGAACTTGAAGATGGCGAACTCGAAATTATGATGCGCCACGATGCAGCCAAGGAGAAGGTGGCGACTCTCAAAAGCGATGATGATGGTCTTCGCAAACTTGAACTTGAACTTAATATTCGTCTGGAAAATGCGACCACTGAACTGACTCGCGAAATAGAACTTCACAAGAGTTCCCGCACATTGGTCTTGCCTAAGGTCGAACAACCCTTGCTTGACCTTTATGAGAAGATTCGGGCGAGCGAGTACGGCGTAGGCGCTGCCCTTCTCATTGGAAATAAGTGCGATGGCTGCCATTTAGCCATCAATGCCATTGAAATTGAGCGAATCAAATCTTTGGAGAGCGATGAAGTTTTGCGCTGCGAGGAGTGCCGTCGAATTTTGGTTCGAATCTAATGTCACGCTCCTTTATCGTCACAGCCGATGGTGGCTCGCGTGGCAATCCCGGCCCAGCCGGATACGGAGCGGTTGTCACTGAAGGAAACCACATCCTGCTCGAACTCTTTGAAGCAATCGGTATTGCCTCAAACAATGTCGCCGAATACCGCGGTCTTATCGCAGCCCTTGAAGCAATCAATGAGCTTGATCCCAACGCCACGGTTGATGTTCGGATGGATTCAAAACTGGTTGTCGAACAAATGTCCGGGCGTTGGCAGATTAAGCATCCTGATATGCGAGAGCTAGCAAAGCGCGCTCGGGATGCACATCCCGCAAATCTTGTTACCTACCGCTGGATTCCCCGTGATGAGAATTCACATGCCGACCGCCTGGCAAATAAGGCAATGGATGGCGAGATTGCCACCACAAACGTTCCGCTCCAAAAGAACTTTCTCACCGAGCGAGTTGTCTCTGGCGAAAAACCCACAACCATTTTTCTCGTCCGCCACGGAGAGACGATTCTGACTCCAGATCGACGATTCTCTGGGGGAGATGGTTCAGATCCAGGACTCAGCGAGACTGGCCGCAAGCAAGCCTCGGCAATCGCTTTAGAACTTGCAGCTCGCAAACCAGATGTTCTCATCGCCTCACCACTTCTTCGCACTCGTCAAACTGCCGAAATTATCCAGGGCGAAATTGGTTTGGATATTCATATTGATGAAGGCTGGATTGAATGTGCCTTTGGTGAATGGGATGGACTCAATGTTGCGGAAGTGCAAGAGAAGTTTCCCAATGAGTGGGCGCAATGGGTTTCCGCGCCTACCGCTCGTCCACCCGGCGGGGAGTCTTACCTTGATGTCGCAGAGCGGATTGAACCGGTCTTTCGGGAGTTGGCCCAGACCTATCCCGGTAAAAAGATTCTGGTCGTCACGCACAATGTCGTAATTAAAACTTTGGCATCGGTCATCATGAACGCACCATTGGAAAGCATTTATCACATCGATATCTCTCCATGCAGCCTCACCACCATCAACGTCTATGAATCTGATGGACTTAGCGTCGTAACATCATTGGCAGCTCGAAGCGTTATCAATCTCTAAGATTATGAACCTTTCTCAATTTCCATTAACAAAACCGCTTGCCAATAAATTTCGCGAGAGCGTCTCTGGCGATAAAGATGGAAAACCGGCATGGGTTCAATCCATCGCTGAGGGAGACGATGAAGGATATTTCGGACCCGAGAGTGCGGTCTGGCAAGTTCACGGATGTATCGCCACCATCGTCGGTGGAATTCGGGCGCTGCTCTTACAAGCTTGCCACCCAGCCCCACTTGCAGGAGTCGCGGAACATTCCCGTTATGAAAGCGATCCCTTAGGTCGACTGGCCGGAACTACTCGCTGGCTAACCATCACAACTTTTGCGTCAACTGATGTCATTCTTCGGGAAGCGGCTCGAGTTAATGCGATGCACTCCCATGTGAAGGGGGAGTACACCAGTAAATCTGGCGAGAGACTTGCCTATCAAGCCAGTGATCCGCGCTATTTATTATGGGTGCACTGCGCATTTACTGACTCATTTCTTGCTACTCATCTTGCCCTTGGTTACCCCATCGATAAAGGCGCCGATGCTTATGTATCGGAGTGGAGCAAGAGTGCCGTCGCACTCGGCCTTAAAGATGCGCCGCAATCGGTGGCCGAACTTAATACAGTCATGGATAACTTTCGCAAAAATGAATTAAAAGCGGATTCGAAGACGGAAGAGGTAGTCAGATTCATTCTCAATCCGCCCTTTGGACGTGCTGGCCTAGTTTTCTATCGGATGCTGGCCAATACAGCTATCTCAACTCTGACTCCAAATGAGCTACAAATTCTTGGACTCAAGCCACGATCCAAAAAGTGGCGCATCATTACTCGCTTCTTCTTGCAGATCTTTATTGCGATTCTCGGCGGTCAATCCCCGAGCCAGAAGGTAGCAATAGAGCGGTGTGATCGAATAAAGGCTAAACAATCACATCAATAAACCAGCTCTTTTTGCCCACTGGTTTTATCAAGGTGCACTTAAAATTCACTGCGATTAATTTATAAAGTTCCACAGGGGTCGTAGGTTCGTTTTTTTGCTCAAGTAAATATCGAGCAATTTCGCCTCGATACTTCTTAGACATATGAGTGATGACTTTCTTTTCACCATCTACTTTTGTAAAAATTCGGATTCCTACCGTATTTAATGGATTTGGCGTCCAGACCGATAAATACGTTGAGGAGCGCATATCAACAATGAGCTGCTCATCCAATCCATCAAGCGCCTCCGCCAATGGTCCCTTCCAATGCGACGGAACTATCTTGGCTTTGTAAAATGGAATTACATCTTTAATCTTGAGTGCGCCAAATACAGCTGAGATAATAAGTATCGCCTTTTCGGCGCGTTTCCGAGCGGCTGAATTCAACGTTTCATAGACAAGGCCTTGATATAGAACTCCGCTATAGACGCTTATTGCTTCCTCGCAATGCGAAATATCAATCTTTAATTCTTTAAGTGTGCTGGACCTTGCTTCAGTTAATTGATCGGCGAAACTCAAAGTTCCTAAATTCAACTTTTTTGATGTCGTGGGTAGGTGCTTACCTTCACTCGGTGGCAGGAGGATAAGCATCGGTGTTGAGCGTACCTGCCTCGGGATGAAAGGGGCTGCAGATTTGCCGTACTCTTTACCCACTGAAGAGTCGCCCGGATCACCGCGTTATGAAAATACCGAGGAAAGTCCGGACTCCAAAGAGCAAGGTGATGGCTAACAGCCACTCGGAGCAATCCGCAGGAAAGTGCCACAGAAAATAAACCGCTCATGCAAATGAGTAAGGGTGAAACGGCGGTGTAAGAGACCACCGCATCTGCAGTGATGTAGACGGCAAGGCAAACCCCACCTGGAGCAAGACCAAAAAGATGGCGCTTGAGAGCTGCTCGCTCGAGTCATCAGGTAGGTTGCTTGATCACGTGAGCAATTGCGTGACTAGATGGATGGTGATCCTCCGCAAGGAGACAGGATCCGGCTTATAGGGCGACTCTTCTTTAATTTCGTTTTGAAAAAGTGAAATAAATGCTTGCGTAAGCGATCACTATGGCTATGTTTGCTATCAATCTTTGG
>JGI24890J29729_1001107_pt1 | contig 13159 bp, 3 predicted proteins | sample FreactcultureFD7_FD_29729 | JGI IMG/M metagenome (IMG submission 29729)
CAACCCACCAGTACCCAACTTGCCCTTGGGTACGCAAGAGTATGAGCGGCGGTTTCAAGACCAGTATTCCAACATTTTGCGTTTGTTTTTCAACCAACTTAGCAATGCTTTGGGTGTACTGATTACCAAGATAACCACGGCCTCTACGGTGTATACGGTAGCTACATTACCTGACCCTGTTGTGGCAGGTGCGGGTACAAGGACTTTTGTATCGGATTCGTCGATTACTACTTTCAATACAACAGTTGCTGCTGGGGGTACAAACACTGTGCCTGTATTCTCAAACGGAACCAACTGGAAAGTTGGCTAATATGTTAAACTTCAAATTATTTACGGAGCGTCTATGAGCTTCTTCCAAGACCCAATTGGTAATATATCCGGCGGTATCCATGACCTGGGGAAAAGCACGCTCGGCAAAATGGCTGAAACCGCAGCTTTGGCATATTTTATGGGTCCATTAGCGCTTGAGGGAGGCGCATTGGCGGGNATGAGTACTGCCGGTNTAGCGGGNCTTGCAGGAGGAACCGTNTCTTTATTAAACGGCGGCAATCTAATGGATGCCGTTAAGTCAGGCGCAATGGCATACGGAGCTGGTAGTTTAATGGGTGGCGATGCGTCAGCCGCCAAGCCTAGCGCTGATGTAAATTTTGATGTACCCGCAAAAGCATTGGCAAGTCCAGTGGCGCAAGAAGCTTCTCTTGTTCCTTCAAGTGTAGCAAACCTTACATCTGCTACTCCCCAGTTTATTGATGCAAGTGATACGCTTGCTAATCCAATAGGGTCAAATTTACAAACCACTGCAACGCCATTACAAGCTCCAGTTGAAGCTCCTATTCAAACACCCAATGCTCCTACATCAGAATACACAGGGGGGTTTAAAGGTACGGTCCCAACCGCACAAAATACTTTTGGATCTAACATTGGGTCTGGAATAGGCGCTCCAAGCGCTTATGTAAATCAAGCTGTGGCCAACACAACGCCTACAAGTTGGATGCAAGCTGCTAAAAACTGGGCAGTTGAAAATCCTTACTATGCAGGCGCCGCAGGCGTTGCAGGTTTAATGGCTCTTAAAGGTGCCGCAAAAAACAATAGCGTTGCAAAAGCCCCTGACAATCGCAAGATCAAATACTATGGCGGCAACCCATACTCAGGCGCCAGCTTTATGCGCGAGGCTCCCGTTCTTGCTGCAACAGGCGGTATCGTAGCTTTGGCTAATGGTGGAACCACTCAAAGATATGATGATGGCGGAATTACCGCTTCCGATGTGGCTAATTATTTACAAGCCAACCCCGGTATGTCTGATGCGCAAATTTCAGCCGCAATGGATCAATATAAAGTTAATCCTGCATTGGTGGCGCAAGCTACNGGNTTNAATGTGGGTGATGTTCAGTCTCGTTACAATGCTGCGGATACTACAGGTGGATATGCCACAGGGGCTTCTGGCGTATCTAANAACTCTATCAATCAATGGTTAGGGCAAAANCCCACAGCATCCGATTCGACCATTTATAACGCTATGCAACAGTATGGCATAACCCCACAACAAATGGCCGCAGCTACTGGCAATCCTTTGTTGGGTGAAGGCAATGTCATGGATCGTTATTCTTTAGCGCAAAACATTCTTGGACAGGGAAATATTTTTGGTCAAGCGCCTGTAAATAACACACTTGGTAGCACGTATGACCAGCAATGGGCAGCATATATGGACGCGCATAAAGATGCCTCCGGTAAAGTTGATCCTATTGCTGTTAAGGAAATGGCTAGGGCTACAGGTATTTCAGAAGCCGAGATTGCTGCGCGTTATGCTGCGGCTGAAGCCAAACTGCATCCTCCTGTTGTTATTAAAGATCCAAAAACAGATATACCAATCAATACAACGACCAATACAAATGTAGCTCCAACAACGCCAATGCCTGGCTCGTTGCCTAACCCTGCTACAACTGCAACAAACGCAATTCAAAACACGCCCTCTAATACTTTGTTTAATGCTGTTAGCGGCAATACAGGCGCTGGTATTGAGGGTGGTGGAACGGTTGTTAACCCTAACGGCACGATCACCGAGTCTCCTGTTATTCCTGGCATTCCTAAAGGTGGCGTTACAGGCATGCAAAATGTTAGAGACATTTATACGTCTCGGGGTGGAAGTCTTGGTTACGTTAACCCTGCGGCTAAACCTGTTACTACTGATGCGGCAACTCAGCATTATCTTGATATATTGTCTGGTAAAGCCCCTGCCACAAAGACACCTTGGACGCCTACAGGTGAAATAGCTACACCTTACTACAACTCCGTAATGGGTATGCCATTAAACCCCAAGTACCTTGTTTCTCAACCAAAGATATACGACAAGGCAACTAGAAGTTACGTAGACAATCCAAATTACGATCCCAACTTTAGCGCTGGCGCTGACTATATAGGTGATCCACAAACAGGATTGAGCCAAAAAACTTTAGACTTTTTTAAAGCCGCTGGTGTAAAAGATCCAAGCATTGATACAAAGACTTTATCCAAGGCAGTGGCTACTTCAGACGCGGCGGCATCTAGCGACGGCGCTCCTGCTGACTTTGATTCAGCCGCATATTTAAGTGCTCACCCAGATGTGGCTGCGGAAGTTGCTTCCGGTAAGTTGTCTAGTGCTTATCAACACTATCTACTGTACGGCGCCAATGGTAGTAAATTACAAGACCCCAGTTATGCTTATATCAAGAAAGCCGCAGGCGGTGGTTTGATGGCTTTGGCTGGTGGCGGCATGTCCGGTATGAATGTCGGCACTTTAGGAGGTTATTCTGATGGCGGTCGTTTNCTCCGTGGNCCAGGTGACGGNATCTCTGATTCTATTCCTGCCACGATTGGTGCTCATAATCCTCAGCCTGCTCGCCTTGCTGACGGTGAGTTCGTGGTTCCTGCTCGTATTGTTTCTGAGCTTGGCAATGGCTCGACTGAAGCGGGCGCTCGTAAACTCTATCAAATGATGGACCGTGTACAGAATGCACGCAAGAAGACAGTCGGCAAACATCAGGTTGCGGCCAATCCCCGCGCTGAAAAATACTTACCCGCATAAGGAAGAATCATGGCAGATCCAACATCAGTACAACAGGTCCAAACAGGTTTTGCTCCTGAGATAGCGCCTTACGGTCAAGCGCTTTTAGGTCAGGCTGCGTTCTACACAAATCCTGAAACCAATCCTTACATGCAGTATCAGGGCTCTCAAGTTGCTGGCTTTACGCCCATGCAACAACAGTCTTATGATGCGGCGGCTCAAATGCAAGCGGCTCCTCAGTTGCAAGATGCATCTGCATTGGCTGGCTTGGCTGGGATGGGAGGTTTAAATACTGGATACACCTACAACCCTTATCAATCAAAGAGCTTTACAGACCAAGGCGTAGCACAGCAATACATGAACCCCTATTTGGACGTTCAGAATAACGCTGCTTACAGGAATGCAGCTATTGCCAATGCCGCAACCAATGCTCAGGCTACAACTGCCGGGGCTTTTGGTGGTGGTCGCCAAGCCATTATGAATGCGCAGGGGAACGCTGACTTACAACGTAATTTGGCTAAAAACCAGTTTGATGCCTACAATCAGGGCCAGCAACAATTCAATGCCGAACAAGGTCAACAGCAAGCAGCCGCCAACCTTAACGCACAACAAGGACAGTTTGGCGCCAACCTTGGTCTTCAAGGATTGAATACAGCTTTGCAAGGCGCCAACACATTGGGCACGCTTGGCAATACACAGTACAACCAAAACCTTGGCGTGATTGGTTTGCAAAATCAGTTGGGTGGCCAGCAGCAACAGCAAGTTCAGAATGCCATGAACACTGACTACACCAACTTCCAAAACCAGCAAAATTATCCTTATCAGCAAATGAACTTCATGTCCAACTTGATTCGTGGATTACCCATGACTCAACAGGCTGTAAGTATGTATCAAGCGCCCCCTTCTACCTTGTCTCAAGTGGCTGGATTGGGGTTGACTGCGGCAGGTTTGGGGGCGTTTAAGTCCAACGCCAAAGGCGGCGCAATCAAAGAAAAGAAATCGCATGGTCTAGCGGACCTCGCATTAGCACAGATGGGAGCATAAGATGAATCCAATGATGGGAAAAATGGGTGGAACGGCCCCTTCGATGGGTGTTGCTCCTATGAGTCAAGCGCCTACCCCACAAATGGGTAGCGGCGGCGCCCCATCTACAGGTAACGTGATGCAGATTACGTCTACCTTGCGGGGGATGTCGGACCAACAGCTCCAGCAATATGCGGCCATGCATAAGAGCGACCCATTCGTTTTTCCATTGGCATTCCAAGAGAGTCAAACCCGCCAGCAAATGCGTGCTGGAAGTTTGGCGCAAAGAGCTGGTCAAAAGCCTCCTCCTGTAGTGGACCAAGACTTGCAACAAATGACGCCTACACCTATAACCGGCGGTGCAGGACAAGCAATTACCGGTGGTCATGGTCAGGCTATTAATGCTTTGCCAGAAGAACAGGGGATTGGCGCTATACCTGCTCAGAACTTACAAGGTATGGCAGACGGCGGTATTGCTGGATATGCTGGAGATGACGAATCTTTAGTACATCTTAGCCCATTTGCTATGAAACAACTTATCGGCGACATGGCTATGTCAGGCGCTGGGGTAAACGCAAATGCTGATTTTGGTGAAGCTGGCAGATTAAGTGGTGGTGTAAATCTTAACCGTATGGATAAAAACGGTGACAGCCGCCAAACGCAAGCTTTAATGGCTAATTACATGAATGACATTGGTGATGTAGGAATCAATGCAAACGTAAGTAGACCTTTGGAAAGGGGCTTACCTTCTGATTTTTATCAAACAAATCTAATGGGCTCGGTTCCTGTTGGTGAAGGAAGATTAACCATTGGCAAACATGGTACGCACGCAGGAGGCGAACATCATACAAACGCACATTCAATAGGGTATAACACACCATTTGAAGGTGGACGTCTTAATGCAAACATTAATAAACCCGTAGAAGGCAGACCTTCTTTTGGGGTGCAATACAGCAGAGCTTTTGCTGATGGCGGTATTGCTGGATATGCTGATGGTGGCCAACAGCCTGGCATGTTCAACTATGCTCAGATGGCCCCAGCTGTAGACTTGCATCCTGATATTGGCGTAACTTCAAGAAATATGGCCAACGGTGGATTGGCTTTTAAAGGAGGTGGTTATAAGGCTACTACAGATGAAGAGATTAATGCCATTACAGGATCATATGCTCCGTCTTCTGCTGAAGAATTAGCGACACAAAGATCAGCAATTATGAATCCAATGAACGCTGAAATGGAGGAAGCTTATAAGCCTTATACCGAGAAGATGGCTCAAAGAGAAGCTGATCTTGCTGGCCGCAAGGAAGGTAATATTCAAAATGCATTGCTGGCCGCTGGCTTAGGTATGATGGCTGGAACTTCTCCCCATGCTTTTGCCAATATTGGTAAAGGCGGTCTTGAGGGATTGCAAACTTACACTGCAGCACAGAAGGCTGACCAAGCCGCACAAGAGGCGCTTGATCGTTCTAATATGCTCTTAATGCAAGCTCAGCGCGCAGAGCGTAGCGGCAATAGCAGAGATGCCACAATGCTTCTTGATGCTTCTCAAAAGGCCAAGGAAACTCATATTGCTCATGGATTGACCGGACTTCAACTCAAGAACACATCGCAATACAATGTTGGTCAGCTGGCCAATACAGAATTGCAACGTGATATTGAAGCTGGTAAAGCTGCGGAACAAATAAGACACGACAAGCAACTTGAGGATTTGTACTATGGTCCTATGGGTGCAGCGGCAGGCGCCAAGAAAGCCAATGCTTTGACTCAAGAAGAATTGTTAAAAAATAAAGTTGATGCTATTATTAATGGTATGCCAACAGTGAAAAATTTAGCGGCAAGGTTAAAAGATTCTATGATAGAAGTTGGTAGCCCAGAATATATTGCTGCCCAAAAAGAATTGTATAAAATCACAGCTGGTAAATATAAACAAGCCGGATTGCCAGAACCGTCTTATGATGACTTTGTGTCTCAAGAGGCCGCTCCTAAACCCAAAAAGCCAGGGTTTATGGAAAGAATGTTTGGTCCATCTAATCCTCCGCCAGTCACTCCAGGTGTAAAATTCTTAGGATTCGAATAATAGGAATAAGATATGCCAATCGCAAAGTTTCAGTTGCCTGATGGACGCGTAGGTCGCTTTGAGGTTCCGGAGGGCACAAGCCCTGAGCAAGCGATGGAGTTGATATCTGCCAACCTATCGAGTCTTTTACCCAAGCCGCAAGAGCGCCCACCTTTAGAGGGAGTATCTGAAACTCCCTTGGCTGCCCCAAACGTCATGACTGCAGAGCAGTATCAAAATGATGTTGAAAAACGCGCTCAAGAGCCTTCAAGTAGATCTGCATCTGATTACGTAAAAGATGCTGGCATTACGTTTTTAAAAGGCGCCATAGGCCTTCCAGAATCATTTGTTGGTTTGGCTGATATACCGACACGTGGTGAAGCTGGAAAAATGTTGGCGCAAGCTGGATACAAGCCCGCCGAAGCCAAGTCTATCTTGGATACTTATTTATCTGAAGCACAACAAGCGGCCAATAGAAAAGTTTCTGAGGCCAAAGGATTTTTCCCTACGATTGGGGCCTCTCTTCAAAACCCAAGCACAATTGCAACCTCTGTTGGTGAGTCTCTTCCGCAAATGATTGGTGGNGCTGGTATTGCGCGTGGCGCAATTAAAGCCGNTCCTGCTATGGCTCCGTACTTCGCTGGAGCTTTGGGAGAAGGTGTATTGGGCGCCGGTAGTGCGGCAGAACAAATGCGTCAAGAGTCTGATACTGGTTTATTAACTGGTAAACAGTCCGCGGCCGCCATTGGATCTGGAATTGGAACCGGTATTTTTGGCTTGGCTGCTGGTAAATTGGCAGATAAATTAGGGCTTGATAACGTCAATACGATGTTGGCCGGAAGAGCTGCCAAAGGAGAAATCGCGTCAGTAAAAGATTTTGTTAAGCAGGCGGCTGCATCTGGCGTCACAGAAGGATTGTTTGAGGAGCTTCCGCAATCCGCTCAAGAACAAATGTGGATGAATTATGCGCAAGATAAACCACTGCTGGATGGCGTTGCTGAAGCCGCCGCATCGGGTTTGGTTGCAGGTGTTGCTATGGGGACGGCTGGAACTGCTATTGGGCGGAAGGCTTATACACCTCAAGAAAATGCAGTTTCTGCAACACCCCCTCAAGTCGAGCCGCAATTTGAGGTGGCGCCCACTAAATCCAAGCCGCCAATTGATGAGACGGCTCCTCAAGTTGCACCTAAAGCTGAGGAACCAATAGATGAAAACGCACCATCTCAAGACCAAGAAGAGATGATGCAAGAGCTAGGATTGGCGCCCAAAAAAGAACAGGTGCCCATTGTGTCACCTGAATTAGGTGGTGGTGCAAGTCATGTGTTGCCTCCCAAGGTTGAGGTGACACACGCCTATCCTATGGGAGAGAACACCGAGTATCAGGTTCTTAGAACGCCAACGGGATATGTTGCCAATTTGTTTGATAAAGACGCAGGAAAGTATGTTCTTGGGTCTGCCCGCGCTTATCCTATTCAAACTTTTGGGGCTGATGCCGAAATTAAAGCCAATGAATTTGCGCAAGAGCAAATGCACAAGGCCGCCAAGTTTAATCCTCTAACACCCACTGTTGCACCGGAAACCACTAAAGAGACCCCTTTGTTGGAGGCTCCAAAGGCCAAAGAAATTCCAGCACCCGCCCCTTTATTGCCTAAAGCTGAGGAGCCCAAGGCTGAAGAACCAAATACACAAAAACCAGAAATAGAAACAGAAATAGATCCGCAAGAGCGTTTGCGTCGTGCAAATGTGTCGATATTTAATGCCAAGCGCATGTTGTCCAACGGGCAAATTACACAAGCACAATATGATGATTTGCAAAAGCAATACACCACCATCAAGGCTAAAGCGTCACGGATTGGGGAGGGCGAAAAGACCGTTGCTCCTGCTGTTGCCACTAAAGGCGAATATAAAGAAACAAAATCTTTAGACACATTTTTCGCTGGCCATAAGGACGACAAAAAGCGACTAGATACGCTGGATAAATATGGCCAACCAGAAGTCAAGCAAGCTGTTACTGATGTAAATACGGCTCTACAAAAAGTTACTGACGCCATTAACGCTGCTGGTTATTCGTCGGGCGAACGTAAACATCAAGTGCCAGCAGAATTGCGTCCTTTGTTTGATCAATATAGTCAACTTACTGGCGGTGCATCACGTTTGCTGATGGAAAGCGAACGCGTTGGCAATAACAAAAAGCTCGCCAGCCAAGAGAAGTTGGCAAAAGCAATCGAAGGATCGAAAGCGGATGTGGAAAATGCCTATAAAGTTTTGGGCATTCAACCAGAGGCGGCGCCTGTTGCCAAGGTCGAGCCCAAGATTGGGGTTTCTAAGTCTGCGGTTACGCCTGCGCCTATTCTTAATAAGATATCAAAGGCGTCAACAGAAGCTATCAATACGGCAAATGATTACGTTCAAAAGCTGTCTGAGTTAATGCCAGCAGCAAAAAATAAAGACGCCCATCAAGTCGCTATTGATCAATTAAACAATACGTCTGAAGCAATTAATGAAAAAGGTCAGATTGTTGCCGACGAAATGGCAAGGACAAACAAGAAGTCTCCTGGCCAACAAAACAGGGATATTCAAGCTGCTCAAAAAGATTTGAACAAAGCTTTGATTGAGCATCGTAAGGCGGTACTTGCAGCCAAAAAACTTACCGAACCAAAAGCAAAGACGGTCAAGACACCCGTGGCTCGTCCGGAATTAACAAAGCCGCCAGAGCCTGAAGAAATTGTCAAGGCAAATGAAGACATTGAGTACGCCCAAAAAGAAACAAGGCGGACCAAGAAACTGTCTCGCAGCTTGTGGTCTGCTTTGAAGGGCAAGTTGACGTCGAGCAATGTATCCAACCTTGGAAAAGGTTATGAGCCGCTTAAAGCCGGGAGGGGAGAGACGCCAACAGACATATCAACAATGGTCGCTAATGGCGCCTTAGATGATTTCTTGCCTTATCACATGAGGCATGATTCAGATATTTTTGAAGAACAAGAATCCGTTGAATACATCTACGATAAGTTGTCGAGCAAAAACTATATTACGTTTGCTGCTGACTTGGAAATCAGGCAACTTATGGGATCTGTTGAAGAGGCAGAGGCTTTAATCCACGAATACTTTAAACTGAAAGAAATCAATGAACTTATCGACCAAGCCGCAGATGAGCAAAGAGAGGCTGAAATCAACGCTCGAGTACTTGAGCCCGAAGGCGAGACTAGAGCTGCTCCTACAGGCGCGCCAGAACTTACCCTTCAAGGAGAAACCCCTGAAGAAGTAAGAGCCAAAGAAAAAGAAAAGGAAGACCGAGCAAAGGCCGAGAAAGAAGCTGAGGCTAAAGCCAAGGCTGATGAGGGCGTTGCTGAGTTTACTTTAACCGGTAGCAATAGACCGGCTGATCTTGCTGCGGCTAAAGGTCAAGAGAGTTTGTTTGGTGAGCCTATCAAAAAAGAAGAAGAGCCCAAAAACGAAATTGCTAAAACATCAAAAGCCTATGACGTTGCGCTAGAAGAATCTCGTCAGGCTTCTCGTGATTTTACAAAGTATCAGCTTGCCTATCGCGCAATGGAAATAGGCGACGAAGAATTCTTAAATGCACGTAAAGAATACGATGCTGCAATGACTAAATTTGACAAAGCTCTTGCGGCTGAGTCAAAGGGCATTCCTATGAATGACCCCAATATCATTGATGGCGCAAACCTTGTAAGGGAAATTGGAAAAGAAAAGCAATTTCTGTTGATTGCTGAAGAATCCAAAAGTCTTACCGATAAAGAAACCGCTGNNCTCGAAGAAGAGTACGGNGCNAAGAGCGGAACGGATGAGTTCTTGCAGCGTTTGCACGATGATGTTTCCAACTTCATCACAAAGGGTGCCAACTCTGTCAAGAACAAAATCAGGGGCATTATCAATAAGATTGCAAATAGTTTGCTGTCTGTTGCTGTTGCCTTTAACATGAACTATGTTTCAGCTCCTGTTAATGTTGTTGTTCCCGCCTACACAACCACCGTTCAAGAGGTTATTCAAGAGGCGCCTGAAGAGGCTGCCAAAGATATGTCACCTCAAGCCAGAAGAGCTTATGAGGTTTTGTATCCATCATTAAAAGATGAGTTGATTAAAGAGAACAAGCTTTTCTTGGTGACTGATAAACCAACAGCCATGCAGTTTATCTTCAACCCAGACGGAACTCTTTTAATGAAGAGTAAAGTTTTATTGGCCAAAGGCATAGGTGACTTTGAGAAGGGCAACAATAACATTGATGCCAACAAGATCACTCCAGCCGGTGTTCGTACACTGGTTAAGCGCTTTCATACAACCAGCACGGAAGGCTATGACTTTGATACCGTGTTTGGCACAATGGGTACCGATGAGAAAACTGGCGGCAAGTATTTCTCTACTGTATACCATTCTGTATATACACACTTACCTGACGCACAGAAGCGTTTACAGGCCTTGCAAGAGCCTGGCGCTGCCAATTCAAGATATTCATTTGGCTGTATCAATGTAGACAAATCGACGTTTGGCAAGCTTGTTAAAGAGCATGGTGATCAGATGGATGGCGCCACTTTGTTTGTGGTTCCTGACAACGATCAGAACGTGATGGAGTTTATTAACGGTAAAGCAACCAGCGCAACCGACATCACAAGGCGCAAAGTTGAGCCAACGACCAAAGAGATTAAGACACCGATCAAAGAAGCCAAGGCTACTGAAGGTGAAAAGCTGCCAGCAAGAGAAGAGAAGTTTTTCAATATTTTTAAATTTGAGCCTGAGTTTGAGGAAGAGAAAAAGCGCAACCCATCATTCAAGCGCGCTGTTTCAGGACTTAATAATTATCGCAACAAGGGGATGCTCACAGACGAAGAGTTTGCTCTTAGAGTGGCAGAAGAGCTTGAGGCTGATAACGATAGAAAGTCAAATGTAATAACCCCCGCCAGAAAGCGTGGCATTCTTCATATCAAGGCTCGCATGAATGCGGAGGCCAATAGAGGCGCCATAAGCAAAGAAGCCGTTGACTTGGCTGAGTGGTTTATGAACCAGAACCCAGCCTTGGTTGATGATCTTGGTATATCCATTAAAGCCAAAGAACTCGGCACTGGCGGCTTTTATGCAAACCTTTCTCGCGTTATGACGCTAATGAAAGATGCTGGCAATGAAGAGACGCCTGTTCATGAAATTTTGCATCACACAGAGAGGATGATGCCAACAAAAGTAAAGGACAGCATTCGCAAAGAATGGGTAAAGCAATTATTCAAAGCGCAAAAGAACGCAAAAACACAAGAAGAAAAAGTGTTTTTTGCGGCAGTCATAAATAGCCATTTTGGTGACAATCAATCTTTGCGAATTGAAGTAAAAGATAAAAATGGTAATGAAGATAAATCGGTCAACAAGTTTTTGTATGACACGATAATGAAAGCAACGCAGCAAGGTCAAAGACCAAGCAGCGCTGAATTGGCAAAGTTTTTACTGCAACACTCTGACTTGCCAATCGAAAACTATCGGTTTGTTAATCCATCGGAATTTTGGGCTGTGAATGGTTCGCGCATAGTCGCTGGTGATTATGCGTCTGTGCAAGGCAGCACTCTTGCAAAGCTGAAGAATTGGCTTGGCAAGCTTGCCGAGAAGATCAAATCATTGTTTGGCTTCAGATCAGATGCGCCAATCATTAGGGCGTTGGAAAGTTTGAGTAAATCTGATGGCGCGTTTCAGACAAAGGACATGCTTGGCGCCGGAAACTATGAGAACATAAAGAAAAACTACCAAGGGGGTCCGGCTCCTGCTGCTTCCTTTGATTCACCTACTGATACAAAGATGGATGACATTCTTCGTCATATACAAGACAAGCATATTGACACAAAACGATTGGTTCAAGAGCTTGAGAAAGACGGCAAGAAAATTGGCGAAGAGTGGAATCCTTATGTTAAAGAGGAGCTTTATCACGGCCGAACCGCCAGCAAAATCAAGACGTTTCTCGATGATGAGTTGGTCCCGCTTGTAAAAGAAATGGGTGAGCATAAAGTTACGTTGGCTGACTTTGATGAATATTTGTACATGCGCCATGCTGAAGAGCGCAACGAGCAAATTGCCTCGATCAATCCAACTTATAGTGATGTTGATCTAACGCCTGGCTCTGGCAAGAGTACCAGTGAGGCTAAAAAATATTTAAACAATCTTCCAGCCGATAAGCGTAAAGTCTTTGAAAGTCTGGCAGCCAAAGTTGACGCTATCATTAAGGGCACACAAGATGCGCTTATAGATGGTGGGCTTGAAACAAAAGAAACCATCAATGACTGGAATAAAACATACAAGCACTATGTGCCTCTTCAGCGTAACGAAGAAGAGTTGGACTTTGTGCATCACGGTTCTGGCTTAGGCCAGGGTATGAGCACAAAAGGCGGCACCTCTAGGCGTGCGTTTGGTTCATTAAAAAGTGTTGTTGATGTTTTTTCCAACATTGCGCTTCAACGTGAGCGTGCAATCATTCGCTCTGAAAAAGCGGTTGTTGGTAAAGCATTGTATGGATTAGCGCTTCAAAACCCAAATCCAGATTTTTGGTTAGCTGTCAATCCTGACGCCATCAAAAACAAGAAAAAGCTTTATGAGGAATTAACGGCCTTGGGATTAACTCCAGCTGTAGCATCCAACATCATTCAAGAGCCTAAAGTTGCTACGATTGATCCCTTGACTGGACTCGTTAGATATGAAGTCAATCCTGTTTTGAGAAGCAGCGACAATGTTTTCCCTGTGCGAATCAATGGTAAAGACCGTTATGTGTTCTTTAATAACAAAGATGAGCGCGCAAAGAACATTGTTAAGGCAATGAAGAACCTGGATAGCGAGCAACTGGGATATGTGTTTGGTATGGCCGGAGACATGACCAGATGGATTGCTGCTGTCAATACACAATACAACCCCGTGTTTGGTGCGTGGAACTTNTTGCGTGACGTTGGTGGCGCCACATTCAATTTATCCACCACGCCTATCGCCGATAAGAAATGGCAAGTCAACAAAAATGTTTTCCCTGCTATGTTCGCTATCTATGGAGACTTACGCGGGAATAGAAA
>JGI24890J29729_1001108_pt1 | contig 13157 bp, 23 predicted proteins | sample FreactcultureFD7_FD_29729 | JGI IMG/M metagenome (IMG submission 29729)
CCACCTCCACCACCACCACCACCACCACCACCACCTCCACCACCACCACCACCACCTCATCCTACTACTCCTACTGTGGTGACTCCTTCAACGCCATCTAATGGTGGGGCTAAGCCTACTCAGGTGGCACCATATATCCCAGAAGGTGGTAAAGGGCACATCCCTAATCCTATTGTGGAGTCTTTATTAAAGACTTACATGACAAAACGAGCTTTTCAAGACCCTTTAGCCAAATTAGAATCCTTGGCTAAAGTACCACAACAAAGTGAGCAACCTATGATCGATCCACGTTTAGCAAGCATTCTCCAGCAAAGAAGTGCGCCACAACAAAACAGTTATTACAACTATGGGCAAGAACCTAAGTCTGTAGAAGATATGTTGGCTCTGAAGGACAATGCAGACCAAACCTACAAGACTGGCGGTCATGTACAGCCTTTAGCCCATGCTTCTGGTGGCGCCTTGCCTGTTGTCAACAATAGACACGACTTTAGACAGGGCGCTCATGTGGCAGGAGAGGGAGACGGAACCTCTGATGACATCCCTGCGATGCTCGCGGACGGTGAATTTGTCCTGAGCGCCGATGTAGTTGCCGCATTAGGTAATGGATCAACAAAAGCTGGGACTGACAAACTTTATAAAATGGTAGAAGAAATTAGGAAGAGAGCAAGGTCTGGGAAACCTCATGCATTGCCACCTGATTCTTATAAATCTCCATTAGATTATTTAAAGAAGAAAAAATGAGCGCAAAAGGAGCAAGATTCTTAGCCAAACAACAAGGTGAAGATAAATACCTTGGTGAAAAACCATGTAAACGTGGACATACTGGGTTAAGAGTCACGGCAACTGGTACTTGCATTGAATGCAGAAGATTGAAAGAAACAGAAAGATACCATGCTGATCCTGAAAAAACAAAACTTAAAGTAAAAGCAAAGTATTTTAAAAATGCTGAAAAGGTAAAAGCCAAAAGACGTGAATATTATGCAAACAATTCAGAAAAAGAAAAAGCAATAGCTAAAGTAAGGTCGGCAGAATGGAGAAAGCTGAATCCTGATCATGAAGGAACAAAGATTGCCAAGAAAAAGTATTCTGAATCTCCAATTGGTAAGGTTAAAAAAGCTCTTGGGGTTTCAAAAAGAAGAGCAAGTTTGATTAACAGAATGCCAATTTGGTTGACAGATGATGATCTATGGATGATGGAGCAAGCTTACGAATTGGCTAAAACCAGAGAAAAGTTGTTTGGTTTTAAATGGCACGTTGACCATATTTTGCCTTTAAATGGAAAAGAAGTATCAGGTTTTCATATTCCAGAGAATTTACAAGTGATTCCTTGGATGAACAACTTGAAAAAGAGCAACCATTTTTACCCCAATTTGGGTAAAATTAACACTATCTGAAAGGTAGGATCATGGCAGACATATTCTCAGGTATTGCACCCCCTAACGTCAATACTACACAAACCACTCAAACCATTGCCCCAGCCCAATATCTTGGGTTTTTGAGCACTTTAGGAACTGCAGGCACAAATGCCTTAGACCCTAACCAAACGCTCCAAGGTAATATTGCGGCAGGTCAGCCTTATGTTGCACCTTTGTCTGCCAATCAACAGACTGCATTTGGTAATGCAAGTGATGTAGCTCAAACCTACCAAGCTCCTTTGTCCTCAGCAATAGGAACAGCAAATACTGCGGCTACTCCTGTTGGTCAGTCTCAAATCAATAACTTTTTAAATCCTTACGTTACAGATGTTAATAAGGCTTTAGAGACCAATACCGCACAAAACGTCAATCAGAACATACTCCCTGCTCTACAAGCGTTTTATGCAGGTTCTGGTGGTACAGGTTCAAGCCGTGCTTTAAACACGACTGGGCAGACTTTGGCGAACATCCAGACGGGTCTAGGAGCACAAGAGTCTACAAACCTTTCAGACGCATACAAAAATGCTGTTACTGCCGCCCTTCAAAGCCAATCTAATCTTTCTAACGTGGCTAATGTACAAGGAAACTTGGCGTCAACTGGGCAGACTGCGGCAAATGCGGCAGAGACCAATCTTGCAAACCTTGGTGCTCAAGAGCAAGCTCAGACACAAGCTCAGATCAATGCACCATTGTCTACTGCTAACAATGTGTCTACATTGCTTAAAGGGTACACAGTACCTACAGGAACAACTCAGACTTACAATGGCCCAGCATCTAGCTACGGTGCTTCTCCATTGGCTCAAATTGCAGGCTTGGGGACTTTGTTTGCTTCTGGCGCTAATGGTACAAGTGCAATCCAAGGTCTGATGAAGACATTTGGAGTTGATCCAAATGCATTAAGTTCGTATACAGCGGATCAAATTGCTAATGCAAATTCAACTAATGTACCAACTCCATCATCAATTTATAGTAACAATCCAGTAGGTAGTGGTTTAGGAAGTGACTTCAATACTTATCTAGCTCCAAATACTCCATTAGATCAAAATCCATAATTTCGGAGACTAATATGGCACTATCAGCACTTGAATCAGCATTAAAACCACTAGGTGCATTGCCCAGTGATGAGTCTTCTGACGAATATAAATTAGCGTTAGACGACCTTAGAAACTCCATCGCAAAAAGACGTAGTGGTGAGGGTTTAGACCCAGCTATGCTTGCTTTGGCTCAGGGTTTCTTTGCTCCTACCAAATCTGGTAGCTTCGGAGAGAGCATTTCTAATGCTGTTGGACAATACGTACCTGCTTATCAAGCCAACGAAAAGCAAAAGAATGAAGACATGATGTTGCGTCTCCAAGTAGCGCAAGCTGACAGACAGCAAGCTCTAAAGACAAAAGCACAACAACAATTTGGTCAAGCTTTTGGTCAAGCTCCATTAACACCTAGCACTATTGGTGGAGAAAATAATGGTACAACATCTGGTACAACTCAACAGCCTGTTGGCAAAATGAGAACGCCTACTCTAGCTGATGCATTAAAGTTTATACAAGCCAATCCAGATTCGCCTGATTTAGGGAAAACGCTACTTGAGGCAGTCAAAATTGGAAGTGATAGATTTAAGATAGCTCAAAATGGAACTGTATTTGATTCACAAGAAGCTAAGTACAGTAAAGAACCCCCTCCCGGACAAACTCAGAGCGACTTTTTCATTCGTGGTATTGGTAAAGTCCCCATGCTTCCTTCTCAATATCAAGACTATCTTGAGGCACATAAAGCAGGGCAAGGCAAAGAATGGATTGAAGAGTTTACTGGTAAGAAAGCTAATACTGATGCGAAAGCTCCTGTTACTTCTGCTGACATTAAGGCGCAAGAAGAACAAGCAGTTTTAAGAGCTAAAGGTGAAGACCCACGGTTCCAATCTATTGTTAATGCTGGTGCGGAAGCTCCTGCTAAGTTAGCTACTTATGGTGTAACTAAGGAATTGGTAAATAAGCCGGGGATGCAAAAAGTCCTTGGTATCTTTGAGCGCCCAGACTTCATGAGCGCACTTGGTAAGCTTATTGAGAATGGTATAGGTGTAGCTGGATTCAAAATTGGTCAAGACAACATTCGTGAGATCATGACTAACCTTGGGTTACCTCAAGACTTGATCAATGACTCACAATTGATTGCTTCTCAGATTGCCAATATTAACTTTGGATTCAGATCATTAGCTAAAGGTCAAGGTGCCATCTCTAACTTTGAGCAAGAAATGTTCAATTCGATGGGGCCAACCATTAAGGATAATGTACAGACCATCCAAAAGAAACTTTCAATGTTGGAAGAGCGTGCTAAGTTTGAGCAAAATCTTTCTAAAGAGTTGCGTAAGTCTAAGATGGATGCTGATGACTTTAAAGATTCATCTGCTTATCAAAATTTGGTTAACGATTACCAAAAAAGACTTATTGGCATTGTTTCTCCAGAAAAGTCGCCATCTTCAAAGCCTTCTTCTCCTGTAGCTCCTTCCGAGGCAGGAGACATTCTTCGTAAAAAATTAGGTTTAAGGTGAAATAATGGCAGACTTAGCTTTTTTAGATAAGTTAGATCCAGAACAGTTTGCGAATGCCAGCAAACTGATTGATAAAGCTAGAGATATGGGTGTTGACCCAATTCTAGCCCTGTCTGTTGCCTATCAAGAGAGTAATCTGAAGCACTTTAATGATGAGAAGAAGCCTAAGCTAGGTGGTGCTGGTGAGATTGGTTTGATGCAAGTCAAGCCAGCAACTGCAGAGATGGTTGGCTTCAGTCCTAAAGACTTGAGTGATCCTGATAAAAACATGGAGATTGGACTAACATACCTCAAACAAGGTATGGAAAGGTACAATGATCCAGTTCTAACGGTAGCAGGCTACAACGCAGGCTACGACCATCCTTTCTTCAGTGACCCTTCTAAGCCTCTTCCTGAGAGCACCATAAATTATTTAAAAAGCGTCAAGGGTCTAGGTGCTTTTGATGCAAAAAAAGAAGAGAGTTCACCAACAGCAACACCTGCATCACAAGATGACTTTGAAAAGCAAAAAGCTTTAGCTTTAGCCAACTATAAGCCTGATATTGATCGTGACCTTAAAGCAGGTTTGATGGGTGCAGGCGTAGGAGCAGGATTGGGTACTGCTTACACGGTAGGTAGTAAAGGTGCACAGATTGCTGATGCATTGACCAAGATAGGACAATCTCAGTCTTCTGGTAGCCCACAAGGGGTTAAAAATTGGTCTTTGTCCATGGGCTATGGAGACCGTGGTGCTCAGACATACAAGAAAGCTCACGAGGCAGAGTCTGGTGAGAGAAAAGGCGCCACAATTGGCGGTAAGACTCCTACATTCAGATTTTCTAAACCACCTGCTATAGAAGCCCCGACAAGCACTTCAGGTGCCTTGGGAGCCGCTACTAGGTCTCCTACTGTACAAGGTGCTCTAACTGGCTTTNTAAGTGGNGCTATGGGNCAAGAAGCCTCAGCTAGGATGGCTAACAACGATACCGCAGGTGCTGTATTGGCTGGNCTAGGTTCTGCAGGCCCAATTATCAGCAAGATACCATATACCCCTGCCAGAATGCTTGGTCGTGGTTTGACTGTTGCATCTCCTATGGGTCTGGCTATCTTAGATCGTATGAGACAAGCTACTCCAGAAAGCTCACAACGAGCATTGACCAACGTAGACCCTATGGGTAACCCATTGCCATAAATCTCTTGCAAAGAGACTTTGGGGGAGCGTGTGCTCCCCTTTTTTTATCCATTGCCTTTGGCGTCCACAAGGTCATCAAATTCATCAAACTCTAGTCTATCTCTGGGGTACTCATTAAATACTGGCTTTTTAGCATAATCCCTCAAAGTTCTGTACCTATGAGCATCTTCTATAGATTGCTTAATGTTAGATAGAAGGAATGGGAGAATCGCCTCCTCCCAATCCTCTCCTACTAGCTCTTCAATGAACTCTTGTGGAGTCAAAGGTTACCTCTTTTGTCCTTGAGAGCTTGCGCTACTTCAGAGTTCAATGTCTTTACAAAGTCAACGCACATATCCCTCTCTACTCTTGCAATGTTGAATGACGCAAACATGATGACCTTGTCTGCAAAATCCAACAACTCGTCAAAGTCATAGCCCTCTACATTGTCCATTTTTGATTGGAAGAAGACTTGCTTGATGTCCTCTTCAGTTACATATTTATTTTGCATTTGTTTTCTCCTTGTTTTTACTTCCCTTTGGTCTTCCTACTCTACGAGTTGGCTTGTGTTTTTCAATCATCTCTCTAAGGTCAGCACGAAACTCATCTATCTCAATGTCTTGAATCTCTTCTTGAATTTCATCAATCTTGATTCTTGTTACCGTTTCAATGTATTCCAGTAAGTCTTCTGTTCTTTCTAAGATAGCTCTTTTGATAAAAGGTATATCTACCAAATTTATCTCTAATTTCACTGTTTGATCATCCATTTTTAATCCTTAAGTATGCTGATTTTTTAATTGCCAAAATTTCAATAAAGCTAGGAACATCTGTTCCCCTCTTTTTAAATCTTCTTCTGACCATTCCACTATCTTGCAAAGACCTTGCTCAATAACCGAGACAAAGACGTTTGCACACCTNGCTTTNGGTAACCCCANCCCCAACCGATAAGCTGATAACTGGAGTAACTGCTCGTCATAGGCATCCACTTTTGATGGATCAATGAACTCTTTTGTTTTGAAGTCAATNACAATTCCGTCACCATCTCTGGTGTGGAGATCGACTTTTCCTCCAAACCCTGCCTCATGGCAGAAAGACTTCTCTGTAGACCACTCAGGTGTACCAAAATGGGCTTGTACGGCCTTATCGACACCTGTTTGATAGTCCATGAAGTCTGCGAGATAAATACCCTCGTAGAAGCTTTCTAGGGCTCCGTGGACGGTAGTACCACGCTCTGCGGCTTGTTTGGCTTGTTCCTTGGAGTCCTTTACGATTCTGTCGATAAAGTCCTTCTCGGTCTCATCTTTGCCCCTTGTGAGGGTCATACAAGCAAGCATCATCTGATTGAGTTTCCACGCTTCTAGCGCAGGCTTGGCGGCTACTGCAAGGACTGTGGTCACCGAGGGGACTAGATTGAGCTTTCTAGCATCCCTGAGGGTGGTTGATCTCTTTAGTCCATTCTTCCCTATCACACTGTACGCAGGGGTTCCCTGTCTGTCGTACCAGTGGTTTGATTCACTTGCTCTAACTATCATTTTTATCCTTTATGTTTAGTTTTACTACTCTTTGGTATCTTCCACATATACCCATTCTTTTCTCGCCAGTGTCAACAATTATTCTTTTTCTCAACAAAGGTGCAAATCTTGGTTGTATGCTATGAACTCTTCTTTCAGGTAGAAATCTAACGACATCATCATAAATACACCCGTTTGGAAAATGAGCTATTGCCCAAATAACTTCAGATTCAATCTTTCCAATGTTCAAATATTTTGTTGCTGTTACGCTTGTATTTGGATCGTTCGATCTAGAAAGTGGTTTGCTTCTTGATAATTCCCTATAAGGTTTGTTATCAAACATATCTATTGTGTAGATGTCATGTGTGTTTTGCATGGCATAACCTCCATTCACGCTCAGGGCGCTTTGAGTCGGACAACACAGTTCTGCCCGTTAACTCTACAAAGCCCTCTCTTTGAAGGATAGGCAAAGCTCTAGAACATTGATTTACATCTAAATTTGTTTTTCGAGATATGCCATCCTTACCAAGAGGGCCATGCACAAATAAACACTCCAAAATAATATTATGGTGAGATTTATTCATTTTAATACTTTAGTATCAGAAAGGTACGTCATCAGCCATGTCAGCAATAGACTTCTCAGGGTTCCTTCCTGCGTACATAGTCCATTCAGGGCTGTTCATGATCTTTTCCCTTAGACTCTTGCCAAAGGTCTCAAAGAGCACCATATCAGGTTCTGCAAGGGTAAAGACTTGATTAGCGTTGATGGCCTTAGGAAGCCCTGCCTGTTTGATCATAGATGGCACAGGAGAGATGGTGGCTACATTGGCGTAGGTTTTACCATTGGAGTCCTTGTGGATCACATTGAGCATACAGTATTGATTGAGGATGGACTTGAGGTCAAACCTCTTGGCTTCGGAGTCCGTCCAAGGCTTGTTCCTCCAAGACTGAAGGTCTTTTCTAAGGGTGGCGTTCTCTGCCCAAGACAGTGTGTAGTTCTTGAAGATTGCCATGGGTTTGCCATCATCTGTTTGCAATGGTTTTCCTTCGTCATCCTCTCCGAACAGTTCCCATCCAAGCATGATCTTGCGTTGGACTTTGATTTCGCCCATGTACTCAGACTTCTGTGAGCCAAGGTCAATGATTCGGTAGCATCTACCTAAGTGTGAGCCTGCAGGTACGTTTTTAAAAGTACGTTCTTGGGTGCTTTCTACATAAAATGTCATGGTTTTTCTCCAAAAGTTTGATTAAATTGTTTAAGTAATTCAGGTGATAAGTTCTTCAATTGTTGTTCAATGTTCCATAAGTCGTACTCTGCTGTTTTTTCTACCTCCTCTTCCCATTCTTTAAGTTCTGTTTCAAAATAAGTTCTGTTACTCAATGTGGCCTCCAAATCAAAAAGTCAAACGTCAACACAATGATTGCCAAAAGAAAGACAATCCTAGACACTTTCTCCACGAGTTTGTAATTGTTCATGATCTCACCCATGTCATTAAAACAGTGACAAAAATCATAACTAGAGCACAATATAGGCTGAACAACCCAGTCCTTCTTGGTGACCAGTCGTGTTCTATGCCTAGTAGGATTGCTTGGATACGCTCTTCATCTCTGTTGAGTTGACGAGGTTTTGTTTGATAGTAAGACCCAATTTTGAGTCCTGACTTGGTGGTGTAACAAGGTATTTTTTCCATAAATTTTCCAATAACCTGCTTATGCAGTGAACACATCTTATCACAGTCTTAATTTAAAGTTAAGCAATACTTGATTCAATTGCAAGGGTATTATTAACAAGAAGTTTATGATACAATCATGGCGTTGATGAAAGCGGATGTTGCTTGGAGCGCCGATGAATGGGATCCGTGAAGGCCCCTCCTATGTAAGGGCTACCTGATCAGTAGGGGTAATGGAGCGAGTAGTCAACACCAACACGCATGGGGATTGGGCAAATCAAGGCGAGCCGTTAATCGTACTTGTGATGCTGTCTTAACGGATCAGTCCCCAGCCGTGTTGGCGAAATGGGTTAGCGCCATGGGAAGAAGCGAATAGAAGTGTTGTTCATCCCAACCCTGCTATATGGGAGCGCCAACATTTAACAAAAGGGACAAGATGAATTTAAAGGAATATTTCAAAGAAGAGCCCAAGGGGGCTATCAATGAAATGGCAGAGTTTTTGAGTGTGACTCCTACTTGGTTGAGTCTGATCATCCATGGACACAGGAAGCCTAGCCCAAAGTTGGCGGTAGCCATAGAAAATGCAACACAAGGGTTAGTCAGTAAAAAAGACTTGCGACCTGATATTTTTTTGTGATATGATTTCTGCAAGCACTTGGCGGTGCGTTTTATCGGTAAGCCTTGATCAGCACTCTGCTAGTACCGACTAGTCCGCCAACATCCATTTGGATGAGAGTGTTGAACAAGGCTTTTTTTTGTGGAAAAAAATGTCAACTTATTATGAAAAATTGCGTGACCCAAGATGGCAAAAAAAGCGTTTGGAGGTCATGTCTAACAATGAATTCGCCTGTGAAAAGTGCGGAACTTCTGAAAACACACTAAATGTGCATCACAAGGTTTACTACAAAAACAGAGATCCATGGGATTATGAGATTTATGAGTTGGCTGTTTTGTGTGAAGAATGTCATAAGGATTTACATGAAATTGATCATAAATTCAAGCAATTGCTAGCAAGGATTCCAACTGATGGCCCAAATGACAAAGATAGTTGTTTTCATCTTTTAGCTGGTTTTTTACGAGTAGAAGTTGATTTGCCTCATAAGTTAGCAAAAAATTTATACGAATTTGGTGAATCAATCTCGTCAACATATTGGAGAAGTTCAAATGAAAGCTGATATATGGATGCCTTTATATATCGGTGATTATTTGGCTGACACATCAAGGTTGACGACCGAGCAACATGGGGCTTATTTGTTGCTTTTGATGGACTATTGGAAATCTGGGAAATTGCCAGACAACAATCAAGTTTTATCTCAAATAACAAAACTTTCAATTGATGCTTGGAGCAATGCTAGACCAATGCTTGAGCATTTCTTTAGCATAGAAGATGGGTTTTGGATTCAAAAAAGAGTTGAAGAGGAGATGGTTTTAGCAAAGCAAAACAAGCAAAAAAATATAGAAAGAGCCACAAAAGCGGCTAAAACAAGATGGAATAATGCTACAAGCAATGCTCCAAGCATTAGTGAAGCAGTTCTTAATGAATGCCCTTCACCTTCACCTTCACCTTCATTAAATATAAAAGAGAAGAGCGCAACTGTCGTTGCTTGCCCACCAGATGTTGACCAACAAATTTGGGAAGACTGGAAACAACTAAGGAAAGCCAAAAAAGCTCCTGTTACACAGACGGTAGTTGACACTGCTAGAAAAGAAGCTTTGATTGCCGAAATGGAGTTCTCTGCGTTTTTGAGCGAATGGTGTGCTAGGGGTTCACAGGGTCTAAAGGCCGAGTGGATTAAGCCAAAGAATGCTATTGACCAATCTAATCGAGCCAACCTCATTGCTGGAGGCTACTGATGATTGGGCACGAACCTCTTATCCAACTGCGTAAGCAAGGCCAAAAGCCATCCATGGTTTTCCTTACTGATTACGATTGCCGACCTGACTGGCACCTTTATAGCGACTTTCCTGAGATTTGCATCCACAAGGACAAGCCTTTCGATTGCGACCTCAGGTTCCTAGTTGGCCTAGATGTCACGATAACTGCCAGTTCTAAAGACCGAGCAATCAAGTTTTACAACCAGTGCAAAAGCATTGGAGCTTTTTTGGTGGCCTCCACCTACCACGAAGTCCATCCTTGGAAAACCTATTTTGCCTTTTACGACAAACAAAAAAATTTTGAACAAATTCAGGACGAGCTATGAACAACCCACACTTTGTACCAGACGATATTGACTTTGAATCCTATTTAAAACTTACTGATGCGTCAGCAAAAGTTAAGAAGGCCGACCTTTGGATTGATGACCTCAAAGAGTCTTTGACTGTTGTTGACGACAGAAAACGAGTTTACTTGCCATGGCCTAAGACGTATAAAGATTTTGACTTCAGGATGGGCGAAGTCACCCTTTGGTCAGGACAGAATGGTCATGGGAAGTCCTTGATCACTTCTCAGATTGCCCTAAGCCTGATCGGTCAAGACCAGAGCGTTTGTATTGCCAGTTTCGAGATGAAGCCAGCTACCACCCTAAAGCGCATGGCTAGGCAGTACATAGGCATGAACCCAGATTCCCCAGAATTCCAGACTGAAGATGGCATCAAGAATGTTATTTCACTTTACGAAGAGTTCGGAAGTTGGATTTCAAAGTGGTTGTGGTTTTATGACCAACAAGGCTCTGCTGATACCGACACGGTCTTGGGGATGGTTAAGTATTGCGCTCAAGAGTTAAAGATCAAACACATCTTCGTAGACTCCTTGATGAAGTGCGTCAAGGGCGAGGATGACTACAACGGTCAGAAGTACTTTATCGACACAATTACAGCCATTGCTCGTGACTTTAACTGCCATATCCACATTGTCCACCACCTTAGAAAACCCAAGGACGAGAACGAAATCCCTGACAAGCACGACAACAAGGGGTCAGGCTCGATCACCGATCAGGTTGATAACGTGATGCTGGTCTGGAGGAACAAGCGCAAGGAGGACGACCTCAAGTCCAAGGGAGTTATGAGCAATTACAAAACCGAGCCAGATGCAATTCTTCTATGTAGAAAGCAAAGAAATGGAGAAGAAGAGCCAACCATCTTCCTTTGGTACAACAAAGACTCTCAGCAGTATGTCGAGGCTGATGGACTGGCCCCTATGTCGTTCTATGCTCAGTTTTGAAGACTTTGTCGAGCACTACGCTCAGATGGCCTCCAAAGATGGATGGATCGACTATGCCAGACACAGGGTCATGGAGATGGAAAGAGACCCCATGGGTCTTTTCAAGGGCTTAGGCCCGGCAGTGGCAAAACGACTAAAGGAGATCAGAGATGAAGCTAATCGTGGGAATTGACCCCGGACTCACTGGGGCTTGGGGAATGATTGACCTTCACGGGAAGTACTGGTCATATGGGGATATGCACCATGATGAGAATGGAATCTTAGACACTGAGAAGATTTGGAGCGAGATGGCTCAGGCTAGGGATGGTCAGGATGTCGTGGTTGTTTTGGAAAAGGTACATTCAATGCCAAAACAGGGCGTCAGTTCCACCTTTAAGTTTGGAATGGCCTTTGGAGGCGCCATATCCCTCGCCAAACGCTTTAATTCTGAGGTGTTGATGCCTACCCCTCAGGAATGGAAAAAATCGCTTAAATTGAGTTCTGACAAGCTAGAAAGCCTATTGATGGCTAGGGAACTCTTTCCAAACGCACCTTTGCACCTGAAAAAGCACAATGGAAGGGCAGAGGCTTTATTGATAGCAGAGTTTTATAGGAGAAAAAATGAAAAGTAAATACACAATTGGTAGCAAGATTCACCAAGCCCTTTGCAAGCTGGAGATTGGTGGGATGGACGTCAGCACACTGAGAAAGGCTATAGACTTCAAAGAGTCCTCTAGTATTTTTGACAGGGCGATTATCCAGCCTTTGTCAAACGACAGAATGATTTCAAGGATGGACATCACTTACTACATAACTCCAGAGGGGGTGGCTAGACTGGAGACCATGGGTAGATTTTCTAAGCCAAGGCTTGCAAGAAAAGAAAAAGTTGAGTGGAGGCCATATGTTTTTAAGGAGGCTGAGTCTGTCAGACCCCATGCTGATGACCATTTCCAGTGGCCTAGCAAGCGAGGAAACCAGTTGTTTTACAGGGATGGGAGGGTAGAGAATGTCACGCACTATTGATCCCCACGACTCTATCGACTTCATTTATAAGAATGGAGCACTGTACGGTATAGCCAAATCCAACCGAGTCTATGCTGACGAGTTAAGAAAGACCATTAAGGCAGAGTTAATGGTTGAAGCTCTAGAGAAGGGCATGGAGGCTGTAAATGCCCAAGAGAGGTATGCATACAGTCACTCTCGATACAAAGCTCACCTACAGGCCATTAAGGAAGCTTATGCTGAGGAGGAGACCCTGAGGTGGCAATTGATTGCCGCACAAGAGCGAGTTGGCGTGTGGAGATCACAAGAGGCTAGTAACAGGTCAATTGACCGAGCAACCGTATGAACAACAACCTTTCAGCCAAAGAGAGGGCTTATATCGGACTGGTCAAGGAGCTTCCTTGCTCGGTCTGTGATGCCCCTGCACCAAGCTCTGCCCACCACATAAAGCAGTCATGCCAGTACACGGTGGTTGCCCTCTGTTGGGATTGCCACCAGAGTCCTACACTGGGGTGGCATGGGCAGAAAAGAATGTGGGCTATCAAGAAAATGGAGATGATGGACGCCCTAGACATCACTATAAAAAGGGTAATAACCCTACTGCAAGGTGGGGAATTAAAATAAGTGTTTGACAAGCATTAACTTTCTGTTAAGATTCGTATCACTGGATGTCCAGTTTATTTGAAACACAAAGGAAAACATCATGAATGCAAACGACCTCACAA
>JGI24890J29729_1001109_pt1 | contig 13154 bp, 18 predicted proteins | sample FreactcultureFD7_FD_29729 | JGI IMG/M metagenome (IMG submission 29729)
GAGCTTTCCAAAGGAATAACGAACTAATAGAATGTAACGTCATTGAATGAGTTACCAGCCATACTTGTAACATTTACGAATGTTGTAATCGTAGGTGATGTCAAAGATGAGTTAGGATCTGATGTAATAGTGATTTTACTAGCTCCTGGGGTAATACTGATTCCTGTTCCAAATGTACCGCTAGAAACTGACTGATTCGGACTGTCTGAAGTGAGCGTGTAGGTGTACACACCTGCTTTATTAACCGCAGTAACTTTAATGTGTTGGGTCTGGATTTGAGTATCAGAACCAGCGAATGCCATTGTCTGAATATCAAATTCGAGAGCTACCATCACACCACTAGATAATTGAACATCCATGATTGGCTGGGCACCAGATGCGTTTGTAAGAGAAATTCCTTTACCACTTGTAATCTGACGTGCACCTGTTGCCAATGAATAGTAGGTATCTGTTTTTGAAACATCACTAAAGATTTTCCATTGTCCGTTTCCAATTCCATCAAGGTCTCCATAATAAAATTCGTGGGTTGCAGTGTTAAACGTCATTGCACCGTTTGAGTTTGTATCATTGAGTGCCCAAAGACCATCTGTAACTTGTCGAATTATTTCAGAATTATCGTCAATTACAACTTTTGTTCCAAGATGTGTATTACTGACATCTCCCATTTGATACAGGTAATTACCGTTATCAAATGAAAGGGTTGTGTTAACTCCATATCCGAATGATAGAACGTTTGTAGTCTTATTAACCGTAAACTGTGTATTGTTTCCGAAGATGTCCCCAATCTGAACTGTACCGTTTGGATTGTTGATCTTTACACCTGTAGCATTTGACGTTGCGTTAATGTCTCCAAAGTCATAGATACCGTTTGCTACGTCGATATACAAATATGGGTTTCCTCCAATATCCTGAACTGAAGTAATACCGTTGTTTGTAATCGTTGCAGTTCTTGATCCATCATAGATTTCAAATCGTGTTGAATTNAGGTTCTGTGACAAGTTTCCGAGAGCNTAGTAAGCGATACCATTATCAATAGCGAATGACTCATTTGCTGAAATATCTCGAATAGAGGTTCGTCCGNTGTTAAACGTGTTCACTGATTCAGNAGAATCTTCAACAGTGAATCGTGTACCATGATTTGAAAGTTGCAAGTCTCCCATTCCAGCAAACTGTGTTGAGGGGTCAATTCTGAACCACTGATTCGGTACAGTATCTTGGACATGGAATCCTTGACTTGCTTGTAACGTTACCCATTGTGCTGACACGTCTACCGTAAATAAAGTATCGTTTCCAGTTAATGACACATCACCAGCTAGAATCTGTTGCCCACCAGTGTTCACACGGAAATAAGGAATGTTTGAAGTGTCTCGAACATCGAATTCTGCTGCCGTTTGTGCGACGATGAATCGGTTAAAGTCATCTATGATAAATGCTGTATTGTTACCTGATCCTGCATAATCACCTGCATATACACGATGATCTGGAGAATCAACTTGGAATAGATTGATTGCATTACTTCCAACGGTATATGTTTGTTCTACGCGAGAATACATTGACCCGTTAAAGTCTGTTATCTGAAAGAGTGTTTGGTTTCCAAAGTTATCAACATCACCTGCCGAGAAAATTCCACCTGTTGTGTTATTGACAATAGTGGCATTTGAAGTCTGTATCTGCTGGTATGTTGCTCCCATTCCTGCACTTTCAACGTTTCCTGATGTTACCAAAAATGAACTTGGTAGAATTTCAAAGAACTTTTCTGCGTTAGAAGCACCAGTAACCGTAAAGTCATTAGCTACTACGCNTATTAGACCGTCTGAATCGACGAGCGACAGCGTTGTTCCATTTCCAATACCACTATTACCCAAATTGATTTCTGGGTTTGTTCCTGGGATAACTTCAAATAGTGGATCACTTGTAGTGATGTCATNTACTTGGAAGATCCCTGTATCAATAAANTACTNAAAGTAANCTGAACCAGAGATATTACTACCACCTGTCCAGAATGTTACTTGGTTTTTTGCTCCTGTACCTGTGACGTTACCTCCACCACCGCCTCCGCCACTCCCACTGTTTAATCTTGTAGTTGAAGAAAGCATAGTATTAACTCAAAGGTCCGAGCATATTAAATCTGAAATAAAGCGTATCTCCAGAGATTCCCTGAACATAAACAAATGGCATACCAGCACACGCATAGACTTCTTTACTGCCTTTGGATACTAAATCTGATGATGACATATCTGATAGTTCTGAAATCTGCATATCGTTTGATGATGGAAATACAATAAATTCTGCCGCATTATCAGGAACTTCAAATACATCAATCCCGCCTGACAATGAAGTAGGAGATACCCAATTTGATTGCTTGTCTTGTGTCTTGAAAGATCCACCTACCTGAATAGGAGAAGTTGAAGCATCTCTTGGAAGATTATTTGTGAATGANGGTTTAGTTTCTATTGGCATAAATTTATATTTCGATTCTCAAACATGCAATGTTCTGAATCATATCAACTGTTAATGGGNTAATAGTTTCATTAGCATCATCAGTAACCGCGGCAGATATTTGGTGACCATTGTCATCTAAGGGAATATTTAAGTTAGATGTAATAGTTCCAACATCGGAATTAGGGATAATTTCTATNAATAATTCATCAGTAAGTGGGTTCACAAGTAATGCAAATGTTTTTTCAACAGAATCTGGCAATTCCGCNATGCCAACATTTTTATTGTTTTGGTCAATGTAGTTGTTCATATCGTATTGCAAGCTTATTTAGAGCTTTTTCTTTTGCATTTACTTGTTTTTGACGTGATGCTAGTGATTTTTCTTGTTCTATGAGTTTATTCTCTCGTATAACAAAGTTTTTTACTTGTGCTTCGTGTCTTTTTTCAAAGTTATCGACCGTTATTTCGAGTTCTGATAGTTCCAATCGCTTATTTTCCACCTGAGAAATTACTTTCTGAAGAGTTTTTTCACTGAATTTCTGTCGTTCTTGATACTCATAAAGTAGTTTGGTGGCTTGGTTTAAACGTTCTTGGATTAGCCGAGACTCTTTCTCGTTTTCTCGAATAAGTTTATTTAGATATTCCTTAGTCCCTTGAATTTGCACCTTCTCTTGGTTCAATTCTTCCCATTCTTTATCAAGAGGTTCTTGTAGTTTTACTTTTTTATCAGTTAGATCTTTTAGTTCTCTCTTAAGAAAGTCTTTGTCACGTTTTAAACAATCTATTTCTTCCATTACCTGCCTTTTTGTGAGGGTACGAAGTTTATCTAATTCCAATTCCTCCTCTACAGCAACATTACGAAGCTTTGTAATACGTTCAGTAAGCATGACCGCTTGGTCAATTTCCATTTTCTGTTCGTTTTGCCGAGCAGACTGTAAGGTTGTTTTGTCGAGGAGTTTCATAAATTATGCTAATGCTTTGGCTCGTGCTTTTCGTTCTTTAACTTTCGCTTCAATGACATCTCGTGATAGTCCGTCTTCTTTGTCTTTCTGTTCCATTACTACTGTGTTAGGAGTGTAATTATCTTCAGAATCTTTGGGAGATGGAGCTGTCTTCAATTTGTCTACTGGTAGTTCAGTTAAACACTGCTGAATCCAAGGAGTTAAAACCTTTTCATCGAATGTTGGTGGAACTGCGTTTTTAGTCATGCCAACCAAACGAGAATATTCATCACTTTTTAGGAACTGATCCATTGCGAATCGTTTAGCGAATTTCTTGCGAATTTCTTGGATATTCTCAAGAGTTTCGTTTCGGATGATCAATGGTACTGTCTTCATTGCTGGGAATGAATAAATTTTACTATCCCATTCTGTTGCCCAATCTTCATCTGAAGCATTGGTAAAGGTGAAGTACTGTACTTCTTCTGGGATAAATTCTCGTTGGATGTCTAACATTTCTGGGTTCATATTTTGATTGCTAACCTCTAAGTTAGTTAATCGGGTTTGACATACCCGCCCAACCCTCCAAAAGAGGGAAAGGTGGATATACCAACTATACGTTCAAGTAAACTGCTGATGCGTGTGCTGATACAGCGGTTGCCGCAGCGTTTCCAATAACAGCTGTATGAAGAATAGCCTGTGTTGCTGTTCCTGCCGTTGTTGTTGAAGGAGACACTGACTGACCTACTGATGCAACTGATGCATCAGAGATAACAGCAGCCAATCCTTTTGAAACGATGTAACCATAGTTGGCAGCGGTCAAGGCATACAGTGTTGCACCGATGACTGATCCTGTAGGAGTAGTAGGGTTTACGACTACATTCGCGTAAGGATTAGGAATCAAGTTAATAACTGATGTGTTGTCCAATGCTACGAGGTACTGTCCGTCTGGATTTTCCAAAGAGATTGTGAAACTTCCAACACCTGTGACAGCTGAGTTTGCAGCGATTTTCAAAAGCTGACCAACTCCTGTTCCAGATGCTACTTCAACATATCCCTGCTGGTAGAAGTTAGCTGCAATAGATGCTGCTGAAGTGGCAGTAATTGTTGCAGGAGTTCCAGTAGTAATGTTGTTACTTGCGAAAGCAGTGACAGCCAATCCTTGGTCATTCGCAACCTGTGGCTGTGACTGTACCAATAGACCTGCTGCAATGTTTGATCCACCGACATTGACGAGTGTCAATTCTCGTCCGTCTGATGTATCAAATTTCTGCCCTCCGTACGTTACATCATTTGCATCTGTGTCGTTGTGAAAGACATCAAATGGTCCTGTTGCTCCGCGTTGTGTGATGCGTGACATAATGAAATAAGATTAAAAATTAGTAATTAGGTAGCAGTTACTAGGTTAGTCCAACCAGTACTTCCATTGGTATTAATGTAAGCGCGTGTTGAAGTAGAACTACCATCTGTGCGCAGATATAACGATCCTTTCTTTGCTGAGAAAGTAGGTGCGCCACTTCCAGCAAATACGGCTGCTACGTTCTGGACACTAAGGGCTTGTCCTAACATCTGACCAGGTTCATTCAAGTTCGTCTGAAAAAATTGTGAGGTGCTCATAGCTTTATTCTAGTTAGCTATTAAATACCTGTGATTCCAACCAATTTTCCGTTTCGGAATGGGTCTGTACAGATAAGCTGTCCTCCCATAATCATGAAGCCGTTTACTGCTCCTTGGTTGTATGCTCGGATCCAATCTGTCCATGTGAATGCTTTATCGACCGATTTTGTTGAATCAGCGTAAATGTTTCCTTTGATATCCTGAGCCATCAATGACACAGGTTTACCTTCCCACCAGTTCAAACCGTAGAAGTTCAAATACTTAGTGTTAAGTTCAAAGAATGTTCCAACTGGACACTTCTTGTCGTTGTGGATTTCCAAGTTTGCCCAAATAAGACCATTCTGTTTGAAGCCTGCTCCTGCGTCCAAATTTGTGAAATTCGTGTATGTGTTTCGCTGGAAAGCCATCAAAAGCTGTTCTACGTATGACCAAGTTGTGTAATCCGTAAGAGCCAAGTCGGGTCGTACACTTCCATCTGAGATAGAGTTGTACAACTGTCGCATAAGCAATAGTGAGATAACTGAAGTGTTTGTAACTGTAGCGTTCAAACCATTGTAGGTAGCTCGTGAGAGTCCTCCGTAGGTTGCTGCTACTGTTCCGTTGTCTACGACGTTACCCAACCCTGCTGGAGCTTTTCCACCAAAGGCTGTTCCGTTTGAATAGAAGAAGTTACCGACGTCATCGGCCATATCCTGTGAACGTGATTCCATCATTACTTTCATCAAGTTCAATTTCTGTTCTTTCGTCTTGTTGATTGAAAGGTCAGAACCTGACAAGGCAACGTTTGTTGCAACGAAAGTAGCATAGAAAGTCATGTCTACTGAGACAGGCTGTTGAGTAATAGGCAATAAATCAAATCCTGAGAAAGCGACTGAAGGTACACCTTTCTGATATTTGATTGGGAATAGCATTTGACTACCATTCCACTGCTTTGTTTTTTCCAAGATCATTCCGAAGAATGAGTTATCTCGCAAGGTCTGGTCTACCCAAGCACTTTCGAGATATTGGTTTGTTGTTGTACCAATGTTTACATCTGGGGGCAAAGTTTTGTCTTAATATCTTATAGTGTTGGTATTCTTTTTACTATTGCAAGACCTACATAGAGGTTGAATATTTTCTATATTGTCTGAGCCTCCTTTTGCAAATTGATTGTAGGAACTATAGTAAAATCAACAAATTTCGATACAAGAAGATTTAAATTTAATAAATAGAATTATCTAACAGTATCCCAAGAAAAACGTTTAAGTTCTTTTGGGTTAGGAGCCATTGAGGCAACCGATTCGTTAGCTTTTGCCATCGAGCGGTCTGCTAGAGCTTTCTTTTGGATTGAAGCATTTGATTGTTTTGGTGCTGAAAGCCGTGCTTGATAGACTTCCATAACTCCATCTGGGTCTGCATATTCTCGTACATTTCCATCTTCATCTTTTGGAGAGAGTTTCTCCCAGAGCTTAAAGAATGGTTTAGCGTCTTCACTACTTAGGTCAATATCGTATTTATCTTCAAGATAGGATACGTTTTCTTCTAAGTCTTGCTCCGCTTTCTGTTCGAGTACTTTAGACTGATTGAGTTCGGATTTAAGACTGGCTACTTCTTCCTTTGCTCCTGCAACTTTTCGCTCCATGAGCTGTTGCATAAGTTTAGAAGCCTGTTTTCCTGCCTCATTGTCTCCAAAAATCATGGTTAGTTCAGGGTCTACCTCGGTCTCGATTGGTTGACGATTACCTAATCCATTTACTTGCTGACGCAATTCTTCCAATTCCTGCTCCAATCGCTTGTTTGCTTCCAAAGTCTTTTTAAACTTAGGATGCTGGGAGAAGTCTTGTGCATAACGTTCCTTGTTGTTCTTTGGTTCAACAATAGATTCTTCTGCTTGTACTTCTTCCACTTTCTTTTCAGATTTACCAGTAATTTCATTTAAGAAATCATCTACTGAGACGTTTTCATTAACTGCATCTGGGGAACCTGCAAAGATGTCTACTTTTTGTTCTTTTTCCATAATAGGATTTACGAAGACTAATTATTTTACTGCCGCTGGTCGAGAGACGGCGTTGCTAAGACTAGGGTTTAGAGTGCGTGGTCGAGAAGGCACTTTACAACATCATCTTTTACGTCTGAGTTGTGTCCAAGACAAATAACTAACAGCGTTTCTTCATTGCTTTACTCTTAGCTTTGGCTTCCTTGTATTGATATTTCTCTTTTTTAGAATCCAACTTCATATCGTCTTCGAGAAGTTTGGTGAAGTTTTTTCCTGGCTGAACTTTCTTTTTGGCGAGTTCTACCATTACTTTTCCGTGTGACATATTATTTCATTCGTTTACTAAGAGCTTTTGATTTCGATTTACCAGCTTCTGATAAAGCGATAGCGATTGCTTGCTTAGGAGATTTTACTTCTGGTCCTTTCTTTGAACCCGAATGTAGTTCTCCCTCTTTGTATTCGTGCATGACTTTCTTAATCTTGTTCATAGACTAGGTGGGCATTGCTACCCCTTGATTGATTGGTACGTTTGATAATGAAGACGAGTCAGGACTTGGTCCTGTAGTCCCTGGTTGCTCTCCCTGAACCTGTGGGGGCTGTTGTCCTCCTCCTTGTGGGTTCTGTGTTGGTTGAGTAGGCTGTTGGTTCAAATAGGTTGCTTGGTATTGTTGTGGGTTTAATTTCCACATAACAGCTTTGGCAGCAGCTTCAACAGGGTCTGGTAGATTAAGCATTGTGAAATAAGTAACTGGGTCAATGGCTTGAGATTCCCATAGCGCATTAGCTTGGTTCATTTCAGTAATCTCATCCTTAGGCTTCATTGAATCAGACTGTACTGAAACAATGAATTGTTGAGAGATGTCTTGCGCTCTGAGTAGTGTGTATTCTACTGCTGCCCCTTTACCCATTACTGAGGCGTAGTGAGGTTCATCATAAAATACAAAGTACAGTTGAGTGAGCCAGTTAAAACATCCTTTTGCTACTCGCTCTAAGGCATCACCAATGGTTCCGCCGATGCGGGATGAGTCATATTGATTGTTGAGAATCATTCCTCGTGCAGTAGTGTTTTCATCGCCTGATTGAGCTGTAATACCAGTAGTTCCGAATACCCCCATAAGACTTTCAGTCATGTACTGGAGCTGTTCGTAGGCATTGCTAGGTAATCCTTCTGCTGGGAAGCGTTCTACTGCTCCTCGGATGTCACCCTTGGCTAGGATAGGTCGTCCTGCTTGCATCGCCATCGCAGCCTGATGAGCAGTTTCTGTAGTGAAGTGCGTATCTGAGAATACGATTGAGTTGTTTCCCGTGTCGAGGTTTTTATCAATCTGTGCAATACGCTTGTTAATCAGCATCTGGTTAGGGATGTTCTGCTCAATAAGATTTGTTATATCGTGTGGTGTTTCCTGTAGTGAGAATACTGATAGAAATACATAGTTCATCAATGGTTTAGCAAAATGATTCTTTCCAGCTAGTGGGTCAGGAATCTCAGTTTTGTTACCTTCTTCGTCTGTGCTTTCTACGGTTTGTTCGTCATAATTCCAAAAGGGATTCTTGTACTTATCGAGCACGATGTTTTTAAATGTAAAGAACTTGTATTCATCCGTGGACCATTCTGTGTAAGTTACTTCAGTCCCCATATTCCCCTCTACCATTACCGTGATGTATTCCTTATGCCCAAATTTAGCAATAAGGTCTTCTGCGGTACATTTTTTTCGTTCTCCAAGAGGTCCTCCACAATAGCGTCCATAAATATCAATGTAACCTTTAGGATTGAAGATAAGATTATCTGGTTTGATTACTTCCATCTTCACGTCCTCTATCTCTGAATCCCATCCAAATTTGATACAAGCGATGAAATAGATAGACCAATCACGTACCAATCCTGAAAGCATGTAACGCATTTGTAGGCGTTCTGCGTGGAATTGGAGCATTGTTTTAATACTCTTACTCATTGCCTGTCCTATCTGAGTATTGTCTGCATAGACTACTGGGTCAGGGTTCTTAGCCATAGCAGCAGCAATAAAGGTTTCTTGTGCTTGGAATAGGATATTACTTGGAACAACTTGATCACGCGTTGAATAACCATCATTTTGACGGCCTTCATAGAACTTCTTATTAGTCTCCCAACGATATTTCATTTTACCCTCGTAGTTTCGATAGTCAGCTTCCCATTTATTAGCCATTGCAATCAACTTCTCATCTGGCAAGGACAGCGAAAGAACGTCCTCGAAATCCCCTACTACTCCTTCACCGTTGTCTACGGGTTTATAAGGGGATTTGTTAAGGCCGCTTCCTACTAGCTGGCGAACGCCATCAATGTTCAATTCTAGCGGATCCATTGACATAATAATTATTTTTTACAAACAAAAAGCAGCCGTGGCTGCTCTGTGTTAGAGGTTAAGCTGACACAAATATGTGTCGTGCTTACATTATACACTATTGGATGTTTATTTGTCTAGTCCTATTCGATAATGTTGCAATACTTTAATACTTCCTATTGCACCTTTTCTATCAAAGTCTACTGAAAGAGTACCATTCTTGATTTTAAAGACATTAAGTTCCCTCATTGCTTGAATAAAAGCATATTCAGTTGGGGTTACTTCTATTGTCATATTATCGTGAATTGATTTCTTCTGTTTTTTTAAATATTGATTCCTGTATCTCTAAAACTCTCAAAGCATGTTCTAATCCTAAAAGGTAATACTTATTCTGTTCGTCAGTGAAGGCTGTCTGTAAACCTTTAGCGTAGTTAATATCTTTATTAACATTTTCCTTGAATTTTTCTAGTATTGTCATTCTTGTTTGAATATTCTTCCTGTTTGTAAATTCGACATAAATCCATCATCTCCACCGATAATCTCTGCCATAGACTCTGAGAACTTGTCCATACCTATACGCCAATAGACTGTAGCATGGGCGAAGTGGTCGGGTCCTGTACGTTCCCATACATATCTCCAACCGTATTCAGGTTCATTCTCATTCTCATACTCCTTACGGCGATAGATATTAAGCCAATGAGTTATGTATTGCTGATATTCTGAAGGACTATCTTGGTAGTTGAGGGGTAAACGTTTGTCAGTGAACTCATCTACAACGAGCTGGATAGTACGGTTACGGTCTGCGGTGACCTTTCCATATTCCTCTCCCTCTCCCCATTTCCATAACATCTGCTTATCATTTACTTTTCGATAGGTACATAAGAATACACGCCCTCTGTAACGCTCCTGAAGCTCGCGTATACCGATTAAATCGCCTCCTTGATCACTTACTATCACTGAACGTGGCCAACGCTTTAAAAGGGCTTCTAGCGTGGCATAATCTTTGCATGTCCCATAGAAGAATATCCCCTCTTTGTTTCCAATGACGTAATGAATAGGTATTCCCGTATCCACTCCGATAATGATCGTGCCGTCTTGTCGATTGATATGTTTGAACAGGTTACGTTCAAGTATCTCTGCACTGACTTTGTTGCCTCCACCAATGTACGGTGTTCCTGCTACGAAGTTAGCGAAGTATTCGGGACTTTTCAGTCTCTTGGCTTCTGCTATCTTCTTTGCTGGCATCCAAGGAGCAATCCAAAGAGGAATCCAATAGCCTGACCATTCACCTTGTGATGTTGGTCGCCATTCTCCCATTCTACGTTCCTCGTCTAAGATTAAGCCTGCACAATAAGGACAAGTATAGGTTTCTTCCTCNTAATTGATACACTTCTCATCCATGACNTAGGTTCTACCGCAAGAGTGAGTGATGTGCCATTTCTTTTGGTCTGAGAGTTTATAGAGCTTATCTATTCCGTAGTCTGGAATACTTGGGTTTGAAAAGAACGCTTTCTTAGGGTCTGCTACTGACTGAAGACGTGAGTCATATTGTTCAACGATTTGTTGTTTGCAACGGTCGTATTCGTCTACGATCAGTTTCTTAGCGGTAATCATCAAGGCAGCTCGTTCTGTCCATGAACCTTGGTAATAGATAGTGTTACTTCCGAACTGTTTTTGTTCGATACTATCCTTATCTTTAGTCCATGCAAGCATGACAGGATTTTGAGCTAATATCTTGTTTGTTTTACCACCTGAGAACTTCTTTACGTCATCTCCTGTAGGAAGTACATAGATAATATCGTAGCCTTCGTTTTTACATTCATGTGCTGATTTAATGATTTCATACGTTGTGAAACCGATCTGAGCACACTTCATACAACAGATTAAAGGTGAATCATCCCAATATACTGCACGCATGAATCTGTACTTATCAAAGTCTAATATTTCTCCTGTTTCATTCTTAATTTGATGGTTTCTAATAAACTCATAGACTGAAGCTGCTTCTATTTGTTTTATGAGTTCTTGGTCGTCCATAGATTATTCTTTAAGTCTTTTCTCTTTAAGTAATCTAACAGCTTCTTGTAATGCTGGGTCTTTTGTATTTACTTTCTCATCAATAATGACTTCGCTTTTATCAACAGGTTTGTATCCTGCTCTATCGAGTACATCTTTACCTGCTTGTATTTGATGTCCTTCATTTTCTGCATTTAATGCTAGTCGTACCATGTTTGCGGATACTGCGGATGCGTTGCTTTTGAAATACTCCATAACCTTATCATTTCTTATCAGCTTACTTGCCAATACAGCAGCAGTATTTTCATCCTCGGTATCGTAATTATTTAATGCAGCCTGAGTACCATTACCTGTATCCAAGTAGTCTTTAGCGAAGCCTTCTTGTTTTTTGGTAAGTTTTCTAGCCATAATTTATAACCATTCTAGTTCACAAGTGTTGTCTTTGTGTTCTTCCCTCCAAGTAACTGGATAACCTTGTCGGATGATTCCTACTAGTTGGTTGTCTTTCTTTACTTCAAGTTCACTTTTAAGGTTTACATTAAGTTGGTAGTTAGCTCCGATTTTTCCTTCGCGGGTTAAATCTGAGTATTTAATAGTTTCTGTCATATTACAATAACTCTAGGACATAAGGCATCAATTCTTTTTGGAGTTCTTCTTCTACTGGTGAAGAATCTAAGAGTAACTGATATTGGTCTGGGTCTTGTCCTTTTCGTAGTTTAATTGATAAGTCGCCTTTTAATCCAAGACGGCAAATAGAATAAGAGATTTCAGTAGCTTTGGTATAGAACATGATTGAGTTATCACGTTTGTGGAGTTGTTTGAGTTTGTCCATATTATTTTATGCCTGATTTGGCTTTAAGGTCTTTTAAACAAGAATTGCACATACTACTTCTACTAAGGATAGTTCCTTTAACGTAAGGTATGTTGAATGATCGACGTTTTGTGAATAACTTTCGCTTATTACACACCTCGCATTTTGATAGTAGTCCCATAAATTAGAAATGAGCTTTACGCATAGCATCTGCCATTCGTACTGCTTTTTGTTCCTCTGTTTCTGGCTGTTTAACGATACATGCTTCTGAAGTTAGGATTGTTCCAGCAATTGAGATAGCTGAGATGATTGCGTTCTTCATAGTTTTGGCTGGGTCTATGATTCCTGCTTCCCACATATCAACAATTTCACCTGTTCGAGCATTAAATCCTTTTGTACCTCCAGACATTACTGAGAATAGGTTAGGGTCTTTTTCGGCGTTCTCGATGATTTGTTTAATTGGATATGTGAGTGCCTGTGACAATACATCTGCACCAAGACTTCCCTTTAATGAATTAGCAACATTTAACAAACAAACACCGCCTCCTGCTACAACACCATCTTCAAGAGATAGGCGAGCTGCATTGATTGCATCTTCTGCNTTGTCTCGTAAGCGTGTCATGTCAGTTCCTGAATATGAACCTAGCTTAAGCACTGCTGTTTTAGCTTTTAGCCAACACGCACGGCGTAAACTATCATCATCTCCTTCACTCATTAGATCTTGAATATGTTCTGAAACATCAAGGGTTCCATTGAGTTTTGTCTCTCTTCGGTCTGTAGTAATTATACCACAAGTACCTAGATCAGACAATTCCGCTTCTCGTAGGTTATTTGTGATGATTGTCGCTCCTGTTACCTTTGCAAAGTCTTCTGTAATAAAGTCTTTCCAGATTAAGGGAGCTTTGATTAACAAAATATCCATTATTCCTGCTTGATGAGTAGCAACTAGAGTTGATTCAATGTTTGGTTCAATATCGTAGTAATAAATTACCAATGATTTTTTCTTACCATTATCTGCCTTACTAATTTTTGTCATCAAGGGG
>JGI24890J29729_1001110_pt1 | contig 13145 bp, 17 predicted proteins | sample FreactcultureFD7_FD_29729 | JGI IMG/M metagenome (IMG submission 29729)
ACGCGCGCTCCGACAGGTCACGGTGCACTCCTGCAGGTCACGGTGCACTCCTGCAGGTCACGCGCGCTCCGACAGGTCACGGTGCACTCCTGCAGGTCACGTGCGCTCCGTCAGGTCACGCGCGCTCCGTCAGGTCACGGTACACTCTGGCATGTCACGGCGCACTCTGGCATGTCACGTGCGCTCCGTCAGGTCACGCGCGCTTCTGCAGGTCATGGTGCACTCTGGCATGTCACGGTGCACTGCCAAGTGGTCACGGTACACCGCCAATGCGTCTCATGGCTCGCGCTGGCCATGCTGCTGATGATGACGATGATGCCAACAAGGAGAACATAGATGTCAATATTGTTCACCTCCGTGTAACTTAAAAGGTCCAGTCCAGATCACAGGCAGAACAAGAGGCAGGATGCAGGCCGGGGTAGCGAAGGCAATCAAGGCGCACGGTCACGATGCACTGGAGCTTGAGTGGCGCGTGGGGCATGTGCTGGGTCATTTCAGACCTGGCGTGGCAGAAGAGTCCTGGTTGCGACTCAAAGCTGAGCTGGAGGCCTCGGCTGCGTTTGTGCCGACATATGTGGAAACGCACGAGACCATCGGCGATGCGTGCAAGCGCGTGGATGCGGGTGGCAGTGTGACATGGATTCGGAAGCAACGCCTGGCAGATTACGACAATGGCGCTGCAGTGGGTCCCTGGACGATTCGCACGAGCGTGTCGGTCGACATACCGATGCCTGCTGCGCCACCCACGTTTGTTGCCCGCTTCGAGAGGCACAAGCGTCGCTGGTCATTCAGGCACCTATGCTGGTCTGTGGATTTGACGAGGGTGCAGGGAAACACGCCGAACCAACTTGATGCTGACGCAGATGTGTTTGAGGTCGAGATCGAGCTGATTGATCGGGACCTGGTGCTTGAGCGCCCCCTGGATTCAGTGGTTGCGTGGGGCAGCCAGATTTCTGCGGAGGTGTGTCAGTTGATGTCTTCTTCTTCGGTCATGGGGTAGGCCAGCTTGGTCGCGGGCGGTGCTGAAGAAACCCACGGCGCCTTCATTTTACTCGGAAGGACGGCGTTGGCAGGGCGTGGCAGCGAGGGTGTCGGAGGTGTCGGTGGAGGAACCGACGCGGCGGGAGCGATCGTGTCCCACATGGACGCGAAGGGATCTTCTTTGTCTGCTGGGATCTTGGGGCCCGGCGGCGCTGTGGGTGGCGTATCGTGAGGAATGTAGTCCCTGCCTTGCGTGTATGGCAGGAGGGTGTCGCCGACGGGCGCGGTGAATTGCACCAGCGGGGACGGGAACATATCGAATTTCTCTGGGCGCTTGGGTCCGTCCAGGTACCGTGTAATGATGTGCGCGAGCACAAATCCGACGAACCACGCCACGATGAGCTGACCAAAGGTGCTTGCCACTTTAATTTTGAGGATGTCTGTGCCTTGCGAGACGATGATCCCAATGAAGAATGCAAGTGCGATTGGTGCCAGTGCTGCGTGCCCTTCGCTCATGGTGATCCGTGTACTTCAGACCGAGAATTTAATTTGCCGTTCACATCAGGGCAGGGAAGGGCAGGTGTGTCAAAAGCGGCGAGGAGCTTGTTGTTGTCCCCATGGCACGGTCGGGTCGGGATTGTACCCTGGGTTCAGCACCGGCCTGGGCATGCTGGGCTGCGAGACCATCTCTCGGTAATGGATGGCCATGATGAGGTGGTGCTCGACGCCTCGGGTATTGTACAGCGTCCCATCCGACTTCTCCAACCGGATGGTGAAGGCAAGCATCTTCCCTATGGGTGTGCGCAAGCGTCTGGAGGGAACCGAGACAAAATCAAAGCGCTCGTTCCGCTGCCCATATCCCGCAAGCTTGACAATTCCCAGGCCGGCATGCATCTTTTCATAGGCTCTGTCTCGGAACAGCAATGACTCGACTTCCGGGCACCTGACCAGCAAGTACCGTTCTCCTGTGAGATCGACGAGGCATGGTGCTGGCAGAGAGAACCCCATGGGCAGCACCTCGAGATCCATGCACAGCGCATCCGTGCCTCCTGTCCATTCTCCAGCAACCAATGTGTCGACTTGAGTCCCGGTGGCAAATATACCCGCCCCACTGAGATTGGCTTCGAGCGAGACATAATACTGCGCCCCTTGAATCACCTTGGCAGCTCCCAGGGGTGTCAGGGTGCACTCGAGCTGTTCGAAGCTGGACGTCCCTGTCAGCAGCGTCCCTGTCGCCACAGGTGTGTTTGTCTGTAAGTCGGCAACCAGGACAGCGATTGATGTGCTGATCGCGGGTGCGTTTGCAAACGCTGTGAGTGTCACGGGAACTCCAGATTGACTCGCGGTCCAAACCTGCCTGATAGGATGGTCGAGGGGTACGGATTGTGATGCTGTTGGCAGCGGGCCGGCCAGGAGCGTGACCGCAGAGGGCAGTGTGGCTTGAGTCGCGACGAGCATGGCGTCTGTTGTATCTGTGGGCGCCCCGAGACCCAGGATTCGCCGCATGGTTGACGCTTGAACGTCGATGGCAAATGGGGCTTGGCCTGAGAAGGTGACTTTATTGACAATTTCTGCGGGTTGCGTGGTCGCTGCAATTCCCAGACCGGGTGGCAAGAGAGGTCCCATCACTTCGACGAGCTGCGGCAACGAATAATCCCCTGGCGGCACCGTGATGGTGTGTGTGGCGGAGTCGTATGTCAGCTGCAGGGTGTTGGTGGCGGTATCGACGATGTACTCTGTGCGTGGAATGGATGCGTCGATGAGATCGATGCCCACCACATTCTCAAAGGGCCAGTTGAAGGCCACCATGTACTCGCTGGCGTTGGCACTGAATGTGGTATCTCTGGACGCCGAGTCCACGACAAACAGGTAGGACTGGTCCGCGGTTTGTTGGTTGATGAAGTTGACATCCATTGGTGAGAAGGTGTATTAAAATACCAGCGGTGATACGCATGGTGCAAAAAATTATGCTGACCACCATCACCCCCCATGTCACCACCCAAACCCGCGTACCCCGTCGGCAACTTGGACCCCCATGCACCCGTGGTCATTCCAACCGGCCCCGACGGCCCCACCTACCCCTTGGCCACTGCGGCTTTGTTGGCACAGGCCGCTCACCTTCCCCAGCCCCCCGCGGGCGCACTGGTCGCCGAGACATTGGCTGATTTTGGCGGAGTGGACCAAAGCCTGGTGTTTCCCAAAGGTGCCGCCAAGGAGATGACCCACATCACCCAGCTGGGACCACGGACCTTCAATTTCTACTTGAGGCACCGCGGCGATCCATCAAAGACCAAGGGGGCTTTCTACGACGGCGACAGGGACGGGAACAACAACGCGGTGAAGCACGAGACCAAATCACGCGCCGANGTGCACGAGCTCTTTAACGCCAAGATCCAGGCTGGCGACACCTGGGAGATTGGAACGACGGTCCGGTTGGATCCCCACTTTGTGCCTAATGCGGGCTACTGCATTATCATGCAACCGATCTTGTTCCTCGGGCTGCTCAATCTGACTGGCATCAATGGCAACACCGTGACTGCGGAGCTGAGCGCCGTGCCTGGGGGGATCGGTGGCAACCAGGTCACGGTCAAGCAGTTCGGGATCGTCCGTGGCGAATGGACCAATATCAGAATCCGTGTAAAACTGTCCAAGGATGGGTTTTACGCATGCTCTGTCAATGGCGGCCCGTTTGCTACCACGAACCTCAACTTGTCTCAAAAGACACACGCATACACCGCAAAATGGGGACTGTATGGGCAGGCTACCCAGGATGTCCACCATCAGGCCCTCAACGATTCTCAGATTCAGCACACCAACATCTACTTGCACAAACTGGGTTGATGATTCAAAATAAAAATGCGTCACACAGGCAATGGGCAACACCATGCTATGGAAGGCTGCGGTGCTCGCTCTGGGTATCACGGCGGCCTGGTCGATGACAAAGCGGTATGTGGCACATGTGCGCGACATCAGCACGCCTCCGGGCATCCACTTGCAGACGCAATATCGCGAGCACGGCCCCGAGCAATACGATGCCTCTCTCGCAAGCCTGCACGCCTTTGCCAGCGTGTATCGATCGACCTTCACGCTGACACAGTGCACCCGCCAGAGCGTCGAGCAGCTTCACGCCCTGAGGAACAGCGTGTTGTGCAACCTGCGCGAGTTGCGTCTTCGGATGCCCAATGACCTGGTGGGGGAGGCGGGGTTGGCCCAGCACACAGAGGATGTGGATCGGTTGCTGCGTGGGTACATCGAGGATGCCCAGAAGCGCTCTCACTCTGACCTGGTCTTTCCCGGGCCCATAGACGACTGGTTTTACCGCAAGTTTTACAGGGCCAGCAACGATGCCATCGAATGAATAAATATGTGCGCAGCGTAACATTGGCATGTGTTTTTCGGAGGAGGTTTCATGGACTGCGCTGGCTGTGTCATGGACAGGATGCCTTGCTCTCGCATGGACGGGTCAGCGGCACTGGCAAGCCCTGGCTCTGCTGCTGGCGTCTGTGGGCGGCATGCAGATGTGGGAAGCCTTGCTGTGGCGCACTCCGGGATGCACGGAAGCCAATGCTTCTTTGTCGAGGCTGGGTGCTGTCAACAATTACCTGGAGCCGCTGGTGTTCTGGGTCGCGGCATCGTGGTTGGTGCAGCCCCGCTCCCCTGGCCGTGCGCGCGTCGCCCTGGCGATCAATGCGGCGTATGCCATGGTGTTTGGCGCGTTGACCATGGAGTATCTGCATCGCCCACTGGACCGCACGTGCACGCTCTCGGGNCCGTCGGGTAGTTTGGTTTGGCAATGGAACCAGTTCGGCACACGCANCATCCTGTACCTGTTGTTCTTGGCGGCCACGGTGAGCACAGCTGCGGCGTATATGCCGGCGGGTGTTGACATGGGAGTGATCGTCGCTATCCTGGGCAGCTTCTCGGCCAGTGCGTTTGTGTACCGCAACGACCAGGCGCTCATCGGCAGCATGTGGTGCTTCTTGTCGGCCTTCCTTCCGTGGGCGTTTGTCCTGGCGGCTGGGGATGCGGCCTGATTTTTTTTTGTTGCGCAGAGGTATCATGCCATACAAAGCTGGAAGCAAGGTGTACACCAAGGCCATCGGGAGCCGCGCGGAGGTCATGCACAACACGGCCCACCATACCTCGGGCGGCCTCGAGAAGAAGCACCTCGTCCACAACAAGCACGGCCGCATCGTGTCTCGCAAGGCCTCGGCCATCGCCAAGAAGGACGGCCTGAAGCGCTTGACTGCCGCCGGGTACGCGCCATTCAAGAAGGGTGAGACCACCGTGCGTCGCATCGCCAAGCGCCGTTGAGACTTAAACGACCCAGGGCGACCCCGTATCAAGGATGACGATCGATGTCGACTGGGTGGAGTCTTTCAGGTCATGGGGGTGGACGGCCTGTCCCTGTGCCGCCGATAAGGACCAGGTGCACATGGGGATCGCGCACCCACAGTATGGCATCCTCACATGTCGCATGGTGATGACATACCACGAGTGCCTGACCCATCTCGCACGCATGACACCCTTGAACATGGAGTTGCCAGCCTTGCATTGCGGCACAACAACCTTCACTGATGTGGTGCGCGACGAGCCCCATCTGATCGTGGGCATCCTCTGGTTCCTGGATGCCGATGGAGTACCCCAGAGCGCCCCCTTGACCTTGGTTCGGCACGCGTCACAATGGTTGCCTTATGTGGAGGTCAACGAATGGGTGTGCACCGGCTGGGATTCCAGCGGGAAACTGAAACACGAGTTCAAGCCTTTGGGGTGGGATGGCGAGCTGCTCGGCGGATGCATGGACCGCCAGGCCAGCACCTGCGAGTCTCGTGCATTCTAACTGTTGAACCATTTACACTCAAGCCCTGTCAAGAATCTGCACACCAAGCGTTTTGACAAGCAGGTTGTGCCCGGTGAGGGGTTTGGGTCTCCGCAGCCGCATCATCTCGTTCTGCGCCGTGGCATCCTTGAACGACACCGACTGTTGCAGTGATTTGGTGCTGGGTTTGGCACGGCGGTGAGCTGGCACCTCCTCGATCGTCGGCGGCTTCATGAGCACGTTTGCGGGCACTATAGTGAGCACGGTGTCGCAGGTCCTGAACTCTCCCAGAGTCATCCACCCGCCGAATGCAGCTAACGCTTCCCTGGGCGGCGCAGGGCGTATGCTTTCGAGTTTGCCCGTGCACCTCCTTCGAAAGTGCGTTATGAGCATGCCGCGCACGCTGGACAGGTGTGAGTTCGACCCTTGATTGAACGATTTCATGCAAGCCCAACTGCAGAACGTCCCGGTCACGTTGTAGGTATCCCTGCGCTCGTCGTGTGATATGGGCATGGGCAGTGGGGGCCCGCTGAAGGCATGGCAGCAATGCCAACACAGCTGCTTGGAGGTTGCCGGCCAGGCTCCTGGGTGCGCGAGCTTGACAGCGCGTGGTTTGGCATTCTTGGAAACGAGTGGGAGGCCGGGCGAGACCAACAGCGGGGTGTGGATGGCACCCCCATCTGTCCATGCCATGCTTGTGACAGCAGGGTACCGCTTTAAACCCCATCGATGCTTTCGTTGTACTGCGCGCGCAGATCTTCAACCACCCGGCACACATCCCCCACCTCGGCATTGGTGAGGTACTGGAAGTCGCCGTCCCGTGTGCGCTCGAAGGCGTTGAGGCACTCTGGTGGTCCATTCATTTCGAGCTTGCAATACGAGGACCCCCTGACATGCTGCCACCCAAACATGCTCATGTACATCAGCGTTTTGTACAGCTCATCCTCTTTGCGGCAGTTCCTTGACACCTCCAGGATGCGGTGCACGGGGCCGTGTCGCTTCACCCAGAGCGCCGAGGAGGGGCTCTGGAGGAAGTGGTCGAGCATGCGTTGGTAAATGTTGTCGGTGTTGCCCACGTAGATCTTGCCCGCCTNCAACTGGAGGACATATGTGTAGTAGCGTGCGTCCTGATCCTTCTTGATGCGCTTGTATTCCCTCCTCAGCGCCAGCCCCAGCCTCGCGCTCTGAATCAGCATGGAGTCGATGGACACCCCTGCCCCAGCTCCCGCCGATGGGGCTTGGGAGACCTGCGAGGCCTGCGAGGCCTGTGAGACCTGCGAGACCTGCGAGGCATACATGTCGGAGTGCCGGCGTGCCTGTTGCGGTGCCTTTAAGTTTGGCGGCTTGTTAGTTGTACATGCTGCCGCTGGAGTGNTTGGAGCTGTACATGACACAAACAATTCCTGAGCAGAGGAGGGCTCCAAATGTTCCTGCCACGATGCCAGAGGTTGCAGCGCATGTGTTCTTCTTCTCTGAGATGCAGACACCGGCGATGATTGTGGTGATGAGGTAGATGATGCAGCACAGAGCCACGGTTCCCCAGATNAGCCAGTTTGTCTTGCCGGCCATGGGTGCGGTGTATGGTGAAGGCATAGGAAATAATCTGGGTGTCGACTATCCAAGTCCCCGGCGAGGATGTTAAATTTCAATTTGTTCGAGACGCTCAATGTGTCGTGCCTGTGCCGCAAGAAAGGTGCCACTGTAGGTGACGACGAGGAGGACGAGGGCGATTTGCACAGCTCTTTGTACCGTATGGCACGGGATTACAAGATTTCGGTGCTGCCCGTGGATTCGGCATTCGAGCTGAGCAATCTGTTCCCCNTGACCAACCATGTCGAGCGATGGAACATTATGATTGTGGGCAAGACCAAGGAGTACATCCTTGCGAGCATCAAGGACCCCCACACCCGCATTCCCAGCTCCAACATGGCCAACCGGCGCGGCGAGGAGGCCTTGCCAGGGGAGCTCGTGCAGCTGTTCGATGCGCTGTGGACCAAGACGCTGAGCGGCAAGCAGCTCCAATTTTTCCTGGTGTGGAACAGCAAGCTGTACTTGGTCAACACCTACCCTCTTCGCAATGGTGCAGCGGTGGTCATTGGCGCCATCATGTTCATGCGGGCATTTGCGGAGCACGATTCTGATTGGGCCTCTGAGATCGAGCGGCGGGGGACCTCTGCATCTGTCGCCCTGGACCCGTGACCCACACATGGCTTAAAGCTCGAATCTCACGCGCACAGCCACTTGAGTTCAATGCGTCCGATGATCACCAGCAATGCCAGCATGCAGGCGTGCGTCTTGCGGATGCACAAGGCCACGGGCTCGGGAGCTGCGTTCAGCGTGTGGAATGCCGCCCGCGAGTTCCGTGTGATGCTGCGTAACGACCCAGCCGAATCCGACGCAAGCGCGGTCACGTTTGAGTTTGGCATCTTGGCGTGCGAGGACGAGAGTGAGGAAGACAACCCCGATGATCCCGACCACATAATTTCACGGGTATTGAGCCTTGAAATGGATGGATATTGGGACGAAGGCCTGTTTGTGGTTGAGACATACTCCTTNGAGCTGGACAAGCTGGAGAAGGACGCCTCGGTGCTAGAAGACGCACGGACAGCTTTGAATGCGCTGCTGCAATGGAGCGTGTGCGGCTGCGGCGATCATTTTGTGAAGGATGGGTGCGAGGAGTGCTTGGCGTGTCAACTCATGGCAAAAGACGATCGATGCACCACGACATGCGGCCTATGCTACGACCAAGGCCCTGAGACGCACATGCACACGCAGTCATGTTGCGGGCAGCTGCTGCACAAGAGGTGTTTATCCAAATGCCGCGTAGCTTCTGGGTGCCCGTTTTGTCGGCAGCAAGGAGGTTCCNTGGCGTGCTTGATACCCACATGCGTGTAAATTTCAGATGAAGGCGGGGTTGGCATCTTTGCGCCCAAAAGCAAAAAGTGCACCGAAGTCACCTGCAGCATCAAGCATCACCATGCCAGTTTTGAGCATTACAATTTCAACTCGCGGGCCGCTTCTGTATAGCGTTCCAGCCTCTCTTCCAGCCTCTCTTCCAGCCTCTCTTCCAGCCTCTCTTCCAGCCTCTCCGCCTTGCACGCGGCCTCACTCCTCCGCACCTGGCCTCTGCGCCCTGCCTCTGCGCCCAGCGTCTCTGCTCCTCGCACGCGGCCTCACTCTCCGCCCTCCTCGCCCAATTCATCTCGCCCGCGGCCTCACTCCTTGCCCACTGCACATCGCACGCGGCTTCACTTTGTCAGGTATTCGCTGGCCAACGAAGCCACGGGAGTGACGGGAGCCTCTATGGAATCACCACTCACGCGTACCCTCCTATGTGTCTGCTCGCCCTGGTGCAGGGAGCAATGTCGGCCTGCATCCCGAGCAACTTGGAGCACTACGACATTTCACCATTCTACCTGGATCAGTACGGAGACGACATGGTCCTCCCTTCCGCCGCCGCCACCGCCGCCACCGCTGCCACCGCCACGATGGTTACCCCAGCCGCCACCCTCCTGGACGACGATGACGCCATGACAGCCGCCTTAGATGACATGCTTGATGAGATACTTGGCTACAACGACACTTTGCCGTCCACACCCAAGCGCCAGAAGACCGCCGACCCCGCACTGCAGTCTGATGCAACCAGTCCCAATGGCAGGCTCGTGGGCTTGATGGAGTCGCCCATCCTGTCTGTGATGTGGGGTCCACCCAACCCCTTCAACACGGAGCCGCTGCCATCGGTGAACCACCAGTTGATCAACTCCTTCTCCATATTTGGAGACATGCTGCTGGATGGAGACCCACAGCCGAACAATCTGATGCTGCCATCGGTGAACCACTTCCCCATTCCTTCAGCCAACCACTGGACAAACCACTTCCTCATTCCTCCAACCAACAAACGGAACTTCTTCACCATGGTTGGAGACGAGAATGCCGACCCCCGCGGCGCGCCGTTTTCTACCAACCCGTGCAAGACGGACACTGTCGGCATCAACTGTGTCCACCAGATGAGCGCTGGCTGGCTGATGACGACGGCTTTGTATGGCGCTGGCCTGCTGGGCTACGGCGCTGAGGTGCAGGAGTGGATGAATACGATGGAGCAGGGCTTGTGCGGCTGGGACGCCCTGTCCTCTCTCCTCTGGTACATGCGCGAGGAGTGCATCCCCCTGCTGGTCGCCGCGGGATACGACACCGACCGAGGAGACGGCACCGAGGAGTTGGCCATGAAGGAGTTCAAGGATACCAAGTTCAAGTTCAAGTTCGAGAGCGGCATGCCCCTTCTGCTGGTGGCTTCCAACTGGCTCGGCCATATCAGGAGTCGTAACAGGAAGAGCAAGCACAATGTCCTGGCGCTTGGGATGCCAATGGGCTCGCCCAAGTTTGTTTCCTCCGGCGACGACGACGGCTTCCTGGACAATTCCCTGCGCGACCCGAATTCCATGCACAAGTCTGCCATCCAGTTTTGGGTGGATTTGAAGGCGGTGGGCAGCGGCGAGCACACCCGGCTGGATCACTGGATCAAGGACGACGTTGCGGACACCTTTCGGTTTTCAGTTGACAAGAAGAAGCCTGAAAAGGAAAACATGAAGAACTACGTGGGACAGGGCCTTCACAACAAGTGGTTCAACGGGCGCTTTTTCACCCACCGGATGTTCCCTCACACGACGCTGAGTACTCTGGTCGACGTCCTGCGCAATGAGAGCATTTCAAGAACTGGCTCTGCAAAGTCTTACGAGGAGAGCCTGGCAGCCTACGCGGGCACAGCAGCTAAAATTCCAGATAAAACACCGGATGTTTGGTGGTGGAGGCGCGCGCTGCTCCTGAAGATTATGGCTGATAAAGACAACCGCATGCGCATGTGCCTGTCCGGCATCATCCCCGCCGAGATCATTGGGGAGCCCACGTCCGTCGAGGTTGACAGGGGTCCCTGCAAGCCCGCAAACATATTCTACGAGGCTGACATCACGCCGAATCGCGTCGACATGCCCTCTGTGTCCGGCATCCTGTCCATGGTGGAAGCTGCTGGCCTTCATGAATTTTGATGTTGTTTGATCTGCTCTGTGTTGTTTTGTCTGTGTAAAAAAAAACGGTGCAGTGCGTTAGGGCAAAGAAATGGCAGCGAATATGGGGACTGCCATGCAGCTGATGAGTCAGGGTCCCGAGGATGAGTATTTGTGGATGGATCCGGAGATAACCCTGTTTGCTGACCCCTTTGTTCCGTGCACAGATTCGGTTGAAGACACGAGGGACACGCTGCCCCTGCAAACGTGGGCACTGGGTCGTACCAACATCTTCCGGGTTCCCATGGTTGGTGACATGCTTGGCGATGTGTACCTCGAGGTGCTCGTCCCCGCAGTGCAGCAGAAGCTCGGTGTCGACCTGGCTCCGTGGCCTNCCGCGGATATGGCAGGGGCCCACATCGCGACAGGCACGCCACACATAGGGGGCCTCGCCATATCACTGGATAGACTGGTGGCGCACCCTGTTGCAGGTCTGTCTCTGACTGGCCCAGACGGTTCCATCACCTGGCAGTATTCCTGGCAAGATGGTGTGCAGTGGACTGTGGTGGCATACGCTTCTGGGCGCGTTGAATCTACAGTGGTGTCAGCTCTCCTTCCATCTCGGGTAGTGCAACCATGCATCCTTTCACTTGGCAGCACGAGTCTTGGGCAGGGCATTGGCCGCGGCGTGGCGGTGCAGGTGCAGGGAGCTGCGGTGGTGTCTGCAAACGACGTGTGGATCGATCGGTTGGCGCTCTGTCTCATGTCTCGCGTGCGTTTCATCGTGGACACTGTTCAGATTCACGACCACGAGCGAATGTGGTATGACCTCCTAGACCGCCTTCGCATGCCATGTGAAAAGGAGGCTGGCATGGCTGAGATGCTTGGGACGGGAGCATCGATGGGGGACTCGCACGTGCTGTACTTGCCATTCAAGTTTCTGAGTTGCAGAGACAGCCGTGACCCCACACCCTTCTTTCCACTGGTGCTGGTACCGTCTGCGGATATTCGCGTGGAGTTTGATGCAGAAGCGCTCGCGACCTTGATGCCTGGGCAGCCGACAGTGCCAACCGACAGTACTGCGAGTGCGCAATGGGCCGTCCGGTTGGTCACGCATCACCGCACGTTGACACCACACGAGCGAGCAGGTTTCCAGGCAGGCCCATACAGGCTTCAGTACGAAGCAGCACAAGATATGGACGGCGAGAACTACATTATTGGCACAGATGGCACTGTAGGATTCAAAAGCACGGTGAGCGTATCATTGGCAGAGCTGAACTGGCCTACGACCTACTTCACATGGGTGGCGTATGACTTACAGGCCCCGCTGTTCCAGTATGCATCCAATTTCATGGCACGGGCGACCCTTCAATTCGATGGTGTGCAAAGAGAAGATCGGGACGCCGGGCTGTACCGTTACATGCACCCGTGGCTGCACGCTCCCCGCTCCATGTCAGATGGTCGGCAATACCTGTACTCGTTCGCGCTGGACATTGCATCCCGTGACCCCAATGGCGCGCTGACCATCCTGAATGCAATGGTGAATCCCACCCTGCAGTTGAGGCTGTCCGAGTCTGTGGCGAGCACCATGCTGCAAATAAAGGTGTGGGCCAGCACGCTGAATTGGCTGACATTTGACAAGGGAAGCGTCACACCGGCCTTTGCCTCCTAACATGGTGACACAATTTAAAGCACGGCCCTGTAGGCAGCCGAGCACCCAATGTTTTCAGAGTACGCATACACCAGCGGGACCAGTCTGAACCAGTTGCCAATATCATTTGAAGCTGCGAATGACAGAGTCGTTGGATACGTGTACCTTGTGACATGTCTTGACAAGGAGATTTGCAAGCTTGGGAGATGGTCAGGTACATTGAGTGCGTTGAAGAGTCGCTACAAGACCTATTATAAGAACCCAAGCATCATGGTCGCCCAGACTCACGATTCACATGGTTTGGAGCGCACTCTCAAGGCGGCCGTGAAGAAAGCAGGACTGTTTTGCGATGGCGACTGTCGCAGCGAGCTCGTCAAGTGCACTCCCGAGATGCGGCAGCTTTTCATGGAAGTCATTGATGCTGAAAACCGACTTGCTGAATTCCTGGCCAAATTCCCTGGTGTTTTCAAGATAAAATGAGTGCATCGAGGTCTTCGTTACATTAACTGACCCTTGTGCCCAGTGTACGTGTATGGTCGTGCAGGGAGTTGCCAGGCTCCATTTCAAGGGTCCAGCAACAGCTTCCACATGCGTTCCATGATGATGGCGGCCTCGGGGTTGGACCCGGCACACACAGCCTGGCGGATGAGCTCATACTTCAAGCTCGGGTGCTTCAGGACCTGCTCTTTCGTTG
>JGI24890J29729_1001111_pt1 | contig 13134 bp, 13 predicted proteins | sample FreactcultureFD7_FD_29729 | JGI IMG/M metagenome (IMG submission 29729)
GCTGTGAAATTCTTGTTTGGCAGATTTGTATAATCATCACGATTCAAACGTGCCATAGTAATCTCGGTTGAGTTGCAACCTAAATACCATTCATACAAAGAAAGCGTAGTGCCACTAAATGCCTGAATTCTGTAATAGGCAACATTAGCACCNGGGTCTATATCTTGGAAAATCCACTTACCATTNGTGACTGTGACATTTGTACCTGTGTACAAAGTCGTCCAATTCGTGCCATCTGAAGAGGATTGCAAGTAATAATTCCATACCGCAGAACCACCACCAGATACATAAGGCATGATGCCAATTGAGCCTATGTATTGAGTGTTATTTGAGCCGTAATAGACAACAAAATTGCCGTTTGCAGATCCTTGTTGGCAATAAGTACTGGTATTTCCATCATAAAGATTGGATACCGTACCACCTGCGCTCGAACTATACGACCCACTAGGACGTGTCATAGTGCGATACAAGGCGTTTAAAACGTCTACACCACCCAAAGGTAGGTCGTACTCATATTGATTCGGCTGAAGACCGTATACGACCTTATTTATCGCCCAATAATTGATACCTTGGTTNATAAGGTTGCTAAGNACAAAAAATAANGCTTGTTTTGATGCGCTTACTTGTTCAACGGTGAGTTCTTCCGCAAGCTTGCCCGATANACGAGCACCTTGGTCAATNAAATTCTGTACGGTTACTACAGTTGTTCCGACAGTCCCGCTGTAAGCCATTTATTACCTCACCAATTTGGATGTTTCTTTTTAGCTTTACCACCTTTTTTGAAACCTTTTTCAAGCTTATTTACAAATTTATCTACATCAGCAGGAGTAACTTTCCTACCAAGAATCTTTTCATGAGCTTTAGTCATACCAACCATACGATTGTTAAGTTTTCTTTCCTGCTCTTCATGAGTAGGATATTTTGATAAAACAGGCTCTGTACCTGCTTTTATCATGTATGACTTATAGGTTTCTTTTTTCATGGCATTACCAGCAATGCTTGTGTTTAGAGTTTTTTTCGTGCGTAGATACTTTGCAATGCTTTAAATTAATCTTTTCATGCTGCTTTTGAGCATGACCACCATGTTTATAGGATTTCTCCTCTTTAGGTGCTGCAATACCTTCTTTCATTTCTTCTACTGATTTTGGCTTTAACGTNATTGGCATTTNGTTCTCCTTAAATTGCTAATAAGACTGGGGACTAGGGAAAGGATTCCCATCGCTTTTTATGCAGTAAACAAATACAACATCCTAATCCCCATGCGTGTTAGATCTACCAGCCTGGGCATTTCCATCTTTTTAGTGATGCTTTGGCTCTTGGGGCATCACCTTTTGAATGCTCTACAACTCCACTCATTCTGGCACAAAATGAATCTTTTCTCGACCCGCCTTGCGGTTGTGGAGCCTTTAAATGACTACCAGTTTCCCGATTGTATTTTGCTCTGCCTTTTGCTGTAAGTCCTGCGCCTTTGGACTCAGGTAANTTCTCGCCACGTCCAACAGCCAAACTAACACCACCTTTTTTCATCTTGGCTGTTTTAGCTGACTCTTTAAAAGCTTCTGCGGTAGGCGCACCTTTCGCTCCTACCTTTCGCATATGCTCACCTGAACCATGCTTAATACGTTCTTGCTTGGCATGGATGTTTGCGTATAGACCACCTTGCTTAAATTTCTTACCCTCGTCAGCATTAATAAATTCTTTGCCAACTTTTTGAGGAACACCGCCATACCCACCTTTAGTGTGGGCAGCGGCTTCCATTAGTCTATGTTGTGCAGGTGATTTACTTGGCATATTAAGCCTGCGATTCTTGCCAAGATAAACGAGCAAATGCTGTACCGTTTGAACCAACTTGACTTACTGTGACATATAAAATATCTGGGCCATCAGGATAAGTTCCTGCTTGACCTGTAGGTACAGTATTTGTCAGACCACCACCAAGTATGCAATTACCAAACGGTGCAACTGAAGTTAAATCTAAAGTTGTCTGTCCTGATGTGTTTGTAAAGAATGCTGCAATTGACTCACCACCAGTAATAGTTGTAGCAGTATTGGTGTTTGTAGCAACTTGAACAATTGAAGTGGTATTCGTATTGTTCTGAGTTGGTGATGCAAATGAAGTAAATCCGCTTGTACCACCAATAACACCGTTCAAAATAAATTGAACAAGATAGCTAGTTGTGGTCAACATCGCAATTTCTCGCATTTGCAATTGCAAACGATTGATAATTTCTTTAACACCTAATGTGCCTACAGTACCATTATCAACAGATGGCGCAACACGAATTGCCATGATTGGTACAGCAGTTGAGNTAGTAGTTGAAACAGAAGAAGTCATACCGTAGTTGTAAATGGCTGAAACGTCATTTGTAAAGCCACCATCCATTACTACTGATGAACCCCAGTGAGACAACATTGCTGCTGAATCAGGAGAGGCATATTCAACTGCGATTGGTGCTGTGGCAGAGTATGTATATGCTGTTGCTGCCGAACCACCAGTACCACCACGAGTTAAACCAGTAAGACTTGTAGAAGTTAAGCCAGTGTAGCTTATGTATTCAATCACACCAGAAGTACCATTACCAATAATACGAGCAGTACCGCCATTAGGATTAAATCCTGATGTACTTAATACATTAATCGTTGTATCAGTAGTAGTAATACTTGATGTAATTGTCGTTATTGGCAATACATTGCTTTGCTCATAGTGCGAAGGTAAGTTACCTGAACGCATATAAGCTTGATATTGCACGTTATTGTTCTGGAATCCGTATACATAAATGATTTGACCATTTGTTGCGCGGAAACCAAAACGTGCTACACCTGCACCGTACCATGAGTAGTCCATATAAAACATTTGGACTTTTGTTAAATCAAGGTTGTAGCCTGATGGATTTGCAATTGAATTTGAACCATCGCAAACATCCCACCATTGAGACTGAGGAATTTTTACTTCAACTACACGAGAAAGAAGTGCATTTGATATGGTTGCACCACGATACTCTGGAGTAATGTACATCTGAGTATCACTTGTGATGGTAGTAACTCTGTGTGTTTGACCACGAATTACAACATAGTCACCAACAACTAATTGTGTTGAAAACTGTGTATTAGAACCTGTTATCAAAGAACTGTTTTGAGTTGTAGCTACAGTACCTGTAATTTGATTTACGCTATTACGCAAAACGCAATACAGTGTTTGTCCATCAAATTGGAAAAATATGCCGTTTTGCGAATCAAAGAAACCAATCTTATTGCTTGATCCATACCAAGAATATGGACTTACATGAGGAATAAATGGAACTGTTGATGTTGCAGGCGTTGCACTAGGTACTGTCAATGCCGTATAGGTAAATGTTAGTGCAGTAGGAACGGTCGCAATTTTAAAAATACCATTGTATGCAGATTGATCAAATCCGCTAATTTGAACATATGTATTGACTGTCAAATTATGAGGTGTTTTACTAGTTACAGTTACAGTCGTGCCAGATGATGTTAGCGTTGTAAATGCAATCTGTGGTTTTAAGATAGTACCAGTTGAAAACTGAATACCTTTACCTGATTGGTAACGGAAATAACGACGTGTCTGACGGAATAACTGTTGATTTGGGGTTGATGAACCCGCTGTAAAGTTTACTGATCCATCATAAGCATGTGTATCAACCCAACCTANTGGACGAGCATATAAGTTTGATTGACCTGATGTATTTGCAATCGTTGTAGATGGCGTACCGTTTACGTTTGTAAACGTAAAGGTTGTTGCAGTAGGTGTAGCTACAACAGTTTGTGCGCCATTAATCTGAGTCGCAGTACTTGGCCCAGTTGTACCTGTAATGTAAATTGCTGAATTCGCAGACAATCCATGAGGAAACGATGTGGTAACAGTTACAAGTGATCCAACAAAAGTAAATGCAGTTGTACCAGTCAGCGCAATTGCTGAGTTGGAATATACATAACCTTGATAGCAATATGTTGATGCTGCCGAATAGTTATTTACTGTTGTAACTTGTTGAGCAACTTGAACAGTAATTGATGTGCCAGCAGAAACGCCAGTCACTACATATGCCCAACCTGATGCGTTTGGATCAATCGTATCTTCAATAAAAAATGGTGTACCTGTTGCAATCGTTACGTTTGAACTAAACGTAATAACTAATTGGTACAGATTAGCTTGGTTACCAGTAATTGCTGACACAGGAAGTGCAGCATTAACTAAATAGTAAAGAGATTGACGATTGTTTTGCAGGGAAATTTGTTCCCATTTGGTAGGCTGTTGACCATACTCAAAGTCCGTGTCAATCAATGATTGAGGTGTTGATACACGGATTTTGTCTACAGCATCATATGCGCCTGAACGCTGTGCCTGCTGAAGACGCAATTGATTGTCTGTGTTAGACGTTGGGCCTGTGTAGACTGAGAGTTGTGACATTTTTATTCCTTAAAAGTAGGGGAGCCGAAGCCCCCCCTCTCATTAATGCTTCTTAGATTTGCCACCCTTGGCATATCCACCTTTTGCAAATTTCTCGCCTCTAGTATCCGATGAATTGGATGGAGTAGGGTCAATTCTTACGCTGTCGCCATCGTAATGATGTTGAACCTTACCACCTTTTCTAAACGTACCAGACTGCAAGCTATTCGCTACAGGTTGGGACAAAGCTTTTTTAGGCATAGCCACAGGACGGCCTGAATCAACTACATTACCCCCTGTGGCGTAGTGCTTTTTTGAGGCATGACCTCCATGCTTGAAACCACCTGCATTTGCTTCTTTTACTTCACCAGTTTTGGTGTTGCGCTTGCCAGGTTTTGCGGTATCAGCAGGACGGTTTTCCCAATCGCCACCTTCGATAGTATTGTGGGTCATGCCCTTCTCCATACGACCACCAGATGCTTTGTGGTGAACTTTATGATGAGCCTTACCACCATGTTTGAAGCCACCTGCATTCGACATTGCTATGCCTTTTGTGCCATGAGCTTTGTCTTTTTTAGCTGAATGCATTTCTGTTTCAAGGTAATCATGTTCATTACCTTCAATGGTGTCTTCTTCATATCTACCTGGGTTTTTCTTCTCATGGGTGTCAGCAGGAATAGCACCACCAGTTGCTTTGTGATGTTTCTTGTGAGCGTGACCACCATGCTTGTAACCCGCAGGTTTGCCTTCTTTGATCTGACCAGTGCCATGATGTTTGTCATGATGTTCACCATCAACAACCATAGTTTTTGCAAATTTCTTTGCATTGCCTTTGATAGTTGTTTTGGTTTCATCTTTATCAATAGCACCACCTGATGCTTTGTGATGAGCCTTAGCCATACCAAGTTTTTCATGATGATGGAGTTCTTTTTCCAACTTCTGAATCATCTTGTGATCAGCAGAGCCACCTTTTTTCATGCCTGTCAGAGCTTTACGCACTGCTAAAGCACGAGCATTACGAGCAGCAGGATCCATTGCGCCAACAGCCGCTGGAGCCATTGGTTGCATTGGTTGAGCAGGCATTGCACCACCGATAAGCTTATGAATAACCTTACCGCCTTTAGCGTACAGGTTTGGATTCATAGCTTTTACACGATCCATCATGGAAGGCTTTTTAGGAGCCTTGCCAGCTTCGGACTCGAATGCATGGTGCATACCGCCATGAGCGTGATGACTCATGGTTTTGTGACCATGCTCTTCATGCTCTTTGTGGTGCTTGTGATGTACCTTGCCGCCTTTTTTAAGCTTCAGGATAGCCTTTGGCTCGTCGGTGAACATTTTCACCATTGGTTTGAAAATAGACATTCAATCCTCCTATTAGGCTTGATCAGAGCCAAGCAAACCAGCGCGAGTAGCGTTGGGGCCAACTTGAATAGCTGTAAGACCCATACTGAGCAATAAACGCTTAGAACCATCTGGCGTACCAGAGATTGCATAAGTGCCACGCACATCAGGAGTTACAGGGGTAGATACACTTGAAGGGACTAAGTTCATACCAGAGGTAATTGTCGTACCACCAGTTGCAACGTATGTACCAGCCAAGTAGTTAGCTTGAGTAGTAGACAGTTTGCCAGTTGTACCAGACAAGTTAGTGAACCAATAAGTGGTATTCAACGATACACCAGTTAATGTGCCTAATGCGCCTGTTAANTGCACCAGAGTGCCACTAGGAGGAGCATAAGCAACAGTAATTACACCAGGTGTTGCTGNTGTAAAGTTGGTGATTGCTTGTGTTGAATAAGTAGTTGAGCCACCACCTAGACCAGCAGTTACGCCAGAGGTGTTATCAATAGTACCTGCTGCAAATTTTGCAGTCAGTACATATGCAGGATCAGTTACTTTTGCAGGCAGACCCATGATCTTGGTTGTATCAACAGACACTGCTACGGTTGTAGCTGCTGAGAATGCAACGCTAGAGATTTGGAAGAAAGCCTTACGACCATTGGTAGTTGTACTTTGTACAGTACCAGTCTGAATAATTTCAGACATTGGTTGATTGTAATAATCGTAGCCAGAAATAGTTACGTTACTTGCTGTTGGTGAACCAGAGCCAGTTGTAACGCTGACAGCGCGTGGGTAATCCAATTGAATTACGATAGTGCCATCACTACGAGTCACACGAGTAGTACCAGCCGTAGTAGAAGCAGCAGCTAATTGTGTACCACTATAGGTGGTTGCAACAGTTGGAGTTTGTGCTGCTAACACTGCTGCTGTAGTAACAGTAGCTGGTGTTTCATCCAACAAGTAAACACGACCCATAGGGCCAAAGCCCAAGTCCATTGGTGCAGGATCTTGGAAGTTATTGTTTGGGTTTGTTCCTACATAACCCTGTGCAGGGCCTAGGAAAATATCGTCTGAAAATTGAGGCATTTTGTCTTCTCCCTGAAAAGCATGACAAATAAATTTTAAAAAGGGTCGGCTTTTACACCGACCCCCTACTTATTAAACTCCCGGTGTACCGAAAGCAGCGCGTGGGTCAGTTACGCCAACAGCGTAACGCTCAGTTGCTTTGTAACGCATTGTGTCAGTCTCGAAGTCACCTTCCATAGTTTTCTCCAAACGACGACGCATCAGAAGCTTGAAGCCTTCTGGAGCATCGGTCTGAACCCACCATGCTGTAGATGAAGTTAAACGTGACAGAACAGCAGCACCTTCGTCAAGCAAGCCAATTGACTTGATTGGGTTGATGTCGTTGTTCGCGTTACCAGTACGCAGAACAGATTTCAACAGAACTTCAGCTTGGAAAATGTTGCCTGGAGCCACGATCAATTGACGTGGAACCAAACGGATTTTCTTACCGTTGTTGTCTACTGCTTGACGGATCTGAATCAACATCTGTTCTAAAGATGTTTGTGACAGAACAGCAGCGGTAGCTAACTGGTTGCTGAAAGTACCATTCACGATTGGGTGTGCGGTGTTGATCAAAGATACACCGTCGCCAATTGGATATGAGCTATTGAAAGCAGTGTTCAGTACGTTAGCTGACAGCAATTCTTTAGTTTCAACTAAAGATTGTGCCAAGTGACGTGCATAAACTTGACCGATACGGATATGGTCACCGTCTTCAACAAGAACCTTGGTCAAAGCAAAGGCTAAACCATATACTTTGTAGAGGTAACGTTGTAAGAACAGTACACCACCCTGTTGATACGTTACTGGCGTACCGTCAGGTAATTGTGGTGCTGCACCAAAACCGTAAAGAACAGGTTCTTCATGGTAGTTACGAGGAATACCATCTTCCTCACGGAAAACGCGTGACCATTCGTCAGCACGTTGATCATAAACACCGTCGAAACATTCGTTGAGAATCGGCTCAACAATCGAACGGAAATCAGTACTTCGCATTGGGGCGGCCATTATTTAGCTCCTTATGCTATTGCTGTAACAGAACCGAAGAACTGTGACATAGCGTTAACGACACGAACAACTGTATAGGAATCACCCCATGAATTGTCCACATATGGTGCTAAATCAACGACACGCATTTGACCTTGAGTACCGTTACCAGCAGCAGTCGAAGCACCTAAAGTTGCTTGTGACAGACCAGTAGTGGTTGAACCAGAGGTTACGTTGGTGAAGTTGTATTCATTACCGATTGTAGTTTGAGCCATTGCACCGTCAGCTTGTATTTCATAAACGATGTTTTGATCGTTGTAGAAATAAGCAACAACAGAACCTGTCGTTACTGCTGTGTTTGCAGGCCAATAGTTAGAAACACGACGACGACCAGTCGTATCAGTCCACTCAACACCAGCGAAAGCACCAGTCCACGCTACTGCGGAACCTGATGCTGGGTTGGTTGTGAGAGGAATGATTACGCCTGCCGAAGCTGAATAAGCTACTGGCTGACCCTTCAAAATATTGTTGGTATAGCCAGAAGTAATACCGTTAGCTAACGCCTGTGCGCGATCCAAACCAGAAGGATGGAACGCAGGACGCAAGCCGAACGGAGCTGATGTACTAGACATATCAATTCTCCTAAATTGTTAACCAGAAAATACTGGTATTTTGCTTGGTTGTTGATCAAAATTGCCCATGCCTTCACCCTCAACTTGTACAAGTCTTCTGCCGTTACTGTCACGCGCTCCTTGAAGGTTTTCCATTTGAACACGAACTTTGTCAGCTTCTTCACGAGGTTTATCGTGATGGAACTGCATCATGACCTCTTGGAAAATCTCCATTGGTAACTTGAACAGCAACATCTCATTACAAGAAATATACCCAACATGTTCGCCATCTTTGACTCGGTAGTCTTCATAACCAGGTAACTCCTCTGACTTAACAGGGACATAACCTAGACGAATCCTACGATCAATGGTGTCGTAAGTGTTGGTTGTTGAAAGCCAGCAAAGATGCCATCCCTGCATATCGGGCAGCTTAGGCAATGCTGATTGCGTCCACTCGTCGCTCCACATATTTTTACGTTCCTGCGCTGAAATGAACTTTTCTTCTGGTGCTTTTCTACCCGCTTCCCCATTTGAACGGTCTTGGCGTGAATTAGCATTCAAAGATTTTTTTAAACGTGATTCCATAATGTTTTCCCCTTAGATTAGTTGCGGTTGGCTCTGTCATAAGCAATAAATTGCTTAATCATNTTTGCTTTACGTTCTGGATTATCCCAAGCACCTGCTTCTTTCATAGCTTTCACCCTATCAGGTGATAGTACGAACTGAGAGCGATTACTGCCCCCATAAGCCGCTGATGCTTCTCGTCCTGAACTCGCCACAACATTCCTTGGTCGTCTGACATTTCGGGAATCTTCGTCATTACTACTATTGTACCTATGAGGTAATTCTTTTTGCAAACGGCTATCCAATTCTTCAAAATAATCAGGATCAGATGGATCCCAACCCTGTGCTGCCATGATCTCATCCATACGTTTTGCGATGCGACTATCAGCGTCATTTGCTTGTGGGTTGTACCAAGAATTGCGTTTCATCCACTCTCTAGCATTACGCTGTACTAATGGATCTGCATCCTGATTTTGCTGTGGTTGACGTAATTCAACGTCTGCTTGCCTGCGTTGATACTGAAGTTGTCTTACTTCATCATTAGCTTCTTGCATTAATGTCTGTGCTTCGATCATTCCCTGACCATCTTGGTTTTGGGTAGCCTCAGCAATTTTCATTTTTGCGTATTCAAGCTTGGTTTGCGCGTCTTCAATGTTCTTGTCGATGCGAATTAAGCCTTCTGTCTTGGTATTACGCTCTAATTGGTTAAGACGCTTCTTGAATTCTTCGTTTTCACGCTGTAATTGCAGTAAACGAACATCTTTTTCTTGATTTGTCTTGCGAATTAGGTCTTTTTTAGCCCTACGACGGTTGCGTTTGGCTGCACGAAGTTCATCATCATCATCTGGATGGTCATCATCAGCAGCATCTGCTGGTTGATTCGCTTCCTGAGCACGATCAAACCCATTTTGCTCTTCAGATTCCTCTGGAATGAGCATTTTTGCATCAACTTCAACTACCGCAGAGCCATCATCTGACTCTATTGCGTCTAGTTGTAAGTCTTTTTGTTCATTGTTGGACATAGCACCCCCTTATACATACGCTTTGAATGACAGCGGATCATCTGTGATCGCTGAAATCAATTCGTGGTCGTTAATCGTCATGAATAAAACTGGTTCTTGGTACTCTTGTTCGGACTCGGAAGGAACAAAACGCTCCCAACGATCACCGCCCCACCTAGGAACCCTTACAAAGTCACCAATTTCTGCCCATGAGCCTTCTGCCCAAGGTTCCATAGTGTCTCTGTTCTTAAATGCAAGTGGGCCAATAGCCACGACCTTACCGATCATGTTGTTCCACTTCTCATTTTCTTTAGTTTCATCCACGATAATGATGCGTCCTGCTGTCTTTTTTATTCGACGCAGTTGCACAATTACTCGACCGCCAAAAGGACGTTGCCCAGGCTTGACATCAGGGAATGCCCACGCCATTTCTACTGGATCAGGCGTTCCCTCGTTACTGTCAATGGTTGGAATAGGTTGTTGCTCACTCATGATTTTCCTTTCACATCATATTTCAGATGCATTAGCGCACTTTTCAGTGCATGGTTAGTCTTCGTCTTCCTTTTCTTCTAGCATATTGTCGATAATATCCATGACCGCTTGAAAGCCTTGGTGCTCACCGACCATCCGCTGATACGCTTCCCAATTCATCGGGGTTCCTTGTGCTAACGAAACCTGAATCTCTGCTTGTCGTATTTTGATGCGATGTAACAACTGCTCTATCATTTTTGCTTCTTGAGACTAGCCAAACCTCCAGATTGCTTACCTGTGTTTTTTACAGGCGTAGGTTGACCCTTTGCTTTCAATGATGTGCCATCCAACTTTGCACCCATTGCTAAACGTGCGTGATAACGTACNTCTTCACCCATTTGCTCTTTATCAGATGTTCCCATTTGGTACTCCTTGTGGTTGTGGTGGCATTGTTTCCGCTGCCTGTGGTTGTGCAGGCATTGCCTGCGTCTGAGCTTGAGCAATATTTTGTATCGTCTCATGCGTCAACTTTGCATTCTCGATGGCAATCTTTGTCTGATTGTCTTCAGTGTGTTTTTGCATATCAGTTTGTAACTTAGCCTGATCAAATTGCAATCTGGCTTTGTCTTCTTGAGCCTTACGTTGCGTCTCAGCCATGCTCGTATCCTTAACAACCTGTGCATCAGGTGGTAACTGAGGAGGCGTGTTCTGACGCTGTTGTGCCATCTGTACAAGCTTCTCAAGAGAAGGCATGAACTGACCGAATATTTCGCCTGTGTCCATCATCACATGAGCACCAACAACTGTGTACAACTTGTCAATCTCTGGTGTGTATTTAGGATCGTCATAGTTATCAATAGGCTTGCCAATTGATTTCTCAACATAACCATTGGAACGATTCAAATACCATAGCGTCATGTGTTGCTTGACGTGTTCAATCAAGTTATTTAGATAATTAGGATCAGCAAATGCTGACTGACCTAAGAATGGATTCATCGCAAATTGCAAGTGATCCTGAATGTGCGAAATATGATCCTGTTGAATGTAAGCATACGCACCTTGACCAATCAACATAGCTGCATTCTCATCCGCAGAAGTTCTCTGCTCTGGTGCAGGTACGTCTTTCATAATCTCATTGATGTTCGGCACTTTCATCTGTTTGAGCAATCGAGACAATACTTTGGTCATGTCAAACTTGTCTGGATGCTTTTCAGCTAATGCCAACACAGCCTGATTTTGCGCCATGCGCTGTGTCTCAGAAAATATGTGTGGATCAGATACTGGAACCACATCGGTATTCTTTGCAAAGTCCTCTCTCGTAATCTCAAGGTCGGTAACAATGTCCGACTTCTGCATGTCGTCAAAGTACCAACGATTTAAACGACACAGAATCTTTAATACACGACCTTGTGATTCATGTAGACGCGCATGGATTGATGAGTAAACCTGTGAGCCTTGCTCAATCAAAGCCTGTGTAGTGCCTACAGGAGCGTTTGCAGTAATGTCTGCAATCTTTTCCTCAGCCGTAGTTACTACGGAGCTTGTAGCCTTATCTAAGAAGCCCAAGAGTTCAAACAGCACCTGTGAAGGTGGATTGAATGGCATAGGCATAGCTATCTGACGAATGTCAGTAACACCTGGCGCGCCTTCAATCTCTACAATCTGCGTCACGTCAACCTGCTGACTCTGACCACTAATCTTTGCTCCTTTGAGCTTTAGCATAGTCGCAGCATTGTTGATGTGTGCAGAGTCGAGTAGTGCGCGCAAGCTGCCTGTCAAAGCAGCCGATAAGCCACCCATCAAATGTGGCAGACCAATCGCATATGCACCGCGCCAAGGGATAAACTTAAACTCAACAATCCAATCCAACTTGGTCATTGTTTCGTCTGACTCTTCCCAGTTGCGGTACAAACCAACTACTTCATTGTCCAACTCATCAATCATCAAGATATAAGGCGCACTCTTGCCTTTTGTCTTTTTGTCATCTTCAATCTCTAGCCATGTGTAGATGTGGAATACTTTACGCAGACCGTCTTTGTTGTCTTCGTATTTCTTACCTTCAATCTTATTGTTGGCTTGCTGAACCTTGTTTTCTTCAAGTGATTCAGTAGCCTTCATGTAATTGATGTCACGATACATGCCAGATTTGATGCGACGCTCAAATTCGTATGTGGTTATCTCGTGAACTTCAGCGGCACGTTGCGCTGTATAGAAGTTGGTTGCTGCAAACGGCAGAATGACTCGATCAATTGGTAAGAACTCTACGCATGGTCGCTTCTTCTCTTCGTCAAACCATAGCTTAAAGTACTGCGATCCACCCAAAGGCAACTGAGTAAGCAATACTTCTTGCTCATCCCTAAACTCTTCAATTTGCTCGGTGATCTGCCAATTTAAAAAGTCTACTTTGCGATCTGCAATAGCAGTCTTGATGTCATCCTGTTTGCCTACTATCTTCGACTTAACAGGCCCATCAGGTGGATACATCTCTTTAATCGCACGAGCAGCAAAGTCAACGCAACCCTCTGCCATCGCAGGATGGACTACTTTACTCGCACCCATGAATGTCGCACCACCAGGCGCATCATTGCCCATACCAGTACGCTTGATGCCTTCTTCATACTGCTTATCGCGCAACTCACGAGCTTGCTTATCGCTCTCAATCAAGTCAAGGTAACGGAAAACTAAA
>JGI24890J29729_1001112_pt1 | contig 13132 bp, 16 predicted proteins | sample FreactcultureFD7_FD_29729 | JGI IMG/M metagenome (IMG submission 29729)
AAGAAGAAGAAGAAGAAAATAGCTCACCTCGCGACTGAAGTTCTCGCGTACAAACTCGAGCGAGTTGTAGAGAGCGTTGATAGCTGCAAGCTGGACGTCGGCACTGTTACAGAAAAGCCAGGATTAGTTCTCGCGTCGAGACAGGAGAGATGAAAGAAAGGAGACTTGCCTAGTTTCCTCTTTACGCGCNCCCTGAACAACAGCAGTCAAGATCTCATTCGATTGTGCTGCGAGAACTTCAGGTTTCTGTCGAATGTCGAAGGGCAAAGGTGGAGTTAGAAATTGAGTTTCGTGCGAAAGTATAAGCGAGAATCCCACAAGCTTACGATTCCTTCACAAATGTATCCAATCGTCTGTAATGTCGCTTGCCGTAAGTGTGGGTTGTCACCGCGACTAGCGAGTTCGAGAAGTTGAGCGATGAGATTGTTCCAAAGTCCGGCTGGAAGTTCAATCGCGGCGATAGCAGCGATNACTTGACCAGATACGTTCCTCGCTCCTCGATCTTGAGCATCCAAAGTAGCGAGAGCATCGTGCTTNAGTTTGTCGCGAGTTGAAGGGTCGAGAGAAGTCCATCTTGCAGCGTATTCTTCTTGACGAGGAGTTTCGCGTGCTGAAAGGGCGTTCTTGATAGCTAATCCAGCAGCATTTCTAATGTGAGAGGGTGATTGGGGATCGGCTAGGGCGTGTGAGAGAGTTAGGAGAAACTGAGATGGGTTGGATGAGAGTAATTGAGTGAGTTGTTCAGTGGCGGCTTGACGCTCTTGTTGGTTGGGCGATAAAGTTGCCGATAGTACTGCGTTGGCGTCCATTTCTGAACCAGTCTGAACTAGCAAGGAGAGAGAAGTGAGGAGGAGGTTAGTTCAATTGAATTCAAAATTCGATTGATTACTTTTAGGTCTACTCCATTCTCTCACTTCTTTTGTCACTACTCGCAAGGACTGCTCTAGACTATCTACTCGAACGAACCAGCTACTCCGAATTTAAACTTGAATGAGCGCAGACAATCGAGTGAGTTTCGTCTCCCTACGTTTATCCTCTCCCTTTCGAAGCCAAAACCCCACCTCACTCCTCCCTCTACTTTTCCTTCATCTGTTGGTGCAGTCTACTGATTGAGATTGACTTTATCTGGTAGGGACGTGGTCGAGGACGTGGTGGTAACAGAGGAGGTTCAGGAGGTGGGAGAGGAGGAAAGTCGGATGATCGCCCTCGTCGAGAAGCGATTCTGGATTTGAGCAAGTACGTCGACAAGAAGATTAGAGTCAAATTCACTGGAGGTCGAGAAGGTATGTCAACTCGTTCTTATCGCTCAATGTTCAATCATAAATCTCATTCAAACCTCGATTGCTCTCGTACAGTTGTTGGCACATTAAAGGGATACGATCAGCTTTTGAACTTGGTCATGGATGATCTAGAAGAAACGCTCCGAGGTGAGCTATCCTCTCGCTGTTTCCGCCCTTGATTAACTGACGAGTTNTCAACTTTTCGTCGTTTCGCAGATCCGGAAACTGGATTACCNTCATCTCCACCGCAAACGAGGGCTCTAGGGCTTGCAGTACTNCGAGGGACAAGTCTAGTCGTACTGAGTCCTGTTGATGGGTCAGCTATTTCTCTCCAATTTCTCGCTGCAACCCGTCACTGACGGGCGCTCTCCGAATCTCGACAGTTCTGAGGAGATTGCAAACCCGTTCGCAGCAGGCTAGTGTCATATTAGATTTAGTGATGTGATTCAATGAATGTCATTTGCTTTTACGCCTGAGATTCCTCGAGTCCGAGAGATTGAATGATCTGCTTCTTTCCACGTTACCGAACGACCATGCACCGGTGGCTCATTGCAGCTGCGTACTGTCTAGTATCCTGCAGCTCAGGCGCTCTCGGTCTGGCTATCCTGGCGGCGGTGGAGAGTGAATCCACCAACTTCTCCTCATTTTGGCATAATCTCGAGGGTGAGTTGACCTGCTCTCGGTGCGCTTGTCTATACTGACGGTAGTGATCGGATGGAGTAGTTTCCGGCTACAGCATCAAGGTACAATCTTATGAAGCTGCTGCAGCAACTCTGAAGCAAGGAGGAGATGGAATCGAACACCTCATCATTTTTGGGTCTGCGGCAAAGTGTAAGCTCCCAGGCTCTTGTTGATACTTATTTATGCTACTTGTGCTGACTTGTAACCTCCCTGTAGCTCTCCCGGTCGAATTGAGTCCTCAACGCCTTTCCTCCCTCGTCAACTCTGGCACCAACCTTCTCCTCGCTCTGCCACCCGATTCCTCTGAAACTTGGAGGGACTTTGCACGCGAGTTCGAAGTAGACATCGACGACAGAGGAACTCAAGCAATCGATCATTTCGCTTTCGACCTCGACGCCGACGATGGATCACACACTTCCCTTGTTCTTCCCCTTAGCGACGTTCCCTCTCCATACCTCTCTCCCTCTACGCGAAACGGTCCACCGATCATCTTCAGAGGAGCTCTTCACTCAACGGGACGAAGTCCTCTCTTAAACCCAATTCTTTCGGTTCCCTCGACCACCTACTCTGCTCACGTTGAGTCTCAGCTGGAAGACCTGAGATCCTACGGCGCTCATTCGACAGTCGTTAGCGCGTTTCAAGCCCGTAACAACGCCCGTGTTACTTTCGTTGGCTCGACCGATCTCTTTACGGACGATTCCGCTCGACTGCCTGTCAGAACTTTGCATCAGACGTAAGCTTGTCAATCCCCTTTGCTCGCATCTTGCACTCCGTCCCATAAGCCCCTCATCCTGACTGACTCTACGAAACATTCTTTGCAGCTATTCGAAATCTGGTAACTCAGCATTCCTCAAAGACATCGCTCGCTGGACATTTGGAGCTACTGGTCAACGGCAAGTTCTGTCAGTCGAACATAAGCTAGCGAGCGGCGAACTCCTCAACCCACAAGCGTATCGGGTCAAAGATCGAGTGGTAAGTTGAACATCGCTCATCTCAGCTTGTCGGACGAGTGCTGAACATAGTCTTGCATAGCATTATACGCTAGAGGTCGAGTCAACGAGCGAATCGGTACCGGAAGATCTACAACTCGAATTCACCATGCTCGACCCACACCTTCGAATCCCGCTCAACAACAGCGTTTCGGAGTTAGGAAAGCAACGATTTGAGGCAGAGTTTACGCTCCCCGATCGTCATGGTGTATTCACTATTCGAGTAGATCATCGCAGACCTGGATGGAGCAATCTCGAAGCTTCGACGGTCGTTTCGGTGACACCTCCTCGTCACGACGAATACGAACGATTCATTCAAGGTGCTGCACCTTATTACGGAGGAGCTCTCAGTGTTTCAATCGGAGCGTTACTATTTGTGTTCTTTTGGGTACTTCAGTCATAGATGCAGTGAAAGCAGCTTGTTCATTTCAATCCGGAATATGTGGAAGTTCTCATCAATCTGCCCAAGCTATCGACGTACTACGTTTCCGAGCCTGAGGAGAAGATAAGAGTACACGAGGGATGATCGATCAGTCACGGGGCGGGTATCAGGAGCGAACTTCGAAGTGGACTTACCGAGGACCTCGCAAAGACGAGCGAAACGAGGAGAACACTCAGCACCGCGATGACTTGCGTTCGACTGAAGGTTTTGCCGAGTGTGTCGAAAGATCCTGAAGGTCTGAGGATTGTCGAGAAATTGCGAGAACTCGGCGTGAGAACGAAAGCTTCAGATTCTCGATGTCCTGGCTGAACCGAGACGACTGGTGAATCCGCGAGCTACGGCGACACAAGGTTAGTCAGCATGAATATCAGATAGGCAACACAGAACAAGAGGAGAATAGGAGACAATCGAAAACTCACGTTTTCTGCTCGTCCAAGTACTTTAGCAGGCGGGAGATGTTCGAGATCTGCACTATTTCCTTTCTTGTTCGAGGGCTTTGGGAGGAAAGGGTTCAGAGCTCGTCTTGGGAGCACAACAAGTTGACCGAGACTGTCGGAGACTGTGAAATTGAAAAAGGTCAGAATGTAATCGAAAATCTGACGATTCGAACCAGAATTCACTGGGCGTTCACGATTACGAACTCGAGACTCACGTAAACAATCTCTCGAGGCAATACCGAGTCTCGTCTGAGTAAAGCCCTCCACATGATGAGCTTTTGAAGAAACGAATGTTCGAGTAACCGGCGAAACCTCACTGCGAGAGAGCAATCGAAAGATATTAGCAGATATTGGAAAGAGTGACAGGAAGACACTGTAAGCTCGAGTCTGACTCACTNGGCACTGNTATTCTGNGAAAGGTAGATTGAGACCAGAATATGGGTAGGTACGTCGAAACTTGTCGTTCGATAGGTGCACACAATCCAGTCTTCCACCATTGCGATTCCGACGATTGAGGCGAGATCGACNGTGAGAGGAAGTTGGATCCGACTGACTNCGTTGCCAGTGTCGATATCGAGTAAACGAATTGAGAGAGTAGACGATTCGAGCGAGGAAACGACAACGGCGACCAAATTCGCATTTCGGTATTTTAGCACTGAAGATCGATCGATACTAACCCTTCCGGGTGAAAGCATGGTATCTATTTTGTCGTTGCCCGAAAACAAGGTCAGTCCTGAACACATTCGTGAGGAAATCAACGATAGTTACCCGAAGATTGCATAGCAAGTCGCTCGACTCGCTCACCCTCGAGCAGTGTGTGACGCCAAAGTCTCTATAGTTCCCTCTGTATAAGCACGATACCCTTCGAATCGAGAGGTGACGAATAGAAACTTACTGAATCACGCGCTGAACTGGACGCAATTGAGATCGACTGCGGAAAGGTAGAACTGAGATGGAGTGCCTTCGTCTGTGTGAGGGCGTGGAGTCAGAGGTGCGTCCAAACGCCGACGTGGGATCAGAACTTACCGCTTGATTCACAGACAGCGAATCTGAGGGGTTCGAGTCGGTTTGCCATAAGAGTTTTGAACCTTTCCACGCTTGAAGCGCGGTAGTTGCAGTCGATACTACCACAGTGAAGTCGGGAAGTAGTTGTCGAGTCTTGTGAGCGTGTAGAGCGAACTAGTTGTTGTGATACGAAACAAAGATTCAGAGCGTTTTCCACGAACAAGAGAGGATAGCACCGTACCTCGAATACTCCACCTGTCGCTTGTACAGACAGATCGAGCGGGAAAGTTTGCCCACTGACAATCGGAGAAGATGTCTGAGATTCAGCGGATAGCGAAACAGTGTCGACAGTCGCCAACTGTAAAACAGTAGAGGAAAGAGTATCAGATACTGTGAGGCGAGGTGAAAGCGTTTCTACTCACTCTGAGAGTGGTTGACCAAGATAGTCTAGCAATATGAGGTACTCCGGCGCTGTCCCGTGCCGCACTGAAACGTGAGGGACCGCTCTGTAGAAGTGCGATAAGAGATCAGTTGGTCTTTTGGTCCTTGACAAATTTCAGAGAGAACTCACCCCTGCTGGATACTGCCAGACTTGCTCGAGATCACCATTCGACAGGAGTTGTAGAAGAGTCGAGCTCCCGTCGTTTCGTTGGGCTAAACGAACTCCGAGCGAATCGAGTCCAAGATCGATCAGTTTGATGTACGAGCCGTGTATCGACGACTGTTTTCCGAACGTCCCAGTCATTGAACATTCGAAGGTACGGAGATGTGATCCATCGAGCCAAATATACGTCGAACGGTCTCCTCCGACAGACTTGAGAATTGCTCCAGATTCATGCGGGAAAGGGGTCGCTGATGTCACCTTGGCTGAAGCGCGAACAGTAGTAGAGCCATCTTGAGCGTTGACTTCGACTAGGGATGCCTTGTTTGCCTCGAATATCAGCGTATCAAGGTGATCTGCGTTATAATCGAGAGGCAAGGCATTCGAACTGGTGAAAGGCAGCGCAGCGTCAGTTTTGGGGCTAGTGACACGGTCAGGAGTGAAATGAAGTACTGACGGGACATTGAAAGATCCTACAGACTCGCCGTTGCTCATCTCGAAACGATGCGCTTCTCCGACAACAGAAACGAGGAAAGGTGAAGCTCCGTTCTCACACAGCAGGGTGCGTCTCCTATCGAGTTTTTGATTGCTGTCTACTTCATGGGACCAGAGTAGCTTGCCAGAACTTGGGGAGACGGCATCGAGAGTAGTTGTTGAGGCAAGGACAATCGCTGTTGAACCGAAATTTGAGATGAGCCGAGTAAATTGTGAGATACAAGAGAGAGAACTTACTGTCACCGCACAAGCTCAGTTTCCCATCCAACAGATCCTCTTGTGCGTAAATACGACTCCAGCCTGTTGAGATCAGAGACAGAGAGGAAGGGTCATGATTCAACCTCTTTTCAAACAGCCAACGGAACAGACTTACGAGGTTCACCAGTCTCAAGATCAATAGCTACCAATTNTCCATCCGAAGTAAGCGTAACCAATCCCTTTGGCAAGTCTTGAGATGAGAGGAGTAGTCTTGAATCGGCTGAACTGTTTGAGGGAAATGAAGGAGCGAGAGGTCTGTCGAGTGACGCGGCTGAAGCTGTACCGAGTATTGAGCTGAGCGAAATCCAATAGAGGAGGTTCGATGAAGATGATCGGAACCTCATGATGGAAGTTTGAACGAAGAAGACGAATTCCATCGTCGCAATGTCNAAGGCAACATCTCTCTCTTTCTCTNGGTAGACTCGCGATGACTTAGACACATCAATCGACTCGATGCAATCATACACGAGTCGTCTAAGAATACAACAATTGAACAAGACCTGCGTATAAACTTTTCGACGAAGGATGATTCCTGCTTTTCCCGTCGTCTCCACTCGATTCCTTGACCTATCTACTCTTTCCTCCTCTGTAAAGGTCGACGTCGACATTCAATAAGGGAAAAAGACAACGAGAATCGAGAAGTGTGGGAAACTCACCGACCACGATAAGGTTGNCGACTCGGAGCGAATTCACCCAGTTTGTGTCCTACCATTTCAGGACTGACGTGGACGGGTACATACTGCTTTCCATTGTGTACGAGAAAGCGTAACCTAAACGAGTCGATTCCTTAGCTAAAGGTTGCGAAAGAAGAAGGGAGCGAGAGGAGAGAGGAGGAGAAGTGAAGTGACTAACCCGATGAAGTTTGGGAGGATAGTGCAAGCTCTAGCAGATGTTCTAATCGGTGTATGAGTCTTGACTGCTTCCGCAATACCAGGGAAAGCGGTGAAGTAAGGTCCTTTTGGGTTGAGAGAAAGTTGATTAGCATTCAACGAGGGATGACAGCTGTCCTTGGGACAAGAGTGGACTAGAGACATACCTTTCCAAGCTGCTCGAGCGAATAGCGGTCTAGTGAATAGCATGAGCGAGTGAAAGTAGAAGTGGTGGTCAAGAGTTGTTGAAGGAGCTGGAGGAGCCCGCAAAACAACCTCTCAATACTGTCCGATTGCCGCCACACAGAGGAGAGGTACGCTTATGCACAACCAAGGTGCGTTCAAATACGTCGCTGACGGTTGACGAGGGAGAAGTACTTGAGTAGTAGGAAGTCTCTCTCGGTGATCACTCGTTCAGAACCAGAGTGGAGTGAAGCTATCGTTATGATTACAATCTAAGAGAAGTACAAAGAAGAACAGGACTACGTTGAGAGAGAGAGTTGTCCCTTTTTGTGAGAGAAGGAGGAAGAGAATAATGTAAAAAACTGAGCGACGTCCGTTTCCCTCTTCTCTCCCGGTTGTTGCTTGTTTCGTTCAGCATCCCCCTTATCGAGTGAGTAGATATACAACTGGTACAGCCAGGCTGTTCCTCCCCTCTTGCTCTCTAGGCTAGTGTCAAGTTTGCTGACCCTCTTTTTCAATTTCTTCTCCCTCCAACCTCAAATCCATCAATCTCAACCTCAACCTCAANNTTAACCCCTTGAACTACGCTCTATCACCTACTATCACCATCTATTCTATCCCTGCCCCCTCCCCTCACCTCCCTGTACCCTTCTCGACCACTTTGATCACTCCTCTCCTAAATTCCCATTTCCACCCTTTCTCCAAATTTCCAATCTCTTCACCTCATTCAACTCGCTATCGATTCAGCAATGGGACGCTTCACTGAGTACCAAGTCATCGGGCGCAAGTTGCCATCGGAGAAGGAGCCCCAGCCCAAGCTCTACCGCATGCGTATCTTCGCTCCCAACGATGTTGTCGCAAAGTCGCGCTTCTGGTACTTCTTGCGAAAGCTCCGCAAGGTCAAGAAGGCCACTGGAGAGGTTGTCGCCGTCAACGTCGTGAGTTGGAAATTCGAAATAGATTATTTATTTCGCACAGAGAGGAATAGGTTTCGGTTGGATTGATGAGAAATGAAAGAGAAGGGAGGATTGAGACAGGGTATTGGGGAGAGAAACGGACGTGAATTGAGGCGGGAAGTTTGATGAGGAGAGGTCGTGGGGAGATGCTGCTGCTGCCGGAGGGATCGAAGTTATCGACGAATGTAGGAGAAACCTAGCAGTCAAGGGCAGAGGACTAACTCTTGTTCGTTTCCTCTTTCTTCCCTTACTCGTTACAGATCAGCGAGAAGAAGCCCCTCAAGGTCAAGAACTTCGGTATCTGGCTTCGTTACGACTCGCGCTCCGGAACTCACAACATGTACAAGGAGTACCGTGAGCTCTCCCGTGCCGACGCTGTCCACGCCTGCTACCAGGATATGGCTGCTCGTCACCGTGCCCGTTTCCGTTCGGTTCAAGTTCGTCGTTCCCCTAATCCTGTAACATTCTTAGACGAGTCTGATCTCTTTATCTTGAACAGATCCTCCGCGTTGCTGAGATCGAGAAGACCGTCGATGTCCGTCGTCCCAACATCAAGCAGCTCCTCACTCCCAACCTCCGTTTCCCCCTCCCTCACCGCGTCGTCAAGAGTCGTGGTCTCTTCCTCGCCCACCGTCCCTCGACTTTCTACTAAGTAGTGTAATTGACAAGGCTACCGGACTCGGCGCTGCAGTCTTCGAACTTTGCAATTATCTTTCTTTGACTTGAGTTTCTCCCTGCATTGTGCGAGAGACGTCGAAAAATCGAAAAATGCGATTATCTTTCTCATTAATTCTTCTGCCGAAGCTCGTTTGTCCGAGAGGCAGACAAGGATCCTAAAACTGCGGTGAATGGACAAGCGAACAAGAAAAAGGAAAGAACAAGGCAAAGTTTAAAGACATCTGCCCTTTTGTTCTCAAACTGTTCTTTGTCCTCCCTGCCTTTCCCCATTTTTTTCGTCCATGTTCTCTCTCACTCACCTCCGCCAGTCTTCAGTTCGACACTATGTTCGGCACGACATTCACAGTCTTCAGCTTCCTCTCGATACTCTTCATCCTGCTCCCGTCTCCGTGGCATTGGCGAGCTCGCAACACCGCAACCCTCCTATACATCTTCTGGTGTCTAGTGAATGTCGTTCCTTTGGCGATCAACAGCCTGGTTTGGCAGAACCGTTTTGACCTGGAGGCGCCTATTTATTGCGATGTGAGCGATTCGTCCTAATATTCCTCTGCCCCTCTCTAATTGATTGCTTCTTCGTAGATCGTCGCTAAGCTACGGGTTGGAGGCGAACTTGGTATCCCGGCGTCCATTTTATGCCTTACTCGTCAACTGGAATCGATCGCTGCTGCCCGACAAGCTTACTTCAATGCGAAGGACCGTCGTCGGCGCCGATGGGAGGAGCTTGGACTGGGACTCGGGTTCCCTTGTCTGGTGATGATCCTGCATACGGTTGTTCAGGGTCATCGTTACGATATCTATGAGCGAGTCGGTTGTGTCGTCACGGTTTATTGGAGTTTGCCTACAATTCTGCTGGTTCAGATCTGGCCAATTGTTTTCCTGCTAGCATCGTGTGTCTACGCTGGTGAGTTTATTCGAACAATCTATCCTCTAGAGTACTTGTACTGATGATGAGTAATAGGCTTGGCCGTACGACTCTTCCTCGCCCGTCGCAAGCAATTCGCCAGCGTGCTCGAATCATCCAAGAGCGCCATCTCCACCAGTCGATTCATTCGTCTCATTGCCCTCTCCGCAACACAAATCGCCTTCACTCTACCAATCCTACTCTTCATTCGCATCTTCTCGCTCGTCAACGTCCCTCTTCTACCTTACGTCTCGTGGGACTACGTCCACGAAGATTTCGGACGAATACTGCATCTTCCGATCAGATTTCTCGAGGCGAACAGCACTGCAACGTCAACGGCCGTCCTCGAATTGGGCTATTGGCTATATCCTGTATCTTCCGCCCTCTTCTTCGTTTTCTTCGGACTCGGCTCAGAATCCATCACTACTTATCGGGAATGGGCGAGGTCAGTCCGTACTGTGCTTCGCCGAGGGAAACCTAAGGGTAGCTTGCAGGGATCGTAAGTTTCTCACTTGCCCTCGGCATTGTCACATCGTTCTAATGATTCTTTTACAGCTCTCACCCGGCGCCGACAGCAATTTCACTTCCTCCTTATCCTTCAAGAGACGGAACATGCTCTCAAGACGAAGACATCGAGAAGGTCGATCTAGGAGCGGCAGTGCCAGGCGTCTTTGTAACAATAGAGCGGGATAATTTCACATCTGTCTAGAACTACTTTTTCTTCACTTCTTTGCGTTTAACTTGTTCATCTCCTACAAAGATACCTTTTCCCTGTTCCGTGATCGATCATAGACTTTGTATCAGTTCCGACTGTCATCCAGTGAAAGCGAAGAGAGAACGCGTACATTGTAAGGTTCGGGAATTCGCCATCTTCTGATTCGAGCAGCGACCTCGCCAAGTCGCTGCTTGTCAATCCCCGAGAGTACGATGGTAGTCGAAGAAGGAGTCGCAGCTTGTACGTCGACGGGTAAGTCAATGAGGACTGGATGCGCGAATCCGAGTTTGAGATTGAGTCGTTGTCCCTTTCCTCCTTCCGCACCTGGACGAGCCACCTCTTCCACCGCTGCGCGATAACCTACTCCGACGAGTCTCAACGATAAATCATAACCATCCGATACTCCTCGTACTGCGTTTGCGAGTAGAGAGCGAGTTAAACCCCAAGCCGCTCTTTGTTGTTTGATCGAAGCGTCTTGTACAGCGAGAGAGAGGAGAGTGGGAGTAGTCGAATTCGTAGGTATAGTGGAGGATGGAGAGGAGAAATTGAGTCGAACAAAGGGAGGAACGTTGATCTCGAGACGACCTTTGGGACCTTTAACGCAGAGTGAAGTCGAGGAAGAGGAAGAGAGGGGAGAATTGTTCGAGGTGGTGGGTGGCAGTGATTCGAAGGTAACAGTTGAAGGATAAGGTATCGGTGCTGAACCAACGTGAGATGCGGTGCGGGATGAAGTAGCGAAAGTTCGGGAAGAAGTAGAGAGGGAGAAGGGAAGGAACCGGAAGGATGTATTCGTGAGGGCCATGGGTGAAGTTGCTGTTGTATCTACGTATCGCTGTAGCTCTAGTCTGATCTGGTGTAGTTGGTTGAAGGTGAAAGAGAACCTTTTCCTCCAAAAAGTTGAGATGAAGAATCTCTACTCTCACCCAACTACGACTCACTCAGAGAAAGAGCTACTGCTTGGGCGATGTCTAATTCAGCTCAATCATATGATAGGAACCTAGTCAGGATAGGCAAAGAGCGTGTTGAAAGCGTGAGTCTCTTTCTCTTCTTCCTCTTTACCAAACATGAAATCCCTCCCGTTCCACCTCTCTGTGAGCTCTAGCTGAACTATAAACTTGCTTAATGCTTGATTTTAGGTATCGAGCGCAGATTTCCCAGGTCACTATCCTGGAGAATCTCACCATTGGGATCATCAACACTTTCGCTCGCAGCTCAAGGTTACAGTCAACTCGCTCAGTCCGGAAGCAATTGAATTCGATCTTGTAGGAGTAGATGCGAGCGTTGCAAACGCTATCAGACGAATCGTTATCGCAGAGGTAAGTCGAGAATATCTCTCAACTGCTTGTCCNTCTCGTTTCGTTGACTTCTCTGGCTCGTTCCGTTCCCTCTNTCAGGTCCCAACAATTGCTATCGAGACGGTCTACGTGTGGAACAACACTTCNATCATTCAAGACGAAGTACTCGCTCAACGTCTTGGTCTGATTCCGCTCGCTATCGATCCTCGTAAACTAGAACTCAAGAAATGTTAGTTCTTCGAATCGTTTTTGTCTCTCACCAACGGTGTAGGCTGACGGATATTTGAAAACTCAGCTGCCGATGAAGCGCCAACCGATCTCAACACTGTCGTTTTCGGTTTGGTTTCGAAGTGCGAACGATTACGAGACGTCAAGAAGGGCGAGACAGATCCCAAGAAGATATGGAGTGGGACAGAAGGTTCGTCTTAGTTCCGCCTTCGCTGATCGCTGAATTCGACACTTACATGCGAATTTTTGCTCTTTCTAGTCTTCTCCTCACAGCTGTCGTTCGATCCAAAAGGTGGTCAAGCTGATCTGTTTGCTTCAAATCCCCCCAAGCCCGCGAATCCCAATATTCTGATCGCGAAAATGCGTGGTGGCCAAGTGAGTTGTCAAGCAAAGAATCGGTCAAAGGCTCTTCGCTGACGAAATCTGTCGACTTCTACGCATTGTAGGAAATTGTCGCAGAGCTACACTGCAACAAAGGTATCGGAAAAGATCACGCGAAATGGTCTCCGGTCGGTAAGCAAGCAACTCTCGATCTTTCACACCATCTCGACCATCTATAGAACTGATAAATCTACCTTCCATCTGGCATATAGCAACGGCTTCGTATCGCTTACTACCGTCGATTGAGATTCTCGCCGATATCGAACCTAGCCTGCATCCGAAACTTCAAGCTTGCTTTCCACCGGGCGTAATTGATATTTCAGAAGGTCGAGTGCAAGTCGCAAATGCTCGCAAGGATACTGTTAGTCGCGAAGTTTTACGGCATGCAGAGTTTGAGGACAAGGTCAGGTTAGGACGAGTTCGAGATCACTTCATCTGTGAGTTGTATTCCGATTTCTCTTTCGACGAGGTTCGCTGCTGACCTTTCCTTCGCCCTTTCAGTCAATGTCGAATCTGCTGGTCAGTATCGACCGGAAGAGCTTGTACCCGAAGCTGTACAGGTCTTACTAGCCAAGGTTCGCGAGTTGAGGCGTTGTCTGGCAGAGTTGAAGCACCGATAAGACTGCAAGAAAGCGTTGAGTTGGACCACCCTCCTGTAGTTCCCTGTAGTCGACTCATCGCAATCGGAAAGTGCGGTACGGCTGCGAGGTGCACGAAAAACACGTCTCGAGGATTTCG
>JGI24890J29729_1001113_pt1 | contig 13109 bp, 25 predicted proteins | sample FreactcultureFD7_FD_29729 | JGI IMG/M metagenome (IMG submission 29729)
AACAATTCAAAGCACGAGTATCGGTATAAAAATAAAAACAAAATATGAAAGATAATAAAACAATTGCACAGTTTTTGGGAATCAAAGAATTCCCATACATAATTAAGGATAATAATGGTAATGTAATTTATTATGAAAATTCAAATGGTTTTTGGGCGAAACGTAAATTTGATTTAAATAATAATCAAATTTATGTTGAATACTCAACTGGATATTGGCAAAAAGCTGAATATGATTCCTCTGGTAAAATAATTTATTATGAAGATTCAAGAGGACATATTAGTGATAAGAGACCAAAAGTAATTGAATTAACTCTTGAACAAATTGCAGAGAAATTCGGTACAAACGTTTCAAATATTAAAATTAAAAAATAAATTATATGAAAAAATTAATAACACTATTATTGATAATAACGTCAATAAATTTAAAAGCTCAAGATAATTTAGTTAATACCTATACAAATTTTAAAGATTGTGGGATAGGTGGTTCAGTAAATTTACACGATGACTCAATGAAAAATAGATATAACATATCTAAATCATATATTGACCTAACATTTAAAACACTCAAAACTTCTAAAATTACACAACCAATACCGAACAATGGTTTTGTTAGTGTATCTGGTTATGTAATCCTTGTTAAAGATGGTGGTCCAGAGACCTGTAACTGTCAAAATAAGGATGATAAAACAACGTGGGATACCCACATAGAATTGGTTGAGGATTCAACAAAAACAGATAATAAGGATGCTGTTATTTGTGAAATAAATGGTCGGGTCAGAGAAATAATGAGGCTAAATGGTATTGATTGGACAACAAAAACGCTAAATAAGCAAATGGTTGGTCATTATGTTACAATCGGTGGACAATTATTTTTTGATGATCATCATAAACAAAATAGTGTTGTTGATAATCCATCTGGAACAACACTATGGAGAGCAACAACATTAGAAATACATCCAGTAACATATATAAAAATATTAAGGTAATATGATAAAAAAAATAAACGAAATAAAACCTGATATTGGTGAATATAATTTTGCATTCAAGTTTAATTTATTTTTAGCTGGATCAATTATTGGGGCATCGGATTGGCAATCAGATGTGGTTGATAAATTAAATGATTATGCTATAAATGTTTTTAACCCAAGAGTTACTTTTTGGGATGATAACCTGGAATTAGATCCTAATAATGATAGATTTAATCATCAGGTTAATTGGGAGTTGGATCACTTAGAAATATCTAATTTAATATTTATGTATTTTGTTCCTGGTACAAAAGCACCTATAAGTTTATATGAATTTGGTAGGTTTTATAAAAAACCAATGATTGTGTGTTGTCCAGACGGATTTTGGCGTAAAGGTAATGTGCAAATTGATTGCACTAGAGATAATATACCACTATATAATACATTAAATGATGCGATTGGTGCAGTAAAAACAAAATTAAGAGGGTTTAGATCTAATGCCCTGGAAAAATAAGGGAGGAAATATTTCCTCCCTTATTTTTTGTTTATTCGGAATAGTTGTGTATCTTTGTATCAACAAATAAGGAAAAAGATGGAAAATAAAACAATAGCACAATTTTTGGGAATAACTGAGTTCCCATATCGTATCAAGAATAATAATGGTAAAGAAATTTATCTTGAAGAATCAGATGGGTTTTGGTATAAACAAGAATTTGATTCAAATAATAAACTTATTTACCTTGAAAGGTCAGATGGATATTGGGTTAAACAAGGATTTCATTTAAATGGTAATATCATTTATTTTGAAACATCAAATGGATATTGGTCAAAATATGAATACGATTTAAATAATAAAGAAATTTATTATGAAGATTCAAATCTATTTTGGTGTAAACAAGAATACGATTCATCTGGTAAACTAATTTATTATGAAACATCAAATGGTAATATTATGGATAAACGACCAAAGGTAATCGAATTAACTTTGGAACAAATAGCTGAAAAATTTGGTACAAACGTTTCAAATATTAAAATTAAAAAATAATTTACATGAATTTACAGGAAATAATTAATAGTGGTTATAATGCAAATATTGTTGAATGTGGGCATGGTGCTGGTATAGCACATACATTACTATCACAACCTGGTGCATCAAAATTTATGTATCTTTCATCACAACCATATAATAAAGCCATACAAAAGGATTTGTATGGTGATAATTATGACAGAAGCGTTAGTTTAGGGTATATTTATGATGCATTGTTACATGAACATATGTACTTGCGTGACTTTACAGATAAGCCATTTACAATGGTAACATCGTTTCAATTGGATGGTGGTAATGAATTAACTCATGGATATGTTGGTATTATGAAAGATGAAGATAATAGCTCTTATGTTAGTACCATTTTTTATCATCTCTCTTTTTATCGTGGTGGTAATAATGATAAACACACATATAAATCAACCTGGATACATAATATTAAAACAGAAATATTAAATATATTATATTGTAATATATTTAATAAGCCTTTGTTCAGCACCCATATTGATGGTGTTTATGATCAATACTGCAAATCAGATATAAAAGAAACAATAAGGGTTAATTCAAAAACTGGTGACGATAATTTCTTATGTTTTACAAATAAAGGTATTGTTCGTTTTGAAGATGTTATTAGGTTAAATAAAGATAACTCAGATAGAGGTATAATACTTCAGAAGGGATCATTTAATCCTATTCATCGTATGCATGTTAAAATAGGTGATGATGCTAAAAGTAAGTACCCTAATTACCCTCATGTATTGATGCTATCAATGAATACTTGTGATAAGGGATTTAATGATGAAAGTATTTTAGCTGAAAGGGTTGATAAGTTGTTGAAGCTTGGGTATATTGTCATGGTATCCAAAGATGGTATGTTTGTTAATAATGTTAAAAAAATACGTGGGCATTATAAAGATTTATCTATTGTATTTCCAGTTGGTGAGGACACAATAGAACGATTTTTTAGGGATTGGGAAGATTATTTTAATAATAATCATCTTTCTCATATGAAACATACCACATACACATATGATTTTAAAAATGTTACATGGTATATATCTAAGAGAGATTCAATAACAAAACATTTTGGTGTACATGTAAATGAATATTCTAAACATCATAATAATTTTATTTATTCTGAGTTAGAAATGGATCCAGTATCATCGACACAAATACGTAATGGAACAATTATAAACGAAATAGAATCATGTCAATAGAAAATCGTAAAGCTAGGTTTGATTATACCATAATAAGGACAGAAAGTTGTGGGTTGGTTCTTAAGGGTTCTGAGGTTAAGCAACTTAGGAATGCTAAAGCATCATTGGTGGATAGTTTTTGCTATTTCATTAATGGAGAGTTATTTGTTAAATCATTTCTTATTAATGAAACAAAAGCAGCTTTTTCCCATGACCCAAAAAGGGATAAAAAGTTATTACTTAGAAAATGTGAGTTAAAAAAACTACAAAAAGAGTTGGATAAAGGCATGACCATAATCCCTTTAAGAGTGTATTTAAGTGATATTAATATATTCAAGATGGAAATAGGCTTATGTAAAGGTAAAAAATCTTATGATAAGAAAGAATCGCTTAGGGAGAAAGATATTTTAAGGGATTCTTTAAGGGATATTCAGTGCAGGTAGTTTTTATATAAAATAAGATATATTTATTTCAAAAACATAAAATGAAAATTTATTTAATTAACGTTATTGGTTCTGGAATAGAACTGGACATCAAAAATAAAAATAGTATTTTAGGGGTTAAATCCGATACAACTATTATTGAAATAATTAATGAAAAAGGTAAAGTTATAGATTATTTTAGCTTTGATGATTTAAAAGCTGTATCCAAAAATAATAATCTATTTATACCAGAAACAGGTTATCTTGAAAAATATGGTGAGGGTCTTTTTTATCAATTCGAAATATTTTTGGATAATGATGAGGAATTGGACTACGATCTATTAAAATTATGCACTGTTGATTATGATGGTGAGGATTACGTTTGTGATGTTATGTATGAGGATATGTCATTAGATTGTATTGACTCAAGTATAGAATTTTATGACGAGTTTAAAAAATAATTATGTATAAAAAAACATTTGCTGTACCATTAACTGATTATCTATCGGTTAATCATGATATATATAATGATAGAATGGTTATTATTAAACCATCTGATTCACAATCAATATATTTAAAAGATTGTTCTTTTTGTGATGGTGAATATGTTAATAATCATGGTGAAAAAGTATCTATGTATAGATCTGATGTTATTGGATATGATGCACAAGGTAAACTTCATCAATCTAGTATTATTGGTTCTGTAATTTTATTACCTATTGAAATGTTAAAAGATTAAAATATGAAAGCTATTATAGCAAGGAATAATAATTATGTTATTGGTATGAATAATTCATTACCATGGAGATGTAGTGAGGATTTAAAACATTTTAAGGAAAAAACGTTAAATCAAAAATTATTGGTTGGATATAATACCTATAAAAATTTACCACCATTAAAAAATAGGGAAATAGTTGTTGATTTAAAAGATGATTTTATTTTTGATGTTGATTGGTGCATTGGTGGTAAAAAAACTTATGAAAAGTACGCACCATATTTTACTGAACTACATATTTCATTAATAAATAATAACAATGATGGTGATACATTTTTTCCAGATTTTTCTTTATTAAATGAAAATTGTTTAATATTCTATTACGACTTCGAATCAAATTAATTTAATAAATATTATTCAATTAATTTCTTTTTTAGAGTTTTTTTATCTATCTTTGTTCTATGCAACGTATATCAATTCAAGCAAGAAAGGACTACATAAAAAAACTTGAAGACGCTTCATTTGAATTTCATTCTTTAGGTAATACTTATTGGAATGAATCAGCATACTATGAATTTAGTATGGATGAGGTCAATATTATTGAGGAGTGTACAAACTCTTTATATGAAATGTGTCTTAAAGCTGTTGAACACGTTATTGAAAATAACTTATTTGATAAGTTATCTATAAACCCTATGTTAGTCCCATTAATCAAACGTTCATGGGAAAATGAAGAGCCAAGTTTTTATGGGCGATTTGATTTGGCTTATGATGGTAATGGATTCCCTAAAATGCTTGAATTTAATGCCGACACACCAACTTCATTATATGAGGCATCTGTTATACAATGGATGTGGTTAAATGATGTTTTCCCAGGATCTGACCAGTTCAATTCTATACATGAAAAACTTCTTGAATATTTTAAAGGATGTGTTGAATATTTCAATGGTGAGATTGTTCATTTTGCTTGTATAAAAGATAGTATTGAGGATTTTACAACGGTTGAGTATATTCGTGATGTTGCATATCAGGCTGGTTTGAATACATCTTTTATTTATATGGAAGATATTGGTTGGAGTGAAGAAAATAAAGCATTTTATGATGAATCACTTAATCCCATAAAAAATATTTTTAAATTATATCCATATGAATGGTTGATTGAAGAAGATTTTGGTAAATGTATAAATATTGATGTTAATGAAACAAAATGGATTGAACCAGCTTGGAAAGCAATATTGAGTAATAAGGGTATTCTTCCCATCCTTTGGGAATTATTTCCGAATAATAAATATCTTTTGCCAGCATATTTTGATTCACCAAATGGTATGAGTAATTATGTTGAAAAACCAATATACTCAAGGGAAGGTGCTAATATCGCTATATACCATAGTAATCAACTTATAGACCATTCTGAGGGTGATTACGGTGAGGAAGGGTATATATACCAAGAGTATTTTAACCTCCCAGAATTTGATATAAATAGGGCTGTAATAGGTAGTTGGATTATTGATGGTCAAAGTGCTGGTATTGGTGTAAGGGAGAGTGATAGTATGATAACGAATAACCTATCAAGATTTGTTCCACATTTAATTAAATAAAAAATATATGATTATTATCCTTGTAATTTTTGTTATTCTTGTAATATGCGGTATTATAAGAGTTTGTATTCATCCATGCGATACATTTGGTGATATGATAATGGATATTCTGTTTTTGGATATGCTATTTGACTTATTATCTGGTTTATTGGATGCTATTAGTGATTTAGATTAAATAAAAAATATGAAAAATAAATTAAAAACATCAGCAATTATTGCTGTTTTAGGGGTAATGACATTTGCCTCCTGTACCGAACAAGAAGCACCAAAGGGTAATATTCCTTTGGATAAACATGGGTCTGTAGAAATAAATGTATCCACCTCACATGAACCACTTTTCGACCTATTAAAAACAGAAAAAAGTATTTATGATGATAATGGGTCTTTGGTTTTAACCAAAACATCTTATGATACACTTCCTAAATTAAAAATAGTTAGGGATACATTGAGTACTGGAAGGTCATATACAGATGATGAGGGTAATGATATAGAAATTGACACTGTATTAAATCATCCACAGATGTATCAAATTTTCATAACGGTTAAATAATTTAAAATGACTAAGAAAAGTAAATGTATCACAATTGGGCTATTGGCATTGTCAATAGCATCATGCACAAATAAACCACCAAGGCATCATTATCCACAATATACTGATAATGTAAATACACCAAATTATTACGTTAGACAAGACGATAATGATTACTATTATCCTGGTGATTATCATTATCCAATATGGTTTTTCCATAGTTGTTATTATTCACCATATTATGGGTATACTATGAGGCCAGGTGTTGTATATCATACTACAATACATACTAATGGTTCCGTAAGGTCTGGATTTCAATCAACCAGTGGTGGTAGGAGTGTTAGTGTTTCACATTCATCAGTTAGTCGTGGTGGATTTGGTCGTTCAGCCTCAGCATCATCATAAAAAAACAAAAAAAATGAAATATATTAATATTGATAAAATTGAGAAAATAGATGTTCAATTAATGAAGTTAAATAACAACTTTAATTGGTGTTATGAAGAATATCAAATAACTAGGTATGGTGGTTTATTTAATTTTCTGTTTAATAGAAAAAGAAAATATATAGAAAAAGGGTTATTATCCATTAATAAGGAATATTATCCATATGAAACAGAAATATATGATGATTTATTGGATAAGAATAAAGTTTGGTTTGATGATGAACTTAAACAATATTATTATTTGCCACATGTTACATTAAGATTTTGTAGTGGTAAAACAGAAACAAAATATTTTGAACCAAATGATTTTAAATCAATGGTGGAATTTATTGATAGTTTAGTTAATAAAAACAGAAATTTAATTAGATTAGATTAGGTTGATTCAAAATAAATACCTATCTTTGTATTGCAAAAACTAAATAATATTAAACAATCAGTGGCAGAACATTTTGACCCAGATGGTAAAAGTCTTGGTTTTTTAAATGAACTTGAACATTTGGATTTAAGAATACAAATCGCTGAAAATAATATATCAGGTTATTATGTTATTATTCCTGATAATGAATATTTTGAACAAAACGGTGAACACCCTAAATATAATATATTACCTGATGGTAGTCTTGAAGATTGGTGTGATGGTTTTTATTATGAAGCACATAAATTAATATTTAAATTACTTAAAGGTGTAAGAAAAAAACTAAAAAATATGATTATATTAAGAGAATTATTTGAAAAATATAAAAATGCTAATACAAGCGTATCTTTTTTCCATTGGTTGGAAGGTAATGTTACCAGTATTAGTGATTTAGCTAATGAACTTGAGTATTGGTCAATAGAAAATTTAAGGGTAGTATGTAAAAAAATAGAAAATGAAAAAAATTGAAATTGAACGTAGGTTTTTGTTAAAACGTTTACCTATAATAAACTATCATGAAATAATTGATATATCACAATATTATATTTCTGATAATGGTATAAAAAGGTTGCGTAGTAGTCTGAGTGATATATCTGGTTTAAAATTTGAATACATAGAAAAAATAAATGTTGAAAACGGAGTGAATACGGAACAAGATGTGGTTACGTTTTCAGCTTCTGGACTTTCAGAAATAGCTATGTTTTCAGAAATAGCCCAAAAAGCTTTTAAATCTATAAATAAAACTAGATATATATACAATTATTGTGGACATAAATTTGAGGTGGATTTATTAACGTATCCATCACTTGTTTTATTGGAAGTTGAACTATCTGATATAAATCAAAAAATAAATTTTCCACCAGATATAGAGAAAGAAATAATATATGAAGTCACTGGAATAAAAGAATTTAGTAATTTTAATTTAGCTGAAAATATACAATGGAAAACGAATTAATTATTAATAAAAACGAAGAAACAGAAAATTATGATGTTACATCATCATTTTATCCTAATTTAGTTGGGACTGGGGTTTCAATATCATTAGCTTTAATAAATTTGGGTAAGCTAATGGAGATAGAGGATAATCGTGATTTATCTAAAAGTGTTGATAATTTCGAACAAATAAAAGGTATGTTGGATTTTACAATACCTAATAGTTTTTATGAGATTATCATACTTAAGCGTAGAAAAGAGAATCCAGATATGAAACATGATACAAAAGATTTAAAACATTATTTTTTGTATGGTGAGGATGATTTAATAAAATTAAAACCAAAAATTGTTTCATTATGTGTTGAAAATAACGCCAGGGCATACATCAATATGAACAGGTTGTCTTTGGATGGTCTTGGGTTAAATATGATTTCCACCATAACCAGTTTAATGATGGAAAAAAACAGAAATTTAAGAAAATTGAATGATACATTTGTTTTAGCTACTGGAAATTTAAAAACTTCTGATACAAATAAATGGGTCGTTGATATTGATACAAAAGATAATAATTTTCTACATAGTGTTATTGATTGGCTATTAAACTCATTTAAAAATAATACTGGAGAAGTTTTTGGTGTTTTACCCAGTAAAAATGGTTATCATATAGTTTGTAATGGGTTTAACCCAACACTATTTAAAATAGTATTTCCAGATGTTTCTATAATAAATAAACCAACGGCTCTGTTATATGTATGATATTAATGATGATATTATTAATGGGTGTATTAATAATGACCCGATTTCACAAAATAAATTATATAATTTAACACACAGAAAAATAAGACAATCACTTAAAAATAGATTTTATTTTGATGATATTAGCGATTTTGATTTAATTATTAGTGACACATATATTAGAGTATTCAAATATATTAGTAAATTTAAAAATGATACCAGTATATTAAATTGGATTGGTAAGATTTCATATAATCTTGCTTTAAATAATGAAAGGTATAAAGAAAAACCATCCATTTCTAAAACAAAATATATAATTAATGATGAATATTTTAAACAATTACCTGTTAAACCAGAACAGTATGATACATTAGATTATAAACAAAAATTGCAGTATTTAAAAAATAATTTAAGTGATAGAGAGTATTGTATATTTATATTATATCTGGGTGGTTATAAACATAATGATATTTCTAAAATAATGGGGTTTTCTGAGGCGACATCAAAATGGTGGGTACATGAAACCAAAAATAAAATTAAAAAGATGCCAATATTTAATTAGCTATGTGGATTGTTATCATATTATTTATTTATTCGATTATTTACTTCTCTATTCCGATAAGATTAAGTAAACGGGAAAAGAAAATATATGAAATAGAACATAATTTTAATGAATTATTGGAACAACATGGTTTTAAACTAACCAAAAAAAAATTGCATGAATTTTACATTGCTAATATAAAGTATATTGATGGTATAAAAACATCAATTGATGATAATGGTAATATATTGTATATTTTAAAATTTAAAGAACATTTCTATGTTGATAATTGATAAAATAATAGAATGTGGTAAAAATATATTTAAACTTAAAGTACTAAATTTTGATATATTTGATATATTATTTACCATATCACAACTACCTGGTTTTCCTAAAATACCAGATACTAATGAACCATATGGATTGGATAATTACGGAATAATATCGGTCACTGATAAATCGTTAGTATTTTATTGTTATGATGAGTTAGATCCACCACAGATTGTTACCGTTGAGCTTAAAAACGGTGTTCCTACAATTACTAATTCAGGTAGACTTAATATAGGGAATCCTACATTAGACCCAGATAACATCATCAATATTGATGATGTTTATGAATTATTTGGGTTAGTAAATTTATAAAAAATATTTTTTGGTTTTTCGATTATTTGTTGTATCTTTGTCTAAACAAACGATATGATAAAGAGCATTACAATAGATCCAAATTTTATTCTTCATAATTTTTTTGGTGATAAGATAAATTTCACTGATGGTGTGAATGTTATTTACGGTCCAAACGGATCAGGTAAATCATTACTTTTAAAAACATTGGCATATAACACATTTATTATAAAAAGAGGCTGGAGTGAAAGATTATCATTTAGCGAGACTGGATTTATTTATCCGATTTATAATTTTGATATGAGAATCCATCTTAATAAAAAAGAGTACGGTCAATGTATTCTTGATTGGGATGGTGTAGCTTGTTTTAGAAATGATGGGATTTTATCTAAAGATTATTTATATAAAATACAATTAGAGATAATGTGTGGTATGCCTAATAAGGAAGGGATATCAACTAAAAATATAGAACGCATTAATAAGGATAAATTATCTTCTGGCCAAACAGCTAAAGTATTTGTTGATACAATTTTATCATTAAAAGTACCAGATTTATGTGATAACCCTACTGAAAGTAAATATGGTCAGGATTATGAAAATTTACTTTCAAATTATTTAAAAGATTTTCCAAGGGATGGTAAACCTACTTTGCTAATAGATGAACTTGATGCTCATTTTGATTTTGATAATTTATTTGATTTTTGGAAAGTACAAATACCCATATTATCAGAAAAATATCAAATTATTATTGTAACACATAACCCATTCTTTTTGAATGATACAATGAATATTATTGGTAAAGAATATTACGAAAAATCAATTAATTTATTAAAATATAACTAAAATGAAAGATAAGACAATTGCTCAGTTTCTTGGAATAAATAAATTCCCATACATCATTAAGAATTCTAATAAAGATGTCATCTACCATGAAGCATTAGATGGGGAGTGGTATAAAAAAGAATTCAATTCAAATAATAATGAAATTTATTATGAAGATTCAAATCTTTTTTGGATTAAACGAGAATTCAATTCAAATAATAATGAAATTTATTATGAAGACTCATATGGGAATTGGGCGAAACGTAAATTTGATTTAAATAATAATCAAATTTATTATGAACAGTCAACTGGATATTGGTGGAAACGAGAATACGATTCGTCTGGTAAAAAAATTTATTATGAAGATTCAAGAGGACATATTAGTGATAAGAGACCAAAAGTAATTGAATTAACCCTGGAACAAATTGCTGAGAAATTTGGTACTGATGTTAACCTAATTAAAATTAAAAAATAAATAATATGGAAAAACATAAAAAAATTATATTCCTTGATATAGATGGTGTTTTAAATCATCAAGTATTTTACCATAAAGTTAATTATTCAAAACGACTTCAATCTAGGTTTGAGCTTGGTGATGAATGGGGCGAAATGTTTTGTCCAACATCGACTAAGCTTTTAAATGACTTAATAAACAAAACTGATGCCAAAATTGTGATATCCTCGACAAAAAGGAACACAAAATTTGTTACAGAATCATACGAAGCCAATTTATCCTGTATTAAAGAAATGTGGAAAAATAGAGGGATGGCTGGTGAGGTAATTGGAACAACACCATATCTATGGTTAGAAGCATCAACTAAGTATAATACATTTAAATATGATAGTACCGTACCAAGAGGATGTGAAATAGAGGCTTATCTTAATAAAAATTTAGACTTCAGTAACATTTTTTGGTCTAAAGAGGAACAACAAAAATATATGGATAATTCTGGTGTGGATAATTACATTATAATTGATGATGATTCTGATATGTTATATACTCAAAGAAATCATTTTATCAATGTATTACCATCACCACGTAATCTATCTGGTTTTAATAAAAAATACTATAACGAAGCATTAAAAAAATTATCAAAAACAGTAATAGATTTGAACTATGACTAAGAATATACTAATAACAGCTGGTGCAACAAAAGAATATATTGACCCAGTAAGATACATCACAAATGGATCATCTGGTGTACAAGGTCTAATGCTATCCAAAGCCATTTTAAATAAAGGAATTTCGGTTATTCTTATTAAAGGTGATAATGTGCCACAACCAGAACCACACCCGAATTTAAGGGTTATAAATGTGGTTTCTGCGGATGATATGTATGAGACTTCAATGAAGTATTTCCCATATTGTGATGGAGCGATATGTGCTGCCGCTGTGGGTGATTATAAGGTTAAAGATATTTCGAGAGATAAGATAAAAAGAACTGGTGATTCTATAATGATTGAGTTAGTACCTAATAAGGATATTGCTAAATCATTGGGGGAAATAAAAAAAGAAAATCAGCTATTAATAGGATTTGCATTAGAAACATCCAATGGTCTTAATAATGCAATAACCAAGATACATAAGAAGAATCTTGACTACTGTATATTAAATGAAATAACTCTGGATAATCCAGCATTTAATGTCAATTATAATACAGTATCAATAATTGATAAAAATGGAGAGGTTATTGATGAAATTAAAAATATGGATAAGGAAGACATTGCTTATAAAATAATAGATAAATGTCTGAGGGAAAAACATGGTTTTTATACATTGTAGAATGTTCTGATAAAACCTTATATACTGGCATAACAAATAACCTGGATAAACGCATTTCACAGCATAATAATGGGTCTGGGGCGAAATATACCAAAGGACGTTCACCAGTTAAATTATTATATACGGAATCGTTTAATAATCGTTCAGAGGCATCAAAACGTGAGTACCAAATAAAACAATTAACCAAAAAAGAAAAACATAAATTGATAAATCTTGGGGAAAATTATGGAAAATAATAAAATACAGTTTTTCGTTGGTATATTACCAACTGACCGTGATAAATTAATATCTGATATTAATAAATTTGGGTGGATAAAAGAAAACGAATATGATGATCCTGATG
>JGI24890J29729_1001114_pt1 | contig 13105 bp, 13 predicted proteins | sample FreactcultureFD7_FD_29729 | JGI IMG/M metagenome (IMG submission 29729)
TAAGGAAGTGCGGGCAAAGTAAAAGCCATAAGTAAATTATTTTAAGGGTTTAACATTATTTTCAACTATACAACTGTAACAATGTGCAGAAAATTTCATTCCCGATAAGATTCATGGAATTTATTGTCTGATGATGTTAATTAAAACGGGAGATCGTCGGAAGCGTTGTTGTCAACGATATAAGGTTCTTCCGTCGGCAAAGGCGCTGAAAACGAACCTTCACTACCTTTTTCCAATTTCCAGGCTCTTGCTTCGGTGTACCAGCGTCCGTTGTACTCACGGCTTTCAAGGTCTACCGATACATTTACGACGTCACCTACCGCCAGATTAAATTGATCGATCTTATCACCCCAGGCGGAAAGACATACTTTTTTGGGGTATTGAGCCTGTGTCTCCACGATAAATTCTTGCTTTTTCCATTGGCCCTTCTTGCCCATACCGGTTTGAGGCTGTAATAGCTGTATTACCTTTCCTTTGAGTTCCATTGCCATATATTCTAGTTTAAGTTTTGGTTACGAATTTGTTTAAAAAAAGTGTCAATGAGTGTCTTGCTTTCGTCGGCTTTCAGCCCTTTAACGACCTCTGTTCTCGGATGTAACAAAGCGTTGCTCACCAGGCTGTAGCCCCGTTGCACATCGGATGCCCCGTACACCAGTTTCTGCAATTGCACCCAATTCAATGCCCCGGCGCACATAACACAAGGTTCGAGTGTAACGTATAATGTGCACTCGTTCAAATATTTTGAGCCTATATGATTCGCCGCTGAGGTAACTGCCAGCATCTCTGCATGGGCCGTAGCATCGGTAAGCTTTTCTGTTTGATTGTGTGCACGGGCAATGATCCTGTTCTTACAAACCACTACGGCGCCCACCGGCACCTCACTTATCTCAAATGCCTTTTGCGCTTCTTTTAAAGCTTCCCGCATGAAGTACTCGTCTGTGAAAAGATCCATTGTTTCGAACTCGAGGGCCGAAATTAGGATTTAAAGCTGAAAGCTGAAAGCAGAATGCAAAAAGCTCACGTTGTTTGAAGCTGAAAGTAGAAGGCAAAAAGCAAAAGGCTCATGTTGGGAGTTTGGAGCGATGAGTTGCGAGGCGTACTTCTGTTTTAAGCTTTTTGCCTTCTGCTTTTCGCTTTCAGCTTATTCACTACTTGCCATAAATATCATTTAAAATCCCTGCCAAACGAATGCCTGCCTGCAGTAAGCGGGTTCTTACAATATGAAAATTCCGGTAGCTGTACGGATAACCAAGTTTGCCATTTCCAATTGTATAGATCTGTGTCCGGTAAGTCATGCTTTCGGAGGCGTAGTCACGAACGGAAGCTTTTTGCAATTCGGCGATCTTTTTTACATCGGGTTTTTCAAGAGATTCGGCTAATTCGGTATAACTTAATTTAGTATCATCGATCAGATCGCTATCCCAGACGCGATGCAGGTTGCTGTCGGACCGAAACCAGGAAACTTTTACATCGTTTCCACCACGGTCGTCTTTTCCACCGACATGCATGGGCTGGTGTATATCGCCCACCAGGTGGATCAGCATTCTGACGCGTTCCAATTCATCCTTTGCGTTCAATTTATGTGATTTTAACTCGGCGATAATCCGCTCCAGCGTTTGGATGACGTCTCCTTTCGGGTTCTTGGGACTTTGATCATAGGTCTGGCCGTCGAGGATCGTAACCCAATGCCAGTCTTCCATGTAGTTATACAGCGAATCGGAGCGCACTTCATCCATCCATGTGGCGGCTATCGCAATAGATTGTTGGCCGAGGATTTGCGCGAGCGCTTTTTGAGCTTTTTTATTCAGGTGCTGTTCAGCGACCTCCCCTACGGTGCGATGCCCGGTGGGTCCCCAGGGATAACAGATTGTTGATATGAAGGTTAATGTTAAGATGAGAATGATCGTTTTCATGATTCAATTCAAGTTTGAAGTTCCGGATTCAGCTTCACGCTATTAACTGCAAGCTGCAAGTCGTTTGGGTTTAGGGTTTGGGTGTGTATTTCTTGAAGTTTGCAATTTGCAGCTCTCCATTCCACATTACTTAAAGCTTGTAACTTGCAGCTTTTCCCTCTGCTTCCCCTGGCATTTCTTACCGCTAAGTTTGCGTTACGTGAAGCTTGTGGCATGCAACATGTAACTTTTTCCTTCACCGCAACTTCAAACTTTAAACTTCAAACGTCAAGCTTTTTCCATTAATTTAACTTTATATATTTGGTAAAGGGTTATGATCAAAACAGTTAAACTGTCCGCATTCCTGGTAGCCAACCAGCTCGATATAAAGGGTATTAAAGCCTTTCTGGATATTAAACCCCTGGCAGACTCTTCTTCCGAATTATTTTATTCCTTCGGTCAGGAGAAATATCAATACTACTTCAACTTCGGCGTCATGGTATTCGTTGGCTACTCGGACGATGAGATGAAATATGCTGTAAAGACTGTTCAGTCTTACCTGAAGAATCCGCTTGCGACATGGCTTCGCGACGATCACAATATTAAGGTTGAAGAATCGAGTGACATAGCGTTTAATTTTGACGAGCTGATCGTAAAAAAGCTGGATAGTAATGTTATCCGTATTACAATGTTCAACCTTGCCCAGTCGGTGGCATTGGATTATTATCATGATGTTACGGAAAATCTTCTCACGGAAATAAAGGGGTTCGCCAACGAACTTGAATATACCGGTAAACTGAAGATCAGCCGCAACAATATGATGCGCTTTTTAGGCAGGGCATTAAATACACAGAATGATATTGCTGAAAATATTTACATCTTCGATGAGCCTGAGCTGGTATGGGATGATGAATTCCTGGATAAACTTCATCAGGGACTGACAAAACATTTCGACCTGCGTGTGCGATTTAACGAGATTGAATATACCTTGCGCATCATCAAAGATAACCTGACGGTCTTTCGCGACATTACCCATCAGCGTGAGAGCAATACGTTGGAATACATTATCATTGTGCTGATTATGGTAGAAGTGTTCGATATTATTATTTCCAAGATCCTGAAAATAGCGTATTAGCATGCAAAAAAAACTCGATCTCGGTTTTGATATTCAGGTGCAGCCGGATGATGTTACCTGCGGCCCTACCTGCCTGCAGGCGCTCTACAACTATTACGACGACAAGATCGAACTCAAGCAAGTGATCAAGGAGGTTAAACAGTTGAAAGACGGCGGGACCCTGGCCGTTATGCTGGGCAATCACGCATTGAAACGCGGTTACAAGGCGTACATTTATACCTACAACCTGAATGTTTTTGATCCAACCTGGTTCAAGTTCTCCTCGAAGAAAATGATCCAGCATCTTCGGGAGCAAATGGAATTCAAACATAAACGTCGAAAACTTCAGGTGGAATCGCGTGCGTATATTAAATTTTTAGAGTCGGGAGGAGAATTGCGGTATGGGGAACTGAATAGTGACCTGATCAAAAGTTATTTAAAACGATCAGTGCCACTGCTGACGGGTTTGAGTGCAACGTATTTGTACAGCACACCCAGGGAGATTCCTCAATTCAATATTTACGATAGCATCAAAGGTGAACCGGCAGGCCACTTTGTCGTTATTAGCGGATACGATGAAGACAAAGATTGTGTTTATCTGGCCGACCCCATGGAGCCTAATCCACTGGGAAAAGGTCAGGTTTATTCAGTAAGCTTTACGCGATTGATCAACAGTATTATGCTGGGAATCGTGACGTATGATGCAAATCTACTCGTTATAGAGCCGGGGAAGCGATGAGTCGAGCAATTTAATCCTTAGTAGTAGTATTTAAGATATATAAAAAAGGATTCAGGATTCAGGAGTTAGGAGAAAAAAGTTTTTTGGTCGGCCTCGTTTGAATTACAAAAACAGATCATCACCATCATGCATCACATTCTAGCTGTTAACTCTTCAAAATACTAACTACTAAAGACTAAGGACTAAATTGCCATTAACTATTAACGGATAACTTTTAACTTAAATTCATGCCTAAGTACATCGTAGTTGAAGAGCCGGCGAGTTGGCAGATAAGCCTGGAGGATGTTGAGATCATCACACCGGCCAGCTACATTTCGGGTGAAAAATACCAGGAGACGAAAGGATTGAAAGTCCTGAATCTTTGTAAATCGTATCAATACCAGAGTCTCGGGTATTATGTTTCATTATTGGCAGAGGCGCGCCAGCATAAAGTATTACCGGGTGTCTCCACCATTCAGGATTTCCGGTTTCCTTCTATTTTAAGAGAAGATTCGCAAGACTTTGATGATCTTATCCAAAGTACGTTTAAGAATGAACCGTACGACAAAGTTGAATTCAATATTTATTTCGGCATTTGCCGGTCGGAGAACCTGAACAGACTTGGCACTCAGCTCTTTCAGTATATTCAGTCGCCTTCTTTGCGGGCAACATTCTCCAAACGAAGCAAGTGGGTGTTGCAAAGCATCCGGCCATTGAGTTTGGGTGAAGTTCCGGAGGCAGATTGGACCTTGCTTCGAAAGGCACTGGAGAAATATTTTTCCCGCAAGCGGGAATTAACGGCCGACAAAAAGAAATACGATCTGGCCATTTTGATTAATCCTTCGGACACGCTCCCACCTTCAGACGACAAAGCATTACAAAAATTTATCAAGGCGGCTGACCAGGCCGGGTTTTATGCCGAGTTGATCACAAAAGATGATTTCGATCAGCTCATTCAATTCGATGCGTTGTTCATCCGGGAAACGACGTATGTTAATCATCACACCTTCAAATTTGCCAAGAAAGCAAAATCGCTGGGCCTCGCGGTAATCGATGATCCGGAGTCCATTCTAAAATGTACAAACAAAGTTTACCTGAATGAGTTACTGAATACAAATAAGATCCTGACGCCGAAATCTTTTGTGATCAGCAAAGAGAATTATAGAACATTACCTGGTAAATTGTCTTTCCCATTTATACTGAAACAACCCGACGGGGCCTTTAGCAAAGGTGTGTTCAAAATAAATAACCAGAAAGAATACATCGATATTTCTTCCACGATGTTCATGAAGTCTGAGCTGCTCATCGCCCAGGAATTCCTGCCGACAAAGTTCGACTGGCGCGTGGGTATCATTGATGGAAAGGTGCTGTACGTTTGCAAATATTACATGGCTACCGAACACTGGCAGATTGTAAACTGGACCTCCGAAAAGCAAAACCAGGACGGCGATGTGGAGTGCGTTGCTATTGATGAAGCACCACCCGGATTATTGAAAACCGCCTTGAAGGCGACGGCATTGATCGGCACAAGTCTTTATGGCGTAGACATGAAAGAGGTAGAGGGCAAATACTATGTCATTGAGGTCAACGATAATCCCAACATCGATTCGGGTATTGAAGATAAAATCCTGAAGGACAAATTGTATTCTGCCATCATGGATGTATTTTTGGATAAGATCAAATCTGAAAAATGATGAATCAGCCATCGCGCATACATTTGTTCCAGGGATACGGTATAGAACTGGAGTATATGCTGGTGGATCGCGATACGCTGGAAATAAAACCCATCACCGATGAATTGTTGAAACACGAACTCGGGAACTATGGCAGCGATTTTGAAAATGGTATTGTCACATGGTCGAACGAGTTGGTTTTGCACGTAGTCGAATTGAAGTCGACGAAACCGGAAAATAATTTCGGTGCTCTCGAAAATGCGTTCGCCGAGAACGTGACACGCATCAATGCAATTCTCAGTGGATGGAACGCCATGCTGATGCCCACGGCCGCTCATCCATTCATGAATCCATTAACCGAGACGAAGCTGTGGCCGCACGATGACAACGAGGTATACCACATCTATAATAAAATATTCGATTGCCGTGGTCATGGATGGTCCAATCTGCAAAGCACACACTTGAATCTTCCGTTTTACGACGACGAGGAATTTGCCAAGCTCCACGCAGCGATACGGATGATCCTTCCGATCTTACCGGCCCTGTGCGCGAGTTCACCGATACTCGATGGAAAATTGACAGGCACACTGGATACCCGGTTAAAATACTATAAGACCAATCAGTCGAAGATACCTTCTTTAACAGGAAGGGTGATACCGGAAGCGGTGTTCTCCAAACGAAATTACCTGAATACGATCTATGAAAAAATACGGTCCGATATCGCCCCGTATGATCCGGAGCAAATACTGAATCCGGTCTGGGTCAATTCGCGTGGCGCCATTCCGCGATTCGATCGTGGCTCGATCGAGATCCGTATCATGGATATTCAGGAATGTCCTTCAGCCGATATGGCTATCGTTAACCTGGTGATTGAAACTATAAAAGCGTTTGTATACGGGAAGTTTATCGACCACGAGGCGCAGATGCGATGGAAAACCGATATGCTGGTTGCTATGTTTGACCAGACTGTGGAAAGAGGGCAACGCGTGATCATTGAAAATGCCGATTATCTAAAGGCTTTCGGCCTGGAAAGAAAATCTGTCTCCGTAAAGGAATTGTGGCAGTATATTATTGATAAAATGGTCGCCTCCGGAAACACGTCGTTGGAGAAGTGGAAACGTGAGATCGATATCATTCTGGAGGAAGGCTCATTATCTCAAAGAATAATTCGTGCTATCGGAGAAGATACTTCGCCTGAAAATATTTCGGGTGTTTACAAGCGCCTCTGCGATTGTCTTGCTCAAAATAAAATGTTCCTGGTGTAAAATATTTTTTAGTTTTTGTTTGTTGGACTTATGAGACAATTTGCAGCATACTCTCTTTGATCAGATGTGTGCTGGGAAGTTGCCCGATCAAGCGTTATGTCTATGCGCGAAAGATCTGTTGTTTTTCATGGAGAGAGGGTAGTCGCGCAGTCTGTTGAAAGTATTTTTAACTTAAAAGGTCGGGGCTGATCAAAAAGTATGGCCTCACCTAAATCCTCTCCGAAGGAGAGGACTTTTAAGCCCTTCTCCCCCGGAGAGGGTTTGGGATGAGGCCTTTTGACGGAAGAAAAAACCTTTTTGGTCAGCCCCGACCTTTTAAGTTTTCCAGGCGCGGTGTTCGGTCTTCGAAACACTTGAAAAAAGCGGAGACGATAGCAGCATTCCCGTCGATGAGATGTTAGCCCGCGAGGTACCCGGTCAAGCGTTATACAGGATGATTTTAACCAGACACTATTTATTATTGAACCGGAAACTTATGAAGCATTCTAAAAATGGCCGAGTCTATCAGCTCCGGATTTGACCAGGGAACAAAGTGATTCATACTATCCACCAGCATAAATTCTACCGGAGCATTCACCAGCATTTTTTTTGCGAAGTCGGCATTCCTGGGAGAGACCAAGGAATCCCTTCCACCCTGGATAATGATCACAGGACACTTTACAGATGCCCACAGGGATCTCATTTCTTCCAATGCCGGCTTTAGGTGGTAAATCTCATCATTGGAAGCACGAAAAGAGCGTGGTAATATCCAGCTCAGGAAAGGTGATGCCAGGGGCGCGCGAAACCACGTTTCGTCAGGCTCCAGATCCGGATCGATCGATCCGGCTACAATAATGAGCCCGTCGACAAGATCGGGATGGTCCATGGCCATGCGTGCGATCAGCGGGCCACCCAGGGAATGTCCTACCAGGATAATGGGATGATTTTTTTTATGTCTTTCAAGGATAGGTAGTAATGATTCTCCCTGCTTTGGAAGGGATGGCTCTGCCAATCCGAAGTTGGAATAGCCAAAGCCAGGGCGATCGGCTGTAATCAACAAAGCCTTGCTGAGCAAACTTGTGTCAGCCAGAAAATCGATGAAAGCGCTTAATGATCCCGGAGAGCCATGAACAAAAATGACCAGTGGTTTCAGCGAGTCGCCGGCTTCCACATAATGCATTTTGCGAAAGCCGAAGGAATACTCGTGTTGTACTCCTTTTATGTTTTTGCCGGCAAAGAACTTATTGATCTCCTTCGGGCTCATCCTGAATGTCATGCAGGAATGAAAGATGATCATTACTAAAACAAAGATTATTATTCCACTGAGGCGAACGTAATACAACTTCCCCTTGCCAGGCATTTCACTGGGCGTTTAGCAACTTCTTATAGCCTATTACATCATGAACAATGTCCATTGCTTTTTTTACGTCGTTATCGTATTTGAAACTAACCTCTACACTTCCTTTTTCGAGGTAATAACGGGCTACGATCTCCTGCTCTAATAGCATCTTGATCTGGTCTTTGTATAAGGTCAGTTCGTTCTTCTTGGTTTCATTGACGCGTGCTGCAATTTGGTCTATCTGGGGTTTGAGATCGCTGAAATATTTTTCTTTTTTAGCCTCGTCTGTAAATTCCTGCAGTTCGTATTCCAGGTACGATTTGTATTCATAGTCTTTATCCTTCATCCAGTTTATAAAATCCTGATATTCGGTTGGGGTAAGACTGAAATTTTTAGCGGAGGTTATTTCAGGATGTTTGAAAGCGTATTGCGTGGCAAAATCGAACAGGAATCCTTTTTCGTATAATACCTGCGTCAATGGATGCGCTTCTTCTGTTTCAACTGCAATGTCTGGATCGATTCCGCCGCCATCATACACTGTTCGCCCGTTAGACGTTTTAAAGGGACGTCTGAGAGAGTCAGGAATAGAACCGACGCTTCCGTCTTCTCTACGGTGACTATAGTCCAGCACCTGAATGCACCGGCCTGTTGGTGTGTAGTACTTTGCGGTTGTTACTTTCAATTGAGAGTTGTAGGATAGCGGCCTGCTTACCTGCACAAGGCCTTTGCCGTAGGATTTTTCACCGACGATCACCGCTCTATCATAATCCTGTAAAGTGCCCGCTACAATTTCGGATGCAGACGCGCTGCCCCGGTTGATCAATACAACCAAGGGTATGGAAGTATCCACCGGTGCGTCTTTCGTTGGGTAATTGCTCGTATTTTCCGGGATCTTTCCTTTCGTGCTAACCACATGTTTTCCTTGTGGAATAAAAAGCCCTGTTACATTTACAGCCTCCGTCAGAAGCCCTCCCGGGTTTCCGCGCAAATCCAGCAAAATACTTTTTGCTCCCTGCTCTTTCAGATTTACGATAGCATTCTTAACTTCTTTTCCGGCCTCCAGTGTGAAATCAGAAAGTTGTACGTAGCCAACATCTTTGCTCACCATACCGAAATAGGGAACATTGTTGACTTTTATATTTTCCCGTTTGAAATCTATTTTAACCGGATGATCTTCACCCATGCGTTTCACGGTCAGACTCACTGGAGTTCCGACCTGTCCTTTCATTAATTGATTGCCTTCTTCGCGCGATATTTTTGAAAGATCTACATCGTCTATCTTGATTACTTCATCACCGATTTTTAATCCGCCTTTTTGGGCAGCATATCCTTCCATGATCATGGTTACAACATTTCTGTTGTTGATCTCGCGTGTTATGGCGCCGATGCCACCATATTTTCCGGTATTCTGAATACGGAAATCCTCCACTTCGTCTTCAGGTATGTAATTCGTATACGGATCAAGAGAATTCAGCATAGCGTCGATCCCGGTGCGCATAAGTTTATTGGGATTGACCTCGTCCACGTATAGCTCGTTGACTTCTTTGAAAAGTGTGGCGAAAATGTCTAGATTTTTAGCGATCTCGAAATAGCGCTCCGCAGGCCTTGTAAACGACAGCGTAGTCAGAATAGTGAGGAAGGCAACGGTGTACAGGACAGTTTTTTTCATACGGGAATTGTTCACAACATGAAACGAATAACAACGGAAAAAGTATCTGCGCTAAAAACTTTTCTAAAAATACAAGACACAGCGCTGATAAACGAGAAGATATTTTCAGATTTCGGCAACATGTAAGAATTTATTTACGAAACCATAATTTCAAAAAACAAGTTCTTATTTCCACGCGTTTCGCAGAAACCGCAGCCAGTTTCCATGCATTACATTCTCGATATCGGTCGTCGAGTAACCTCTTTTAGAGAGTAGTACTGGTATTTTTTGAAGATCGGCAATGGTTTCCAGATCGTAGGGGCTTTGTTCTTTTCCATAGCCGCCGTCCAGGTCGGATCCTATGCCGATGTGACGTGCATTGCCAGCCAGCTGGCAGATGTGATCCATGTGATCGATGATAACTTCCAGGTTACAATTCGTGCTTTCCGGTGTAGAGGTTCCGCGCACCCAGTTGGGAACCATCATCCAGGTGTCCAATACCGCGCCAATAACGGCGCCTCTGCTGATCAATTCCTTTAGCTGATCATCACTGAACTGGCGGTTGTGGTTCACCAATGCCCGGCAATTGTTATGACTGGCCCAAACGTGGCCACGGAAGTTCTTCATGGCTTCCCAAAAACTGTCATCGCAAAGGTGCGTAGCGTCGAGAATAATATTCAGACGCTCCATTTCTTTGAGTAAGGATTTGCCGGGCTCGCCCATAAAGCCAGTGGCGTCTGTACCTTGTGCATGTGCATCCCGGCCGGGCCCGTAATGTGCAGGGCCCACGGCACGTAACCCGTACTGGTACGCCTTTTCCAAATGTTGAAGGGTCACGATCGAATCTGCGCCCTCTAAACTCAGCATGTATCCGATCGATTTTTTGTGCGGCGATTTTCCATCATTCCAGTATGTCAGATGATTTTCCAATCCCGCTAAATCCTTTATTTGAATGAGCTCACCAACAGCTTCCATTTCTTTATACCAGGCAAGCTGCGCCTGCGTGTGAGCCCACGCCTGTGCCGGCGAATTCCATCCGGGAAGTTTATTATCAGGTTTGACGAAACGCGCTATCTGAGTGCCCACGATAAGTCCAATATTTCCCTTACGCAATTCTTCAAACGAAACTGTATTTTTTCCCCTGTCGGGTTTGTCGTTTAATCCTTCCTCGCGTTTTCTGATCTCAGAAACGGAACACTGCAGATCGCGGTTCCATTCCATGGCATTCATGCTAAGATCGAGGTGTGCGTCTACCGTAAACATAGTTTAGTTTGAAGTTTAACGTCTAAAGTTTGAAGTTATACAGGGGATCAAGCTAAAGACAAGTTTTGTAAAATTTTAATTGTTTGCGGATAATGTAAAGGAATAAATGCGATATTAGTTCAATCTGTGGTAAGAAGATAGTTAAAAAAGTGAAGATCAATCGAATAGTCATTCTAATTTTCTTGATCCTGTTCAGTTCCTGTGATCCATCAGTCCGAATCAAAACGGAATATCACGTCGATCGAGCCGGCAAAGCTGACTATAAGGAAATCGAATACGAGTATATTTCAGGCAAGAATGATAATGGAGGTGAAGTGATTATCAAGCATGGCCTGGCCAGAGAATTTTATCCGGCGGGGAGCATTAAAAATGAAACGAATTTTGAAAATGGAATGCTGCAAGGAGAAGTAAAATCCTTCTACGAAAATGGTAAGATGTCAGAACGCTCCTCGTGGACAAATAATCAGCGCAACGGTCTGGCTAAATACTATTATCAGAACGGGTCTATTTATCAGGAGAGTAATTATAAAAAAGGAAAGCTGAATGGAGAACAAAATGCATATCATGAAAATGGAAAATTGAAAAACAGGATTTTATATAGGAACGATTCTTTATGGCAGGTTACCCTTTCGCAAGATACGTTGGGTAATAAACTGGATGAGTTCTCGATCAAAAATGGAAATGGGGTTTTATTTGTGTACTATTTAAATGGGAAAAAGCAATCTGAAACGCAATATAAAAATGGCCTGCCGAATGGAACATCAAATTGGTTTTATGATTCCGGAGAAAAGCTATCGTCCTTCTTTTACAGCGATGGAAAAAAGTCCGGTGAGTTGAAGAGCTTTCATAAAAATGGAAAATTGGCAAAAGAGTCTTTTTATAAGAACGATATTTTGATTGGCATCGATAAGGCATTTAATGAAAGTGGAGTTTTGATAGCCGAGATTAACTATAAAAAAGATCGAACATTAGACGATATGAAGAAGCTGAATGGCGGAATCCTGAATGTTATTTCCCAAATGTTTGACCCTCTTGGGTTCGGTAACGGTGTGATGGATGGGTCGTGTAAAATATATTATGACAATGGTAAACCGAGATCGGAGGAATATTACGTCGATGGACTTCAGGATAGTTTGTTTAGAGAGTATTATCCTAATGGAATACTAAAAACTGATATTTATTTCAATGACAATTATGAGTCAGGCAAACGATATGAGAAACGATTTGACAAAAACGGCAGATCAATTACGTCGCTTACCTTTGATAAAAACAAATAAGGAGGATTGGAAATAGTCGACTGGAGTCGATCTGTTCAGGTCGCAGAGAAAATAGTTCAATTACTCTAAACACCAATCGTTCTGTTTCGCGATAGTGTTAGCCATTGGCCGGAGACATTTTGATTGTCTACAACAGACACACGATCATGCAACGCTACCGTCGGACAAATATGATACGGCACGCCATATAACACATCTCCGATATTATAAGAACGGCTTTTATCGGTCTTAAGAACCATGTGTTCTTCGCTGTGACCGATAGGAGTAAGACCTTCCGCATTGAGAAAAAAGATGCGCTTATCGAGTGTACTTTCGGATGCTATGGATTTGTGACCCAGGTCTATACAAATAGTGTCGTCTGTGGGTTTTGAAACGATCCGTGTAATGACAAGTGCCGCGAATAAAAAAGGTTGTTCCGCTAATCCCAACTGATAACCTTTATCCCAATACACGAAAGTTCCCGGACTGCAGATCACGTCTTCACGTTTAGCGTGAATGGGAAATGAGGGTGTTCCACCGGCAACAATTTGAAGTAGCCGGCCTGTTTTTTGTTCGATTACTTCTTGTAAATTTTTTACCGGAGCAAAGGCCGCATCACATTGTTGGGTGCGGATGGTAAGATCAGGCTCACGCAGATGTCCATCGTAGGCATGTAAGCCTACGATTTTTATTCCGTTCAGGACCTCGCAATTTTCGTACAGATTCAGTGCATGTGTCGGAGATATTCCGGTACGGTTCATACCGACGTTCAGATCGATCAGTACGTCAATCGATGTATATGCCTTCTTGAATGCGGCGGCAATTGTCTTTGCTGATTCGAGATTGTCAATGATACAAGAGAAAATAGAAACAGGATATTTTAGGACAAGCTTCAGAAGCCGTTCAACTTTTGGCCCGGCTGGCTGATAGGCAAGCAGGATATTCCTAGCGCCACTCA
>JGI24890J29729_1001115_pt1 | contig 13103 bp, 8 predicted proteins | sample FreactcultureFD7_FD_29729 | JGI IMG/M metagenome (IMG submission 29729)
GACCGACTTGTCCTTGATCTGCTTGCCGGTTACCTCTGTCCGGGCCATGCTGTCCTCACTCTCGGGGTTCGACTACGGGGCCGGGGGACGCTACTTGAAGTAGGTCACCCGAATCCGGTCGCCCGACACCGGGGCATCGGCGAAGGTGATCGTGTCGTTGGAGATGGCGTAGTCGTTGCCCGAACCCGGCTCCTGCAGGATGCCGTTGAGGAACACCGACTCGGTACCTTCCAGCGGCGTGTACTGCACGACGAACACCGTGTTGGTGCCGTTGATGGAACCGCTGGGCTGCTCGCGGTTGACGTAGTTGCTGACCCTGGCGATGTCGCTAATCAGGCTCACCGAGCCGGTGTCGGACACGCTGGACACGTCACCACTCAGGGTGGTCGGGGTCAGCACTCCATTGGCGTTGGCGATGTAGACCTGACCGCCGGTGCCCCAGGTGACGTGCAGGCCGTCGCTGGCATTAACACCGAGCGAGCCGTCCTCGGACAGCTTGACCTGAATGCTGTCGACATTGACCTGGATCGAGTCGTCGGCGGCACCGACGTTGAACGTCGAGCCGTCCAGGGCCAGGCCCGCGCCCGCCTTGTACAGCGAGCCACCGGCGACCTGGTTGAACACCACGTTGGAGGTGCCGACCTGGATCGGGTCATAGGTGACGATTGACCACGAGCTGTTGCCGTAGGTGTTGCCCTCGGAGATGAAGATGGTCAGACCGGAGGTGAAGTCGGCATCGGCGTTCGCGTCCTCCGACCGGGTCGGGGCACCCGAGGCGTTGACGACGTAGATGCCGTTCTCGGTGGCGTTGGTCTGATCCTTGACCAGGATGCGGTCGCCGGTGGCCAGGGTGACCCCGTCGATGACCGAACCGTTGGCGAAGGCCGAGGACAGGGTGCCGGTGGTGGTGGTGGCCGCACGCGCCGACTGCTTCCAGTCGAAGCCCTGGATCAGGCCATCGACGTATTCTTTGGTCGCCGCGTCCGAGGAGCTGGTCGGGGTTCCCAGGTAGGTGATCCGGTTGCCGTCCAGATCGACGTTGCCGGTGAACGCCCGACTGCCGTCTGTCTTGATGTACGAAGTTTCCAGCCGGTCGTCGGCGATAGTGCCCGAGGCGATCCGGTCGGAGGTGATCGACCCAGAACGAATCTGAGTCGCGCCGTTAATCTGAGTCTGTGCCATGTGTGTTACTGCGCTTTCTGGTAGATGACCGTCAGGACATCGCTGTCCAGGGGCGGGGTGGTGAAGGTGACATGTGTCGGTGTCACCAGGTAGCCGTGGCCCTGAACTTCCAAGAGGCCGTTACGAAAAACTTGGAAAACCTGACTGAGATCGGCACTATTTGATAACGGGAAGGTGTTGTTGACACCGTCCTGATACTCGATGGACAGGATTTCCTCGATGGAAACCCCGCTGACACCTGGCGGGCCGGGAGAGCCGGGAAGCCCCGGTTCGCCCTGCGGCCCCATCGTCTCGACGACAACTACGCCAGACGAAGTAGGTATGTCGGTTCGAGTCAGGCCGCCCGAAGGAAGCGGGGCGATCAGCCAGATACCGTTCTTTAGGGTCTCCCAAATTCCGGTAGCCCTGGAGAAACGCCACGAGTTACCGTTAACGTCTACCCACTTCGACGACACGGCACCCCGCCTTCACTCAATCAGGGGCGCATGGCCAGTGCGTCCCTCCTCTATCTATTCAAGGGTGTCAGCGTGTTGGGCACAGGGAAATCGGCCATCCCGCTCGAAGTCCAGCAGGGCTTTCTTGTCGATTATCAAAACGGCAGCGGTGTCAATCTTGACCGCGCCCTCCGGTCGGAGCCACCCCTTCACGTCGACGATAGTGTCGTCGTTGACGATGAAGTCGGGGCGGTAGTTTCCGGCGGGGGTTTGGATGTCGGGGCCGTCGTAGGAACGGATCGGGATGTCAAACCGTAGGCAGGCCGCCCAGAACCTGATCTCCCAGCCGGAGTGGAAGACGACGGCTCCCTCGGGCAGGTCGGCAATGAACTTGTCGCGCACCTTCTTAACCTGCTTGTGACTGCACTTGTTGGAGCAGTATTTCTTCTTGCCGGGGTAGTAGTGGGGACGCTCAAAGTCTTCGCCGCACCCGATGCAGGTATGGGTGATCATCTTGACCGGCGGCTTGATGCCCCACTTATTGCGGCAGACCTCGCCGCAATACTTCGACCGAATGTTCTCGGCGGGCAGGCCACAAGGGCAGGTTGCCAGTTCGCGCTTGTTCCATCCCCGCCGATGCTGCTCACAGGTCGAGAATTGAGTGCCGTCGGTGATCTCGTCACCACACACTTTGCAGTGGGTTCTATGATAGGCCTTTTTTGACATGACTAAAGCATAACAGAAAACCCCCGCCCGAAGGCGGGGGTAATCTGTGTGTCTTACTGGGCATTTAGGCTTTTCACGCCTTCCGTAAAATTACAATGCCCCTGGGGTTGAGGACGGCCATGCCGACCAACTCGTCCATGACCCAGCCCTTGTGGAACTGTGCGACCTGGTTGTTCTCCTCGACATCGAGGGAGTACATGACCGGGAAGACACCGAGGAACTCGGGGTCGGGGGTCAGGTAGGTCGTGCCACGCGGGATGATGATGGACTTGCCGATCTGGAACTCACCGAACTGGACGATACGCTCGCCAGCAACGACCGAGTCCTTGAACGCCCAACCGGTGGTGTTGATGTCCCACCGGTAGAAGTCGCGGTACTCCTGCGGGTTGCACAGCAAACGCGAGCTGTCCAACTGACGCTGGTCGGTGTAGGTGACCGCCGTGTAGAGGTCATCCGGCTGCAGGTAGTTACCCGCGACGGTGATCTCGTTGGGCAGGGCACCCGAGCCGGGAACCGAAGAAGTGTCGACCGAACGGTAGGACACGGCGGCAGCTTCCAGCAGCGTGATGAGGCGCGAGTCCTCTTGACGCATGATGGCCTGCTTGGTCATGTCCTGCGTGTACTCCACGATGTTGCTGCGGAGGTAGTACAGGTCTTCCTTCTTGATCTGCGGGAACGAGGCGATGCGGAACAGCTGCACCTCGACGCGCTTGCCTTCGAACGGCGTGATCTTGATCTCGCCCTCGTTGCCGTGGAGCATGTAGGCACGCCCCAGGTCATCGAGCACGTCGTAGTAGATCGGCACACCCGGAGTCAGGGTGTCCTCCAGAAGGACGTTACGCAGGATGCCCTGGTAACGGAGCTGGAGCTGGATCGGGCCGATCATCGACTGGCCGAGCCGCTGGATGCCGCCGACCTTGTCGCTCAGGATGTGAGCGAGCTTGGCCTGCTTCTCGCGGGCCGACAGCTTGCGGCCACCGAGACGACGCTTGGCGGAAACGATGTCCGAGACATAGTCCTCGGACGAGCGGGCGAAGCGGCCCAAGCCGCTTCCTGCTGCTACTGGGAGACTCATATTAATCGTTACCTCCCTGCGCGACTCGGTTGAGGCGGATGACGATCTTGTCCGGGGACGGGATGTCAACCAGCTCGGCGATGGCGTTGTTGGCGTTCGCGCCGAACGGGGTCAGACGACCCTTGTTGTTGGCGGTCAGCAGAATTTGCGCCGGGCCGGTGTTGTTGACCGACGGCCAATCGGCCTCGGTGTCAAACGCCGGGGCCAGCACCTCGAAGGTAGCCTGGCTGTCGCCAGTCCACACGGTGAACAGGCCGGTGCCGGTCGACGAGACCTCGTTCACGCCCAGCTTGGGGGCGACGAACAGGGCCGACAGACCGAACGGCACGCTGTTGTTGGTGGCACCTGTGTAGACGGTGAACACCTCGCCGTACAGGCGGGTCATCACGGTTCCGGGAAGGATGTCGAAGTCGATATCCAGATCGGGGTCGAGGAAGCCGCCCCACGGGGTCGCCTGATGATTTGCATACAGGGGCCGCAGGGTGCGCTTCTGAGCCGGATTGGAAAGCGGCGGACGAAACATCTCCTCCTCCTTTCAGTTCTCGTTAGAGTTGTTGTGCTCGATGATCAGATGAACAGCGAGCTGTCATTGCTGGGGTCGTGCGCTGCCGTCCGCATGCCAGCCGCAGCGGTGCGAGTTCCACCACCGAGGCCCGCCGGGATCGGCGAACGTGCGGCCCCGCGAGAACCTCCGCTGGCGACCTTACGAAGGTCTGCCTGACGCACAGCGGCAAACCTTTCCAGAAGCGCGACCCGATCTTGGATCAGGCCACGGTTCATGTTTTCGAACTCGGCAGCGAGCGCGTACTTCCGCTCGCGGTCGTTCGGCTCAAGACCGGCTTCGATCATGCCCTCGGCACACCGCATGGCCAGGAGGCCACCGGCGGTCTTGACACGGGCACCGGTCTTGCTTGCCTCGCCGGGTGCCCAGTTCTGATCGGTGCTCAGATCGGGCTTGGCGACGTTGTCTCCGGCGTTGTTGCCGAAGTCATGGAGGTCGAACTGCGAGGCCTGTGCTTCAGCACTCGTGGTGTTCGACACCGGGGCCTCGACATCGACACGGCCATCCGGTGCTGCGACCTCCAGCGACTCGTTGGAACGCTTCCGCATCTTGGCTCCCTTGGTATTAGCGGTCTTGTCGTTTTTGCGGGCTTCACGCAGGACGATCCCCAGGGCAGGGAACAGGGCCTGCGGGCTGATACCGGCCTCACGGGAGAACGCGGCGGCAGCCTTCTTGATGGTGGCTTCGGAGTGGCGGCGCGAGGACTTGCCGGTCTTGGCCGACAGCCAGCCGTCGAACGCCTGGAAGGCGCGCAGCGAGGCATCCTTCGGGTTGGTCGGAACGACACCCTCGTTGGGGTCAGCCGAAACGAAACCGGTGCCGGTCAGGGCCTCGCCCTCGGGGCCGGTGTTGACGGTCGGGTCGACGACCTCGGCGGTCGGGCCACCGGCCTCGTCGAAGGCGCGACGCTGGCGCAGCGACGCGAGCTGCTGGGCATCGCGGAGCAGCTGGGCGCGACCGTGCTGAACGCGGGCGACCAGGTTGTGCTCGGTGTTGGAGATGTTGACGGTGTCGTCGGTGGGGTAGTCGCCGTTGGCCTCGGGCGGGGTCTGGCTGATGAAAGCCTCTTCCTGCTCACCCTGGTCGTTACGACTACGGTCGCCACCGTCCACGAGCGGGCCTTCAGCAAAATGCTGTCGCCGCCCGGCGGTCGCCACCTTATTGCGGTTGGCGATATTGCTGCGTGCCATCTTGGCGGTTCCTTTCGTGGGGTTCCTATTGGTTGTTGAATGTTCTCGTCCGTTTTCCAGGGTCGAGAGTTTTCCTAGTTGCCGTCGGTAGTCGGCGGCTTCGGCGGGATTCATATCCCGTCGGGCTTCTATAGCGTCCATCCAGTTGGCGACCCGACGACCGTAATAGCCATCGAAGTAGTCCAACAGGGACGCGGCGATCTGCTGCGGGGGTTGCGCGGCAGGGTCTTCCTCGGGCATCGGGGGCTGCGCCATCTGCGGGGGTGCGGCCTGCTGCGGCACCTGGGGCGCACCGTCGGGGATCGGAATCTGCAGGGTCATGAACTGCTGCTGTGGTGCCTGCGGCACGCCAGGCTGCTGCTCGGCGGCACCGGGAACGCCACCCATCTGGTCGGTGGTCGCGCCAGCTGCTTCCTGCTCCCGGTCGACCTGACCGGCCTCCGACAGGTCGGGGGTTTTCAGGTCGTCCGGCGGATCGACATACCGCTCGAAGTCGTTGTCGTCGTCCTCGGGCGCGCTGCCCTCCTCGCGCAGGGTGTCGACGGCCATCGGGGCCTCGGTCTCACCGAAGGCCAGGCGCAAAGCGCGTTGCCGCGCAATCTTTTTCACAGCATCGCTCCTCGCGCCCTGCTTGATGACATGGACACCGGCGGGGCCGATGCCGACCGGGGCGACAGAGTATCCCCGGCCCAAAACCTTCTGAACGTAGTCGGCCAGCTCTTGTCGGCTGAAACCCTTCTGGTACGTCTCGTCGTCGGTGCCGGGGTTGACCCGGATTGCTCCGGGGTCGTTGAACTCGTCCTCGGCAGACACCGCGTTCTTGGTGCTTCGCACGTCGTTGTGGTCGCGGGTGGTGATGATCGCGTGGCCACCGGGTGCCATCGCCTCGCCGATACCGCGCACGATCTTGTGCCGCGTCTGCGGCGGAACCACGTTGAGCACGTTGAGGTTGGTGACCCGATTGAACGCACCCTTGGGCACGTCCTCGGGTTTGACGTAGGTCGGCGTGAAGTCGCGATCCGCGCGCGGGTACGGCTCGTAGGTGTGACCGAACTGTGCGCTGTGACCCAGACCGGCACCGTAGTCGAGCACGCCCTCTTTACCCTCACCGGGTGCGCCCACCTGATCGAAATAGGAATGGGCCTTGCTGTAGGTTCCCATCGTGCCGGGGCGTTGAGTCCTCTGGGTGTTTTGCGGGTTGACCTTCGGGGCGGCGGTCTGGAGCATCGCCTCGATCTCGATGGCGGCGGCATCCTCGGCATCGGAGTCGGCGGACTCCCACGGCTTCTTGCCACCGGCGGCGGCGAAGTCTTCCTTGGTGTACTTGCCCGACTGCTTGACCCCCGGTGCCTCGTAGCCGGTCAGCTCGGTGGCCGGGGACAGGTTGACCACCGGAGTCGAGTCGATGACGCTCTGCGGGATCGTGGGGGCACCGGGGTGGGCCGGGACGGCGAGGTCGTCGGTGGCGGTGCGGCGGGAGGCACCTTTGATGCGAGGATCGTCGGGGCCGGGACTGTCGTCCGGATTCCAACCCTTGTAGATGTTCATCTCGTCTTCGACGTTCTGATGCTTGCGATCTTCGGCGCAGTCTTTGCAAAACATGTCACCATGCAGGTCATGTACCGGCATCGAGACGCCTCGGTCACCTAGTTCGCCGTCGCAGTCCTTGCAGTACCCTAGCGGGGAATCGGGGTCTTGGTACTCGAAGGAGTGGGGGTCTTTGGTGGGGTCGTACTCGTCGTCGCCGTGGTCGTCGACTCTGACCTCCTTGGCTGCCACCACGACCTTGGAGGCGACGGCGGTCTCGTCGGCAGGCTCGAACACATACGACAGTTCGAAGAAGCTGATCTTGTGGCACGACTCGAAGACCAAGATGTCTTCCTTCTTGCCGGTGCGCCGGTCGAACTTGGTGAGGGTCTTGCCCTTGTGGTTCTTGACGTGATCGCACATGTCGTGCAGATCGGTCGCCTTGTTCTTGCAGTACGAGCAGATCGTGAATCCGGCCTCCGCGCCCATCGAGACGCTGTCCAGACCGCCGGTCTTGATCTCGTGGGCCAGCTTCGGGAAGCGGCCCGCGTCGATCTCCTGCACGACCTCGACGTACTTGTCCATCCCGTTCTCGACATACCGGGACGCGACGACCACACCACGGGCCTTGGTCGGGTCGTGGTTCTCATGGTTGACGAAGCAGGGCTTACCGATGAAGGTCTTGTAGGACTTCTTCAGCTCCTCCGACGGCCAGCCGTCGTAGTTCTGGTTGACCCGTGCACTGATCGCCCGGACCACCGTGTACAGGTAGCCGGGCTTGAGCCGGAAGCCCTCATCGACGGTGAACCCATCGGAGGCCAGCTTCTGCCGGAACCTCTTGGACGCACCACCAGAGGCCCCCTCGGGGGTCAGGTCGTGCAGCCGAGCGGTCTCGGCGGCGATGTGCCGGGTGCTCACTCAGTCCTCCTGCTCACCAGCCGAGGGTGTGCATATCCTCGTAGTGGGTACCGGTCAGGTCCAGGGAGTCGAGGTTGCGTGCCCCGCCCTTATCGCCTTCGCGGATCAGTTCCGACTGCTCTGAGAGCGAGTAGTTCCGTCCAGCGGTGCGCAGGAAACCCTGTGCGGCGGACGCGATGTCGTCGTAACGACCGCCGCCTCCACCGGCACCGGCACCGAGAGCGGTGCCGTCGAGGTTGGCCTGGAACGAGCGGACGATGTCGCTCGCGTCGTCGGTGGCGTAGCCGTCGTAGCTGGCCTCGCGGTAGGGGCCGTCGTCGTCGACATCGAGCGACGACTGACGCTGCCACTCGCCCATCGGGGTCGACAGCGGGTCGTCACCGAGATCGGTCACGTCGTCGTGCTTGGCGCGGGCCTTGTCGGCGTACTCCTCGGAGGTGCCGATCTCCAGCGGGCCGGGGTACCCGGAACCCGCGAACGGGTGGGCGTGCGGCTCGAAGTCGCTGTCCTTGTCGCCGACCTCGGGGTAGGCGTACCGCGCCCAGTCGTCGAAGTCCTCGCGTGAGGCGAAGATCGACGACGAGGCCGAAGCCGAGCCGAGGATGCCGCCCAGGCCCGAGGCGATACCGCTGATCGCGCTACCGATCCCCGAGGCCATGCCGGGCAGCGCGCTGGAGACACCCTGCGCGATACCGGGCAGAGCATTACCCAGGCCCGAGGCGATATCGCCCGCCGCACCGATCCCGGTGCTCAACGCATCCGAACCGCCAAAACCGCCACCGCTGCTCGGGGTGTCGAAACCGCTTCCGCCGGTGCCCTGCTGCCTCTGCTGCTGGCTCTGGGCCGGATCGTTAGGGTCGTAGGTGTCGCTGGACTGGCTGGGGCCGACCTGGGGGGTCTTGGCGACCCCGGTTCCGGTTCCGGCACCGCTGGTGTTGGTTCCACCCGGCTGGGCGGTCGGCAGCGAAGTCGGCGAGGTCGGCGTGGTGCCGCCCGGCTTGGACGGCTTGGTCGCGGTCGACGCTCCCGGCTTGGCGGTCGTGCTTGTCGAGGTCGTGTTCTCGGGGGACTGGTTGGGGTCGGACGTGTTGGACTGGTTGGTGGCACTAGGTGCCGCCCACCGCTGACGAGACGACTGGGGCTTGATCGCGCCACCCGCCTCTGCCGCCAGCGGAGCCGCCGGGGCCTGGGCCGGTTGCGTAGCCGGTGCCGGGGTCAGACCCGGATCGGTGACGCTCTGGCCACCCTGGAGCGTGCCCGAACCGGTTCCGGAAGAGCCGCTGGTGTCGCCGGGGGTGTTACCCGCCGGGTTGGCCGGAGGGGCTATCGCGTCGGTGGTCGCCGCCGCCGGGCCTGCCATCGCCTTCGATGAACCGCCCGGATTGGTGACATCACCGGACATCCCGCCGTTACCGGTCGGGTTGTCGATCTTGATCCGCTGGCCCTCGTTGATCACGTCGGGGTTGGAGATGTTGTTGCCCTTGGCGATGTCCTGGTACTTGTTCATGTCGCCGTAGGAACGCTGCGCGATATCGGAAAGGGTGTCGCCCTTCTGGACGGTGTAGTAGCCGTCCTTGTCGAGCTGGCCCGCGCCGATGGCCGAGTTGTTGCCGTTCTCGGCACCGGCCTTGCCGCCGTCAGAGACCGGGCCGGAGGTCATGGCACCGCCGCCACCGACACCGCCACCGCCGGTACCCGACAGGCCCACGTTCTGCGCGCTACCGGGGGCGGTGGAAGGGGTGCCCGACGAGGTTCCCTTGCTGGTCGGCGACTGGCTTTGCGAACCGGAGCCGGGAGTGGTGGGGTTAAGCCCGGCAAAACCGTTCTCACCCGGCTTTGGAGCACCGGCGGGAACAGGGTATCCTGCCGGGTCGAATGTATTGGTGTCGATGTTGGTGCGGTTGATCGCTTTCTGCGCATCGCTGCGCTCGTTGCTGGGCAGGCCGGTGCGGTTAATAGTCAACTGATCGCCACTGCGCTGACCTGCCGCGCCGGAGGCGTCATTAAAGGTCTTTTGGCCGCCCTCTTGACCTGGCTCGACCACGGTGTGCCTAAGCCCGTCGTTGGGGCCAGTGTTAAGGACTTCGGTGTTGCCGCCCGCCAGCGGGGCCGCCTTCGGCTCGACCACGGTGTGCCTAAGCCCGTCGTTGGGGCCAGTGTTAAGGACTTCGGTGTTGGGGCCGGGCACAGTCGGTGCGGCCAGCCTGCGCACCGCCGCGACGAACTGCGAGGCATCGACCCCGTTGTCGCGCGCGTCCTCGACCGCGTCCTGAATCCGGTGCACGCGGTCGGCCATGTCGCCGAAGTCGCCGGACTGCTTGCCGTCGGCGAAATTGCGGAGCTTGTTCAGTGCCGGTTCCGCGTCCTCGGTGTGGGGTGCTTCCCAATCCTTCTGGGTGTCGTCGGATTCTTTGGCGTAGCGGGCCAGGAACGCCACCAGCTGACGCGGATAGGGCTGCTCGGTGACCTCGCAGTGCCGCATCAGGCGGGCGAAGTGGACGATGTCCTTCTCCGAGACCACGTCATCGGGGCCGACATCCTTACGCTCGTCCTTGGTGACATCGACGAACATCTGTGCGTCGTCGGTGTCGTTGACCACCATGTCCGGGGTCAGACGCTCGGTGCCGTTCTGCAGGGCATCGGCGCGTTTGACGTGCAGGAACGGCAGCGACCGGGCCGGGGCCTTCTCCTTGACCCGCCTCTGCTGGCGGGGCTTGCCCTTCAGTGCCGCCGACTGCATCGTCAGATACGAGGCGTAGGCGTGCGAGCACAGCCGACCGACGTAGGAGAACTTGCGCCGGAACGCCCACTTGCCCCACTCGCAGCCGCAGTGCCAGTTGGCGATGGAGTGTCCGGGGTTGCCCTCGTTGAGGCCACCGAAGCTGGCACCCTTGAGGATCAGCACGTCGTAGGTGCCGTGGTCGCCGACCACCGAGGCCATGATCCGGGTCGGGGCGATGTCCTTGACCGTGACATGGCCCTCGCGCTTGAGGCGCATCGCCTTCTTGCGGACATCCTTCCAGGCGGCGGTGCGGATGCCGCTATCGGCCTCAACCAAATCCATGTACTCGGCGAACCGGGGGTTCAGCCCCTCGTCCATGATCTGGCCGATCCGGTTGATGTAGGCATCCGGGTCGTGGCGGAACTGGGCGACCGGATCGTTGTGGTAGTCGACCGACGCGGTCAGGTCGATGTACCGGTCGCTCAGACCGGCGGGACGGTACGAGCCGTCCTTGACCAGATCGCCCCACCCCCCGTTGGGGCCTCCGGTGTTAAAGTTGTCGACCGCGTCCTCGGCACCGTGGGCCAGACCACGGGCGGCGGCACCGGCACCGGCGCGACCGGCGGCACCGGCCAGTGCGGCACCGGCCTCGCCACCGGCGAGCATCTCACCGGCGGCACCCAGGGCCGGAAGGATCAGCGGCAGGATCGCCTCGTGGCGGCTGCCGTCCTTGATCAGGTCTCCCCATCCGGCACCGGGGCTGAGCGTGTCGATGATCTGACTGGTCTGGTTGTTCAGGTGATTGACGGCCTTGTTGACGGTATGGCCCGTGCCCGCGCCGAGGGCCATCTCTTTGACCTCCGGGTTGAGCGGAAGGGCATCGAAGACTTTTCTCACGAGGGGGTGGTTGACCATCAGGTCGTGGGCCGCGCTCCGGGCGAAGTTGTCGGGGCTGGGGCCGGGGCCGTCGTACTCGTCGCCCTCGTCTTCGAAGGTGATCGAATCCGAGGGGTGCAGACGCTCGTCAGCGTCGATGTTGTGGATCGGCTGCAAGGTCGCCGAGCCGTCGTCGCCCGAGAAGCCACGGGCATCGTGCTGGGGGTCGGGGTTGTAGGGCAACTCGGTCGAATTGTCGGTGTCCAGGGGTGCCCAGGCCAGGCGACCGTAGTGGGAGGCCTCGTCGCCGAAGCCGTCGTAGTCGTCGTGGGTTCGCATCCGGTTGCGGTCGAAGTGGCCGCGCGGGTCGGCGTACTCGGAAACGTCGTCGTCCGCCGGAGGCCCGAACGCCTCGCCGGTCAGCGTGTCGCCGAGGTCGTAGCCCTGCCAGTGGGGGGCATCGAGATCAACGCCGCCGGACGGCTCGTAGCCGCCCAATTTAGCCTCGTCGAGCCAGACCTCGAAACCGTCGCCAGCAACTTTGTACTGGGTGCGGCCTCGCACGGTTTCCTGGGCGATGATCCGGCCAGGGCCGTAAGCGGTGTGAACCGTTGCCATTGGGTTGTCCTCCTCGAAGGGCTTCTACCACTTCGAGCGGGTCAGGCGGTGATCTACAGGGGTTAGCCCTTGATGTACATGGGGAGGCCGAACAAACCCGAGTCGCTGTTCTCCCAGAACAATGCCCACGACTTCTTCAGCATTTCGACCTTTTCGAAGGTCTCGGCATCGGGCACCGGCAGCTCCACGATGTCCCCGGTGTCCTGGGCGCACACGCCGTGCTCGTTGAGGTAGAGCGAGAGGCTGGCGGCTTCATCGACGTGATCGGTCTGGATCGTGTGATAGGAAATGTTTTTAACAATGGGCACGGATGGTGTCCTTCCTCGATCCCGGCATCAAGCACGGCGATATGAATAAAACGGGGGTGGGGGTACAAAAGAACCGGCCCCCGACACCTGTTCAGATGCCTGGGGGGCCGGTTTGGAGGGTCAGACGGTTAAGACCTGATTTCCGTTGTTATGCAGCAATTTTGGTCGCACCGTAGCAGCTTAGCCAAAGCTACAGGAGTCCGCAACGGGTTTCAGAAAACCCGCCCGTCACCACTCCGGTTCGACACCGAAAATTTCATAAAACTGTGCGAGCATGTCGTTGAGGACGAGCTTCGAGTCCTTGGCACCGCCGTTGAGAATCTCGGGCCAGTCGGCCTGTATCTGGCCCCGGTAGGTGTTCATGTTCAGGGCGCGATAGAACTTCGGGTCTTTGACCAGATCGGAGACCTTCGGGTGCCGCGACACCGACAAGTCCCAGTTGGCCAGCACCTCACGACGCTTGACCTGCTCCTCGATCTGCTCCTCGCTGGCGGTAAGGCTCTTGCCATACGAGGACGGCCCGGTCTCGAACTTGCTCAGGGGCCGGGGGCCGGTGGCGTTCTCCTCGCCCTTGCGGGTGCGCTTGCGCCGATTGGCACCGACCTGCTTGGGGGTATTGCCCCGCATCGAGTCGGATTCGACCGGACGCTGCCGGTTCCGGGGAATCTCGTTCGGCTCCTGCATCCCCGGAGGCAGCTCCATACCGGCGGGGCCTTGCGGCGGGGAACCGGTCGGAGGGGAACCTTGGGGGCCGTTGATCTCCGACAGGCCACCGACCTTCGCGGTCGCGAAATAACCAGCCGAGGGGTTGCCCGGCCCCGAGGCCGCTGGCGGGTCAGCCGAGAGCGCGGTAATCGCCGGGCCGTGGGCGGGGCCTTCCACGTCGGCACCGTTCGCCCCGGCACCCATCGTCTCGACACCCTCTTCGTCCATCGACTGTTCGGGGCCGGGAGGCTCGGGGTCGG
>JGI24890J29729_1001116_pt1 | contig 13089 bp, 15 predicted proteins | sample FreactcultureFD7_FD_29729 | JGI IMG/M metagenome (IMG submission 29729)
ACATTTGTAATGTTTTTCACATATAAGATCCGATTCTTTATCAGTTTTAAATTCTTCACATTCTAAACATTTTGTACATTTTAATTCTTTTTTAAGAATTGTAATATCTTTATACTTTTCCATATTTTCAATAACCTGCATTTACCCTTACAAACTAACTATCCGTTTTTAAAAAACGGACGCATACCCCCCTATACCCATTTACACAAAAACTACAAAATATAAGAAAAGGTCGCCGACCCCATTTATTTTCTTTAATAATAATAAATGAGCAAGGTGAGAAAATCTGAATCTGATTCTGATTGGCGACGCCGTGCGAATTTAGCTGTTACATCGTATATGCAGAACCCGCAATTGTTGAGAGAGTTACAGCAGAAGGCTGAACGAGAATTACGGGCTTATAATAAGCTTGTTATCGAATCTTTCTTCAAGAAGAAGCTTGCCTTACAGAAGCTAAGACAAGTTGAACGTGAAACTAATCTACGTAATAGAGAAAACAAAAATAAAGCTGAAAAGCTAAAAAATGCAGTAAAACAAATACAAAAACATTTCCGAAGTCGTTTCAGAGGTACTTTATCTTATAAGGGTATTATTCATATTTCAAGTGATAAAAGAAAGGTTAAAAACGTCCTTCCAGTCAATACAAAGAGCTTGGAAAGAGCAATTGAAGTAGATATATCAGATAAATATATAGGAGTTGATTTTACAGTACAGTGGGAAACATTTGCAATTACATTTAAACCAGCTGGAACATTTGAAGATTTAGTGTACACTAATAACCGAATGCGAACACAAGCACCATTTGATTTGGTCAACATTTACAATAACATAATTAAAATTGATTCATCTAATGATAATTGTGTTCCAGATACATTATCATATGTTTTCCCTAAAATTGCAAAACTAAAGAAATCGCCAATTCCATCTTTAAAAAATGCAAATACAAATGAAGTTATGGAGTTTTGTAAAAAATACAATATTCGTGCTATTGCTTATAATATCCATAAAGACGTTATTGCTGAACATATCCCACTAAAACAAGATAAGAAATATGCAACCTTAGTTTATCTTTACTACAATAATCATATGTATCTTATCAAAAATAAATATCTATTGGAAAAACCAGAACCATCAATAACAGAACATCAATCGCATGAAGACCTTCAAAACAATTTTAAATCATTAATTAAACAACATATTGTTCCGAATAATATTAAACTAAGTGGAGATGATATTCAATCATTTCAGCATAACAATATTACCTATTTTAATAATGAAGAATATGAGACATGTCTTGAAATTGCAAAGAGATTTATGTTCTCAGATAAAATCCCATACTATACTACTCTATCATCTATAATGAATTATATTGAACCACTTTATTCATCAACTCAAGCTATGAGTTTTCTTCCAATTCATCATGCTAAACCAGCATTTTACTATAATAAAGAAAGGGATCCGAAAAGACAAATTACTACCATTGATAAGAACAAGGCGTATTCAGATATTCTTCAAAAACTACCTTATCTTCTTTCAACTGATATCCGAACATATACACACACAATTCAATCAACATTTGATGATGAAGTTGCATTATATATTGCAACACCTAAAACTCCAAATATTCTAATGCCCAAACAAGATATTTATTCTGGTCAGCATATTAAATTTTGCATAAATAAAATTGACTTTACGATTCAAGAAAAATTACAATGTAAACAATATGCAAATCATTTTGGACTAATTGTTAAAGATCTTTTCACAAAATTTCCATACACAGATCCAGCTACAAGCCAGATTGCAAAAACAATAATTTGTAGAACTATTGGACAGTTCCAATCAGAACCAAATGCAGAAAATTCTAATATCACAGTTGTAAATCACGATGATCGAAATCCAAATAACATGGCAATTCAGTTTGAAGATGTTTATCTTGAATATACTCCAAACCAAAAAGTGAAACATATATATAATCGTAAACCAATTGCTATTCAAGTAAAAGATAATATGAATCGTGAACTATATGAAAAGATGAAAGAATTGAATATTACTGAAGATGATATTGTTCAAGTAAAAACAGATTCTATTACATTCTATAATAAACCAAATCAAATAATAAAAACATCAAATAAAATTGGAGAATGGAAATATGGAGATTATAAAGAATCTCAAGGTTCTATTTACGATAACTCAATCCCATTTACAACATTTAAACAAGATATTCCAAATGATAACACTATTTACCAAGGTGATGCAGGAAATGGTAAATCATACCATATTCAACATTCTGATTTAACAGATTCAATTATTCTTTCAGCAAAACATTCAGCAATAAGACAGCATCGTGAAAATAATCTAAATGCAGAAGTAATTCAAAAATATTGTGCTTGGACTAAAAATCAACAAACAAAAATTCCAACTGAACATCATATTATTATTGAGGAATGTGGTATTCTTACCAAACAACATTGGGATTTCGTATTTAAATGTTTTCTTCTAAAAAAGAAACTAACATTATACGGTGATTTCAAACAATTGCTTCCTGTTGAAGAAATTACTACATTTAATAAACCTCTTTGGCTTGATATGTTATTCAAAAATCAACATACACTAAAAGGAAACTATAGAAATAATTTTACACCATATTATTATAAATCATTGTATACATCAAATAACGAAGAATATCTAAAATCAGAAATTCAAAAATATTCAACTAAAACACCTGAAGAAGCTGAAGTAATTATTGCTTATCGAAATGATATTGTTGATAAATATAATAATTATATGTTACAATATCATAAAAAGACTATCTATGATGATATTCCACTTATTTGTAAAACAAACGATCTAAGAGATAAAGGTATTTATAATAATTTTATTATCAAACGATATGAATTTAATATTACAGACCAAGAAATTGACAAATATTTTAAACCAGCATATGCCAGAACACTTTACAATATGCAAGGTGATCAAACAAGATCGTATTATATGGCACCTGAAGATATTCATTGGTTTGCAAATCCAAGAATGGCTTATACTCTAATTAGTAGAATTACTATCAGAACTTGATACACTTGTCAATCCACGTTCTAAATCTAAACTAAACGAAGATATATTTCCACAACACTTACTTCTACATGATGATCTCTTAATCATTTTGTAGGTAATATAAATAATCCCTAATATAACTCCCGATACACCACTGCTTAATAATGAATTATAATCCATTCTTTATACAAATGGATAGATTTTTAGCTGAAGCGAAAACTGGAAATCTTACACCTGAACGTACTAAAAATTACGTTGAGGGAAATATCAAGCAGTATGATATGTTGGGATCTCAAAATGCAATTGCATCATTAGGGTTAACTCAAAATGAAACCACTTTAATTAAAGATATTACGAAAGCAATTCAAACAACATTAAAACTACCTGATAAACCACTTCTAGGACAAACTAGGAAACTTCCAGTTAATCCAACCATCGTTCCTACAAAAAACGCAGAAATTCCTCCAAATCCTAAAGCTAAGGAACCAAATAGTAAACCACCATTTGATGTTCTCACTCCAGGGGGGTTACAAGAATTCAAAGTTTATGCGAAATATCTCGTTGAAAAATATGGCGAACGATACGTGCAAAAGGATATTGATGATATGTATAATGAATCTGGTGCTTTTTCATTAGCAATTAAAACCATTCGTAAATTAGAACAGGCAATTGTCAAATTTGAAAATAATCCAAGTGCTAAATTCGCCCAGTGGCTGAATAATACTGTATCAGACCTTCTTGGAACAATTCTTTCTACAATTACAGATACTCTAAAAAATGCTCTAAAAGGAGTTATAGCATTTGGAACAGGTGGTACTGGACTTGTAGGTGGTGAAATTGTTGGTGCAGGTGTCGATGAAGTTAAGAAAATAATTAATAATATGGCCAGTTTTAGATCTGATATTGTTGGAAATTTAAGATATACAATAGATCAATTATTTGAAATTGGAGATAGGAAATCTGCTTGGAGAAGAAAATATGCTGAAATGAAAGCAGAATGGCAAAAAATTGATGAAAAAAATGAACAACTGTCTAAAGAATCAAAAGACTTTCTGGATTCACCTGAAGGTAAGGAATGGCAACAATGGCAGAAAGATCATCCATCTGGTAAAGATGCACAGAAAAATGGGAAAAAATTAGAAGAACTAAAGAAGAAATATAAGGAACGTTTGGAAAAAGTAAAGAAGGGACAAGAAGAAATGCAGGCTATGACAGGAGAAACTCTTATATAATATATAAATGGATAAGCTTATCGAACTGTTTGTTAAGAAGGGCTATTCATCTGAAGCTTTGACATTTCTAAGAACTCATGGGCCAAATCATATTACAAATATTGAGGTTACTAGAACTCCTTTATCTGCTAAAATTGATTCATTGTTGAATTTGGTAACTTTGAATAAGTTCACAGAAGCAAAGGCAAAAGCACAATATGATAAAATGTTTCATTTGGCGGTTATTGTAAAAACATCAAATGGACGTTTTCAATTTGAAAAAAATGAACGNATTCGTNTNGGNAAGGTATATGGTATCACTAGTGAAACAGAAACAAAACATGTAATATTGAAGAAAACAATTCCAATTTGGCAACTATTNGCACGAGCAGAAAAACAAATGGGAGCTCATAATTTCTTTGTATATTCTGCATTTGAACACAACTGCCAAGATTTTGTTTATAATCTTCTCAAAGCTTCAAATATTCTATCAGAAGAAGTAAAACGTTTTGTAAAGCAAGATGCATTAGAAGTTCTGAAACATCTTCCATCATATACAAATCAGATTGCAAATATTCTAACAAATTTGGCTAATATTTTTTCACCAGAGAAAAGTGGAGAAGAAGTAGAAGAAGTAGATCCAAATAAGGATAAGAATTATATAGTTGTGTCTGTAAGAATAAAGAAAGATAAATTATCAGAACATGATGCAAAACATTGGTTAATTGATCATCATTATAATATTCATTATCCAGAACAATCACTGCATTTTTGGCATTTTCGTCAAGTTCCAAAAGATATCGAGAGACTAAATACTCCGAAGATTGTAAAAATTGGTGATATTGGGCAACTGCTTGTAGTTTATAAATGAATTATATTCCCATTAGTATATAAATGTCTCGTTCCGTAGCCAAATTCCTCGATTCACGTAAGGAACAGGATGCAGAAACAGTTGTAATAAGACCATCAGCTACTTCACTTCTTTGTATTGATTCNGATGATAGATATCAAAATTTTGGACAACGTCGAACGAATCCAACATTTCCATTNCAATTTAATGTCCAGAAAGGTGAGGCAATTCTTAACGGTTTCTTCAAACGAATGGCACTTACGGAATTTCGTATGAATTGGACTATGCCTAATATTTCTGAAGCTTGGCTGAATTCAAACATTATCTTTAGCTGGAAAGTAAGTGGTGGTACTGCAACAGATAGTGTACTTACACTTANAGACGGATTTTATGATGCACGAAATATTGCAACTGCTCTACAAGATGGTATTCAATCTCTCAGTTCTTCTTTAGCCAATTTTACAGTAACTAGCACTTTTTCAGAAACTACGGAATTAGTGTTTACAGCAGCGTCTGGTTCAAATATTACTTTTTGTTTAAAACCAATTTCTGCAACATCCAAATATCGTCAATTGTTTGATATGATTAATGCTCCTCCAACCGGAACAACTACATATTCAACACAAGTANTAACAGGTATTCCTGATCTACGTGCTACCGATTACATTGACATTGTATGTTCTCAACTGACTTATAATCAGGAACTTAAAGATACAACATCTGCTCCAATTGCTCGTGATATGTTGGCGAGAATTTATATGGATGATCCGGTTGGTAGTAGTTCTATTGTTACAACAAATGTTCTTTCAGCAACAACANCTGCAAGTGCTTCCATTACTGCAATTTCATCAATTAGCCCTCCAATTGGTACATCTGATATTGTAGTTTTTACAGTATCGGCGGCTCCTACTTCCTTTTTTATTGGAGCAGCTTGTTCTGTTACAGGTATCACTGGAAATCTTACATTAAATGGTTCAGGTACAATTATTGGAAAAAATGCATCTGGAAATACTATTACAGTTCAATACGATGATGCTCCAGTTGTTACAGGTACACCTGTAGTAACTTCCGGAACTATTACATCTACTCAGCTTGCATACACTCAAACTCCTGTTGTTGAATGGGATGATCGTGTGAATGGTGTAACTCCTTTTGTTTTATACCGTCAATTCCCTTATCCCAAACAGATTCGTTGGAACAAGGACATGCCTATTGGTAATTTAACATTTACGTTATATGATGATCAAGGTCGTAACATTCAAGACCTTTGGAATGCGCTTGAAATACAGCAAGTATATCCCGATCCATTAACGGTTTTTGCAAATTCAACAAGTTTTAATTTTACTATGTTGGTATCTGAAGATTAATACTTAGGACCAGCATAAGGTACTTGACCCATGCGTTTAGGCTGAGTCTTAGACTTCTCATGTACCTTATGAAGTTTAGGTACATATTCATCTACTAGACCTTGCTTTGTTGATGTAAGTACACCTTCCATAACTGGGCTTCCACCCTGAATTCCAGTTGTGTTTGAAAGAATATTTGAAAGATGTTTCATCTCATGTACACCATCTCTTCCAACTCGAGTATTTTGAATAATTCGGTCTAATCCCATCATTTCGCCTTTAGGGCCAAGTAAATCTTTAGCACCACCATGAGCACGAACAACGTGAGAACTCATTTATAATAAGATGAATAAAATATTCTCTCTTTAAAAGAACATAACAACGATGGAATCTGCAATTACCCAGTCCGTCCAACAGCTTGTAAGACCCGGAAAGTGTGTTGATGTATATTACCCTGATCCTGAAACCGCAAAGAAACAGTGCTACCGAACATCACAGAATACCCGATATGTTCAGGCCCTAACGAATCTTGGACAGGGTTCTAATACTCTTACAATTCCTCCTAATAACGGTGTTCAGGATGTTGTTCTCTCTCTTGCTCTTCCAGCCGGAACTCTTGCAAATCTTGCTATCTGTAGAGGATGGGGATATGCTCTTATCAAGCAGATTTCTTTTCGTTATGGTGGATCTTCCCAGTATTTCCTTACTGGCCAACAGGTTCTGCAGGCGGTTCTCTCTCAGGCTACGGATGGCTCATCACGTGATGCTCTCCTCTCTCTGGGTGGTGATGCGGCTGCTGGTTCTGATTTTGCCACTCAACGTTTTGCGTACTGCTGGCTTCCTCTGCCTCACTGCATTCCTTCTTCTCGGGGTAAGCTCCCCCCGTTTCCTTCTGATCTTTTGACTCAACAGATTCAGATTACGGTTGAACTCTACCCTCTGTCACAGATATTCTCAGTTGGTTCAAGTGGTTCTCTTTCAACGATTCCTACTACCCTTGCATCTGGTAGCTTCCAGGTACAACAGGTGCTGCTTGAGAACCAGGGTGATGCTCTTGCTCGTCGTGTAGATATGAGTTCTCATGCTCTATCTTACCCTATTACGTTCCGTCAACAGGAGGCAGTTATTTCTCTAGGGCAGGGTGCAACAATTGACCCTACTACGGCTTCCGGCACACAGACAGTAAGTCTAACTGGGTTCCGTGGAGGTGAGGTAAAGGAAGTTCACTGCTGGCTTACGGCTGATAGTGCAAATACCCCAACTCCAGCTGTTGGTGCCGTGCAGAATCCCTTTGCTTGGTATGCCCTGGAGAATGTGCAGATGTTGTATGCCGGTGAAGTGTATGCTCGTGGTGATGCAAATGTGACTCAGCTGTGGAATCTTGTGAATGGTCGTATTCCATCCGTGGCAAATGATGTCCGAGTGGTTACAGGGACTACACCGACGATTACTACTACTGGGCTTGATGCTTGGACGATTCTGCCATTCGGCCAGACGTATGACNCAGANACGGCTCACAGCATGTACATGTCTGGTAAGCCGATTACGAATGGGATTGTCAATCTCCAGTTCTCAATTCCCAAGACTGCCCCGGCATCCACATACACATTACACGTAAGTTATGTGTACAATGCCGTTATTGAATTTTCGCAGGGCTCGTAGGGTCCTGTGCTACTGAAAAGGTAGTGCTTAAATATCTTGATGAATTAACATCATACCACGAAGTTCCTAAAGCTTTATCTACTATCCTTAACCGAAAGGTGAAAGGAGAACTCGGTTAATGACCGACTCCAATAGTAATTAATGATAAAGATGTTGGTTAGAAAACCATAAATGGATAACGTGGGTGGAAGCTCCTCTATGTCGTTATGTTAGACAGTGGAGAACCTGAACGGCCATACGGTATTGTGCTTGAAGAGACTGACAATCTCTGATGATAGCAGAAGAAATGGTCTATCCCCTCCTTCTTACAGGAATTTAAAATACAACGAAAGTTGGGGTATTATAGCGTGCGATTATGTATTTTAAAAATATAAATGAATCCAATCGGATTATTTAAAACACAATTGGAACAACACGGAATTACTCGAATACGGCTAGAGCATTTGCGTACCATTCAGGTTCCGATAAATTATACTTTTCAACAGATGATTTTCATAAATTAGAACTACTAAAACAATTAATGGAGATTATATTATCTATTCTCACATTGAACGTCAATCGGAGAGAAAAGGTATTGCAGAAACAAAAAGAAAGATTTCAGGTGATTGGAAATATAATCCTAATATGAGAATTTTATGGTCTGATTCACTCTGAATCTGATTCTTCGGTAATTTGATTAATCAATTCTTCAAAATGTTCCTTTACCACTTTCTTTGGTGGTTTAGTATCAATAATTTCTTGTTTTTTTGACACTTGCACAGTCATAGAACCAAGTTTGGGAGTTATACTTGCCATAGCTCTATTTGCCTGCATATTTCGTAATAGATCCATTTAATTTATATGGATATTATAAATGTTCTACGAAACTAAAAAGTTGCGAGATAAGAACATGTATATTATTACACACGTTGGAAGTGATAAACATAGGCATCCAATATTCAAAGAAGAATATAGTTGGTTGGATAGCCAGTTAATTAATTTTTTCTTATATCATAAAGTTCCTCCAGCCATTGAAAAGGCTGTTGAATATGCTCTTAGAATTTATGGGGCTCGATCTGCACGTCAATTGGGAATGGCTTTGTTAACTATATATTGGGAGAATCATCAGGTTATCACACAGGCTGTAGTTGATAGAATATTTGAGATGCAATTCGGTCCACACGCTGCAAAGGGACTACGAGAAATGGAAAAAATGTTGCGTTATGAGTAAATGTCAATTGAGAAACGAAAGTTTGATTTTGAATTGCCTAAAAATGGTGGAGTAAGTGTTTGTTTTTTAGGCTCAACTCGGTCAGGAAAAACTACATTTTTGAAACATCTAATTGATGGATGGTTTAAGAAGCATTTGAAGGTATTGATGAGCAACAGTATTCATAATCCAATTTATAAGGATATGAATGATATGGTAAAAAGTCCAGTATATGCTCCTAAAATTGTGAAAGAAGGATATGATATTAATAAAGGAACCGGTAATCATTATAATTTTCTGTATATATTGGATGATGTTGTTAGTGCTAAGTTTGACAAAGAATTATTGAAGTTGTTAGCTATTTACAGAAATTCTAATTTGTCGTGTATTATAAGTATTCAATCTCCTGTATTATTGAATAGTGCAACTCGTGGTAATTTGAATTATGTTTGTTTAGGACGAATGAATAGTGATGAACAAATTGAGAAGACAATTAAAATGTATTTAACTTCTTATTTGAAAGGAAAGATGGTAGATAAAATAATTGAATATAAAAAATTAACGGAAGATCATCACTGGATTGTGATTGACAATTTAACGGGTGATGTATATCGAACTAAAATAATGGTATGATATAAATGAGCATTTTGATTAACGAATCATTTGCAAATAGTACCACACCAATATGGGGATCTGGAGGTGGTGATCCTTCTACTTGGTCCAATTATCCAGCAATTTCAGATGTTGATTTAGGTGGCAATACATTGGCAAATGGAAATGTATCAATACCTGGTGGATATGTTGCATGTGATAATATTGAAGTAAATACCATTAACGAAACAACATATGGTGGACAAATTGCGATAGGTGGACCAACAAATTATGAATTAACAATTTTAGATCATTATCCAAATGGTATTGCAAATGGAAATATAATGAATGCAGGATTTGGAAGTGCATTGGCTGATCCATATAATTATGTTCCTGATATTATTAGTTCTGCACCACAAGTTCCATCATCTCCGGTTGTTGTAGGCAATTCAACTACATTGGGTCCGAGTGGAAAAGCTGATGTTTCATTTGGGAGTCCTGAAATTATGCTTGTTCAAACAGATACATCTCAGCAAAATTGGCGAGTTAATTTTTCAATTTCATTTACTTCAGATTTAAATACTCCAATTGGAATTTATTTACGATTTGGTATAAATAATGGAGATGCATATCCCTTTTGTCAATTGTTTACTGATACAAATCCATTTATAATATCAACGACTGCTGGAAATTTATATACTGCGAGTTTTTCTGATGTATTCTTTTTCAACTATTCAATTTATAACAATATTGGAAATGTAAACGGTCCTTGTTGGATGAGTGTAACTTTAATGAACATGAATGATGTGGAAGGTACTACTATTACAAATATTAAATATTTATATACGATGGAACCATGTTTCCAAATTAGTTTTCTATAGTAATAATATAAATGTCGTTGTTAATTAATGAAACTTTTGCATCTTCAGAAGTTCCATTATGGCTGGATAAAGATTTAGCTTCGTCTAATTTTAAAAAGGTAACATGGAATGGAGCTGTAACTGTTACAGCTGGAGGAACATGTGTATTAGGAACAATTACATTTCCATCGGCTGTTAATTTTTGTACATTACAAGGATGGATTGCTGTACAGGATAGTGGTAATAGTGGAACAGTAACCGGTGATTTTTATTTATCAACATCTACAACTTATGATAATACTAAAAGCAATCGAGTGACTGGATGTGCAATGAGTGGAACCGCAGGAAGTCCTGCTACGAATTATTATTTAAGTGATGGATTAATGTGGTATGGATCTGCGGGAACAACATCATTAAATTTAGTTTTTATTAATACTGGAAGTGGTTCATCATCTTCTCTGCAGGGTATTGATGTGTCTGGTAGCATTGCTTATAGTGCATTACCTTCAATTACGGGTTGGACGATTTCACAGGGTTCTGGTGGAGTTTTTTCTATCGCAGGATAGATAAATGAGTATCCTGATAAATTCTTCAGTTGCAAATCCAACAACTGAGATTTGGTTAAGTAGTGGATCATCATTAACCGGATCTATGAGTGAAGTTATGGGATTTACTACAGCTACATTGACAACTACAAATGTTCCATATGCTGTTGGAGCAAGTACATTTCTTTCTTCTTTGACAAAAGGTGCTACAATTGATGGTTGGGTTAAGTTTACTCCTGGAAGTGTTTATGGATTGAGCATTTATATTAGTTCTGATAGTGGTGGAGACGCTACTGGATGTAATATTGTAACGTTAACAACCAGTTCAGGTGTTGTAAATGCTGTAAATTTATCATCATTACAATGTCCATCAGTTAGTAGCAGCAATGCCGTATATTTATTCTTTAAGAGAACATCAGGAGTTGCTGATACTGTAACCTGTAGTGGTGGTCGTGGATTATCAATTGCTTATTCTTCAATGCCTACAAATAGTGGATGGACGTTAGATTCTGAACCAGTATATGTACTTGGAGCATAAAATATGTGCTATATATAAAATGAGTATATTAGTATGTGGTTCACATGCAAATAGTACTAGTAAGTTTTACAAATCTTCAAATGATACTCCGGCTGTTGCTGAAGCAATTAACGTGAAGAAATTTGATTTGTTTAATGCTACAGCCTTAACTGGTCCTACTATAATTGGTCATTTTACGGCTGATGAATTTGTGTATTACGTGAGTGTTAAGGGAACTGTAAAGATTTCATTTCCATTTGTATCTGTCGGAACTGTAACTGGATCATTATACATTACATCTGATGCAACTGGGACAATTGTTGGTTCGTCTAAATTTACTGTATCATGTGATGTTGGAGGGACATTTTTTAACTTGGATGGTTTGACATTGGTAGATGGTTCTGGCGTGAGTGATATATATCTGGTATTTGCAATTGATACACTTCCTCCGGCATCAACAACTGTAAAAGCTGAAGCATATAGCGGTGGATTAATTCCGAATGCAACAAGGTATACATATAGTACATGGACTCCAGCTTTAGGTGGTGCTATTGTTGGAATTTGCTGCTAAAAAATTATGTTTTAGTAATATAAAATGCCGTCTCTTGCTGAACTTCGTAAAGAGCTTCGTGAACATCGTAAATCTGAGGTAAAACCAGTTAGTCGTATGAAGAAATCTGATGTTATACTTGAACTTGAACGCCGCAAACCTGTGGAAAAAGTCGTTGTGGCTTTAAAGAAGGCTTCTGCTCCTGTTGAAGTTGTGGAAAAGGCTGTTGCTGTTGTTGAAAAAAAAAAGTCTCGAAAGTGAGTGATACCTTAACCAAGGATGAATTGATATCATTGGTTGAGAAAGCTCACTGTAAAAAAATGGTTGGATTACCATTAGATAGTATGCTCAAAGAAGACATAGTAGATCATCTGCGTAAAGCTTGCTGTTCGGTTGTCCGTTCCTTGGGAGACAAGGTATAACCCAAACACAATCATCTTTATAAATTGTTGTAAATTGATCTCTTTCTACTGCGAAAAAAAGTTCGTTTGTTGAATAAATCGTATTCTTTCTATATTGTTCTGAACTATGGACGACTGACATTTTGCATATATTAAATGAGGTTCCATCATTATTGATTTGAATGAACCAATCTGCTTTAGATTTTTTCTTACGTCCGGCAACGTCCATAGTTCTGAATGGAAAGGGTTTTCCATACCATTGTGTTTTTTGTTCAACCTCAACTGTTTGAATTTTATCATTTGATTTTATTGCAAA
>JGI24890J29729_1001117_pt1 | contig 13080 bp, 21 predicted proteins | sample FreactcultureFD7_FD_29729 | JGI IMG/M metagenome (IMG submission 29729)
GCCGTTACCACCAGTAAAAGTGCTAGCGTTTCCTAATGTATTTCCCGAACCACCGCCACCACCAATTAATCCACTACCACCAGCGCCAGCCGCAACTCCAGTTGTTGTAGCGCTTGAGTTACCCCCACCACCGCCGCCCGAAACTCCGTCTGCACCCACGCCGCCAACTGCAAGGGTTGTGCTTGCGCTCCCGCCGCCGCCGCCGTAACCTAATCCGGAACCCGCGCTTCCAGCAAGCGCGCCCGTATAACTTACGCCGCCAACAAGTCCAGTTGTAGAAGAAGATCCACCACCACCGCCACCTGCTCCATATGAAGCCAATAAAGTTGAAGATGTTGTTCCAATTCCACCCCCACCACCGCCGCCAACTACCATTCCATAAACCGTTGAAATACCAGTTGAACCAAACGATTGATTTATGCCACCTGCGCCGCCAGTTCCAACGGTGCAAGTATTAACGGCAAAAGTCCACCCAGCAGAAAACCCGCCCGCGCCGCCGCCGCCAGCCATTGTTGAACTTGAGCCGCCGCCACCGCCACCGCCAATACAAACTGCATAAACTCTTTGTGTCCCTGATGGAATCGTTACTGATCCGCTTGACGCAATCGTTTGTTGTAATTTAAGCCCATAAGGGGTATCGGTGAATGAAGAATTAGATTGTATGCTTATACTCATATAGTCCCCTTAGTAGTATAAATAAAGTATACCTGCGCCACCCGTACCGCCTTGCATGGTTTGAAAACTTCCACCACCGCCGCCACCACCTAATCCGCCATTGCCAGCAAACGCAACCGAAGCACTACCACCGGAAACGTAAGCAGTAGTAGTCGCGCCCGCTAGTGTAAATTGTGTAGAAGATACCGTTGTTATTACGCCGCCTATATTGTAAGCGGTTGGGTTTACGCTTGATACTGAAACGTATTGGTTGGCTGAAAAAGTATTATTAGCAGTATAAGTTATTACTGTTCCTGATCCCGTAACATTTGTAATTGTTGCAGTATTTAAAGTTGCGCTTCCGCCAGCAGAAACGTATCCCGCCCCGCCGCCACCCGCGCCGCCAATAACTCCGCCAGCATTTACGCCTGTACCACCCGCGCCACCTTTTCCACTACCACCATTACCACCTGCTCCGCCTTGACCGCTTGTTGGCGACGCACCACCGCCGCCGATTAAACCCGAACCACCAGTTGCCCCACCAACCGCCGCCACACTAGCCGCGCCGCCACCTGAAATTCCTGAACCACCAACTGCGTTTCCTGCAGAACCCCATCCCGAAGAACCTACTACGGCGTTACTCGCGAGAGCGCCAACAGTCGCACCTACGCCCGCTGGCGCACCTGTAAAACTTGCTTGTGAGGTTCCACCAATATTTTGTCCCGATGACCCACCCTGACCACCACCAAGTTCCCCTGAGCCACCAGTACCGTTGTTATTACCGCCCGCCCCACCGCCGCCAGCAACTACTACTCCATAAGACGTTGAGCCTAATGGTTGGGTTTGATTAACTGCGGCAATAGAACCAATTTTACCAGCGCCAATAGTGCAAGTATTTGCAGGAAAAGTCCATCCCATTGAAAAACCACCGCCACCGCCACCGCCACCGGGTATTCCGCCAGCAACGGTTGAACCACCGCCGCCACCGCCGCCAATAGCAATAGCCCATACGCGAGTTATATTGCTAGGGATCGTTACCGATCCGGAAGATGTAATTGTTTGTTGTAAAAGTAATCCATAAGGCGAATCGGTAAATTGTGGATTATCGTAAAAAGTTGCGCTCATTATTTTCCCATCTTAGTAAAAAAGATAAAGTATTCCCGCGCCGCCCGCGCCACCCGTTGTAGATCCACCGCCGCCACCGCCGCCACCTAAACCACCAGCACCACCAGTTGTTGTAACTGCGTTACTACCGTTGCCCGCAATACCCGCTCCACCGCCACCTGAGCCGTTAGCACCAGTACCCGTTGACCCTGAACCACCAGTACGAATAGCACCAGTAAATATATTAAATCCGTTGCCACCAGCGCCACCAATACGAGATCCAGTGCTAGCGGTAACCGCGCCGCCACCGCCACCAATTATGCCATTACCACCCGCTCCGCCAGTTTGAGCAGAAGTATTTGTAGTACTACTGTTTGCTCCCCCGCCCCCGCCTGAGATTCCATCTCCACCTGCTCCGCCCACGCTTATGCCAGCAGTCGTCCAAGGTGAACCGCCAGTACCTTGTGCGGCTGACGCTCCTTGTGCGGGAGCAGCCACACCAAGATTACCCGCTGGCATACCCCAAAAATTAACTTTACCTGCTTGCCCAACGGAAGTTCCACTGGTTCCACCGCCGCCACCAGCGCCAGCAAAAAGTGTAGCGGATGTTCCATTTCCACCTGTACCCGCAAAAAGATGTCCGTATCTTGTATAGTTGTTATTTCCCACAGCACCTATTAAGCAAGTTGTATCAGCAAAAGTCCAACCCCAAGTAAGTTGACCCGCGCCACCACCACCGTTAAAAGTACCGCCTGTTGCCCCCGGTCCAGCCAAAATAGCGTAAACAAAAGTTAACCCAGCCGGAAGCGTAACGGTAGTTCCCGATGAAATTGTTTGTCGAAGTTGTAACCCGTAAGGAAGAATTGAAGATGTAAAACCTTTAGATGTAAATTTATTTGTAGATGGAAACCACGAAGATACTTGTGATCCTACTTCACCGCGTTTTTTATCCATAATAAATATCCCCTAATAACATAAATAAATTAATCCGCCACCGCCACCGTTGCCAGTAACACCCGAACTTGAAGCCCCACCAGCGCCACCACCTAAACCACCGTGTCCGCCCCTACTTGTCGTAGCGTTTAAACCATTACCCGCCATACCCGCACCACCACCACCCGCACCGTTAGCATTAGTACCCGTATTCCCTGAACCACCCGTATAAATAGTTCCGTCAATACCTATTCCATTTCCCCCGTTACCACCAGTACGACTACCGCTTGAAGCAGTAGCCCCGCCGCCACCGCCTACGAAACCGCTCCCGCCATTACCAGCAACTACCGTCCCTGTTGCAACCGATAAACTTTGCCCACCGCCACCCGAAGTTCCATTCGCTCCATTTACCCCTATAAGAGCAGTTGTATTTGTCGCACATCCACCACCACCGCCGGGTCCCGGCGAAGCAAATGTTCCAGTTGCTGAACACCCTGTACCACCGGGTTGCCCCCAATAACTTGTTCCGCCAGTGCCTGTTGCACCGCCAATGCCAGGTCCAGCCCCACCGCCACCTGCAAGAATATGTCCGTAACGAGTATATAAATCAATACCCCCAACATAAGCCGCACATCCAGCGTATCCTATTTTATAAGTAGAACCTGCAAGCGCCCAACCCGCAGTAACGCCGCCTGCGTTATTAACGGTAGCGGTACTACTTGAAGCCATTCCGCCCCCAACGCATACCGCCCATACCCAAGTTAATCCGCTAGGAAAAACAGGCGCAGTATTTAACGTAGCGTTACCTATTACTGTTATTGCACCAGTTGTAGCATTAGTAATTGAAAATGTTGTGTCATTTGCCGCGGTAACTGTAAAAGTTCCGTTATAACCAGTAGGCGTTACTGCGCTAATTGTTACGCTATCGCCGACTTTAAATTTATTTTGAGCAGTAAACGTCGCAGTTCCCGCTGAAGTCGCAACTGATACTACAAGCGCAGAACATAACGTATGTCTAACAGGCAATCCGTAGGGATTAACAATAGGAATTCTAGGTGCTTGCGTTACCGTTACTTTATTAGATAATGGAAACCATTCCGAAACCTGAGATCCCGGCTCGCCACGTTTAATTGGGCTAGTCATTATGAAATCCTGTTTACGTAACCGCTTACTGTAATAACGCTAGCCGTACCCGCGTAAGCGCGAATTACGTTACCCGCCGCACCCGTACCAGCCAAAATTAATCCGGGTACAACAAGAGTTAACCCTGATAAAGATGGAATTGTTATTTTAAGATCATCATCCGGCGATGTTGTTCCGCCATATTGAACCGTGAGAGCAACCGCCGCAGTAGATGAGTTATAAGCATATAACCAAATTTCATCATAAATCGACGCGGATGTTCCTGTTGTATGGATCGCAGTTCCGGAAGAAGCCGTAGCCACTACTAAAATCGGTGATCCATCTACTTGTCCTGATAGCGGTACTTTAGTAAACGTTGCCATTTATTATCCCTTCCTATCCGAAAATCTGATTGGCTAATATGTTCTGATCCGAATCATACGCAACAGATCCGCCGCCAGTATTAGCCGCCACCCACGCGCTACCAGTATAAACCTGTAACGAAGAAGATGTTGTATTGTAATAAATATCTCCCGCGCGCAACGTAGGAATTGTAGGCGCGGTTGATAGATATTGTATATTTAAAGGATCTAACGCTAACTTACTCATTAGATTATCCTAATATAACTACACGATAAGCGTTAGCAGATGGAGCGGTTGAGAAGTTAAGAGTTACGGTATTTGTTGTAGCCCGCAGGTTATCAACCATTACTTCCGATCCATCCGACACGGTATAAACCTGAACCAAAACGTCCAGCGTTCCCAAGTTGTGAGTAATCGTATAAGAGGTAGAAGATGTTGAAAGAGTTTGAGAAAACTTTCGCGCCACTACCGATGTATCAACCGAAACCGTACCGGTTGAAACCGTGATACCCGTTCCCGCTCCTACCGCCAATCCGCTTGATGTTGTTCCAAGTCCTGAGTTTGTAGCAAGCAAGATAGCCGCAGTAGCACCAGTACCACCTACGGTTAAACCGCCTGTAGATAATGGAGCGAATGAAAACGCGCTACCCGAAAGAGTAATACCGTTACCCGCAGTATAAGTTGTTCCTGAACCTGATTGCGTAAAGGTAAGTGAATCTGTTCCTAATTTAATACCGTTAAGAGGCGTTGTAGATGTTCCTGTCGCGGTTTCTACCCACGAAGTTGAAATGTTTGCTGATCCAAGAATAACGAAGATACTATCGCCAGCAATTACCTGACCGGCAATATGGTTGTCGTAGTCTGTCGCGCGAGTCAATACGGTTGATACGCCCGTAGTTCCAGCAGTTGTTACCGTATAAACACCGTTTTGTAATCCAGCCGCTTGATTCTTAACCAATACTCGATCATTTAAAACAAGTACGTGTGTATCAATCGTTGTTGTTCCCGTAGCCGTTACCGTGAATGTCGCTCCCACGCCAGTTCCACCATCAGCACCAGCAGATCCAGCCGCATAAGTACCAGTAGGTAGAGCCGCAGTTGTGGCAACCTGTACCGCACTATGTACGTTTAATCCGGACGCAACCGCGTCCACATAACTTTTTGTCGCTCCATCTTGAGCCGCAGTAGGATCTAAAAGGTTAGTAATTTTCTGAGAGTTGAAAGACACCGACGCAGTAGGTACACCAAAAGCAGATAGCGCAAAGTTTGCCGCAGTAAATCCGTGAGCGTGATCGCCGTGAGCCGCAGAAGTAGCAGTTCCAACTGTACCCGTGGCTGACGTTACCGATACCGGAGTAGTTCCTGATATTGCCACAGTACCGTGTGTGTGATCTGAATGAGCAACCGTGGTAGCCGTACCATCGGAAGATGTAGATCCGTAAGAGGTTTGCGCCGTTACAGTTCCAAAACCCGGTCCCGCGTGAGCGTGATCCGCGCGCGCGTAGTTAGTAGATGATCCATCCGCCGCGCTTCCCGCAATCGTTACCGTTGTGGAAAGACCTGAACCAAACGCGTTTGCTTGTTGCCAAGTTGTACCGTTTGAATAATAGATTAAGAAGTTATCGGTCGCGTAATAAAAAGTTCCCGCTGATACCGCAGTAGCCGCCGGACGTGAAGCCAACGATCCGTAAGTAATCCCACCCGCTTGAGTCCAGTTAGTTCCATCGTAAACATAAATAACTTTACTGGTGGTATTGTAATAAATCTGTCCTGATACTGGAGAAGATGGCGCGGTTCCCAAGTTCTGAACGCGGGCATTTTGTAGTTCATTCTGAGTTAAGTCAATCGGGGTCAGAAATTTACGTGCCATTTATTTTCTCCTAGATTATGTAAGCAGTGCCACCGAAAGAAGCACTAAAGGTTAATATGATTTGATTTGAATTTGGATAAGACACGTTACCTTCAACGTTTGTTCCACCTGAATCTATAACTACCGCTACCGGATAATTATTAAGGTTATGATTTACCGTCCACGTTGAAGATGGCGTCCCCTGATAATGAGTATAAAAAACACCCGTAACATTTCCTGCCGGTCCTTGAGGTCCCGGCGCAGTAATAACTATATTTGGCACAGGTACGCTTGTTATAACTACATTCGTTATTGGCTGATCTACTACTAAAATGCTATCGGTCATCGCGTTACCTGTGGTGTTACGTTAATTGATCCCTGAACTAATCTAGTTACAATTCCACCGCCGCTAGTAATTTCCATATCATAAGAATAAAGTCCGTTTGTAATCGCTCCCGTTTGCGCCGCCGTTGCGTGAACCGCTAGCGTCCCCGTTGAAGCAGTAATCGCTATACCTGACGTATTAGTTAAACTTAACACCGATGTCTTTGCTAAAGGTGAAGTTCTTATCTGTAACGCCGCGGTATATCCCGTTAAATCAATAGGTGTTCCGCTTGGGTCTGTCCATTGGAAATTTACATACCAATCCGCACCCTGTTCGATTACGGTGTTATAGGTTACCGCTGGCATATTAACTCCGTTATCTATTTAGTTATTAATACTTGATCCGCACTTAGGGCAAATTGTAGAGCCTTTTATTGTCGGGAATCTACAATTACTACAAAATACTGCTAACGACGCTAGACCCATCATTGATCCGGACGCTTCCGCTAATTCGCTCATAGCCCAAACTAACGCGTCCATTCGATCCGGTGAATCACCTGAATCCGGCACCCATTGGCACATCTCATCTTCTAACTTATTAAATCCCCCGACGTGATGAACCCGACCCTGTTCATATAACGCCGAAATAGGTTCAGCCCTAACTCTTTTACCCCGCGAAGCAGTAACTTTGGTGACGGGTATGTTGGGGCTGACGTTTCTTAGGAGAAGTTCGACCATATCGCCACCATTATTGGTTTCGGCAATTATTCGATCGGCTTTCCAATCTTCGTAAGCGTTTATAGCCACACGCGCCCATTGTTCCGGACTTACGTGGCAAGTTCTATCATCTAAAACATAATATTGGTTATCACTACTTAATCCCGCGACTACGATTCCCGTATCATCTGAGTTTTCCCCTGATGTTACCGCTGGATCTATCGCTACTACGATCCTAATTAAAGGCGGCAGATCTTCTTCTCTGATCCGCGCCGATTCAATCATATCCCTAGACCATAACGCGCCTTCAACATCCTCTAGCAATTCGCCTTGTAATTCTTGGCGACCTAACCGAGTTCCTGAATACCGTAACTGCAACTCAACTAAAGCAGATGGCGCAAGATTTTTTTCATTATCAAACGTTGATCCACGCGTAATATGGGTAGTTTCACGCGTTAATAAATTCTTTAAAATTGGTATAGGTCTTGGCGTTGTCGTAACCACTATTTGCGGGTGATCGCCTAGACGTAACCCGAACTGTAACTGATCCCACGCGTCCACTTTGTCCCACGCCGCTAATTCGTCGCACCAAGCCCCATTATGCTGAGGTCCACGCAATCGATCAGGTTCTTCCGCCGAAAATAATTTTATTCGTGAACCGTTTTTTAAAACGATTTCACCTATTGATCGGTTCCAAGTCTCTAAAACGTGGTATCTATTTAAGATCCCCAAAACCCCTGAGTCGCCTTCGACCGTAGTATCTCTCGCGTCAGCGAATGTCTTCGCTACTATCGCCCACCGTGTCTTCGGTTTGGTTATCGCTTCCCACGCTATCCACTCCGCCCCGCAACGAGTCTTCCCCCACCCGCGACCCGACAGGATCAACCACGTTTGCCAATTCTCCGTCGGCGGAATCTGATTCGATCGCGCCTTCGATTCCCAATAAAGTCTGCTCCCTGTCGCTATGTGTTCCGACGTTATTTTGGGATTCGATTTCGGCGATAAGATAGGCAAATCGTCTAACTTGCTCATCGATCTCACTCCCACCTTCAAAAACTTCCACGCGGCTTTCCGTTTTAACGGGTGCGTCCAACCCTAGAAGTTTTGCTTGTCTTTCGAATAACTTAATTGTAGCCATAATTGCAGGAATTTCGCCACGTAACGCTTTTGTCCAAACTCCGGCAAGTAATCGCTCTATACGATCATCCGCTAAATCTCTTTTACGATCTATCGTTTCCCTTGGGTATCGCGCTAACGCTCTTTCGTATGCGTGAAAAGCACCCGACGGGCTGGCATACCCCACTTGTTTAGCAATTACTTCATAAGTAATTCCCATTTGTCGCAACTCAACTACTTTGCGTTCTTTTTCTAATAATTCCCATTCCGCTTGTTCCGCCGTTTTTTCAACGGGTTCTGCGGCATTTTCAACGTTTTCCATTAAACGCCCGGTATTGGCGGATAAAGTCTTGGATTTGTTGATCTCTCCGGCGCCCATTTAATAACCTTTGATCCCCATTTTTTAGTAAAGATTTCTGCTTGTTTCTTTTCTTCCGCCATATTTCTATATACGCCGCACCCACCTTTTACAGTTAAGTGAGCCGCTTTATAATAGTTACGGTTAATACGCAATACCTTATGAAACTTATGTAAGTGTTGAAGAAATATATCGTAATCTTCTTTAAGCCCTAATCTCATATCGTAATCAATACCTTCGGTTTTCTTTTGTACGCAAAAAGTCCCAAGTACCGGCGAACTAAACGCCAAGGGTGTGTATTCCCGATAAAAGCGCGGATCGAATGAAACGTTCACGCCCCATAAATTTGTTCCTATTTCTTCTGCCATAAAGCAGCCACGATCTAAGAATTCTACAAACTGATCCCTATCGTAAGGCATCCAATTATCTTCGTTTGTCGCCTTACCAAAATATCCAAATTCTTCCACATCGTCATCCATCATAACTACCCATTCATCTTTGCCCGCTTGATCCAAGATGTATTGGCGAACTTTAGCCATATTTCCGCGAGTAAAGTCAGGCAATATCATTAAATTGCCGCCTTGTTTTTCTTTATATTCTTCCGCTTCGAATTCGTGAACGGCAAGAGTAATATCAAAAAACCAGTTACGAATTTTTACATCATCCGCGCGCTTATATGAGGGACTAACTATTAACATTATTCAACCGATCAAGAATTGGCGTCCCCGCAATTACGCGCCCTATTCCGGCACGTGAAAAACCTGCTCTTGAGTCCCACGCTTTAACAGTTTTAAGATCAAAAGTTGTTATTGCTGATTGCCAATCTAACGCGTTATCAAAAACTAAAATTACGTAATTATTTTCTTCTCGTAACGCTAACGAAAATTCAATATCCGGACGTTCTTCTTGTTCTACGCCACTAAGTTTTTCTAATTCTTCTATATCTGATTGGTTATATCCCGTACCACTAAAGTTTTCTAAATCTTTTAATAATCCCGTTAAATAATCATCGTTATATTCGCCCAAATCATTAGAGCGATTATCTACTAAAACAATTTTTAACGCCGCTTGATCGTCGCAATCAATAATTACTGTGTCAATTTCTTCCCAACCAATTTGTTTAGCCGCTCGCAATAAGTGATTACCTGCAAGCACGTAATTAGTTGATTTTTGAACTACTATTGGTCGATATTGTCCATTAACTTTTAAAGATTCAACAAGCAACGAAACGTTACCGCGTCGCGCATTGTTTGGATATTCTTTTAACGATTCTACATTCATTTTTTTAGCGTCCATATTATCCCCTAATGTTGAACCCGCCCTAGCGAGAATGGCAGATGGGTAGCCTACAACGGTTTTCTAGGGGACGCTATTAACCGAGGTTCATCAACTAGGGCGGGAAGTTTGTAAACGATCATCTAAAAGGTCATCGACCTCTTTAAGAATTAAAATGCGCCTTCGTTCATTTAATTTAGGATCGATTAATAATTTATGCAAATATGTTAGAACGTCATCAATTTCTTTTATTGTGGGTTCTAATTCTGTAACATCCACTATTGCCTTTTTTTCTTAGTGCCTTCGTGGGTATGCGTCGCCTATCATAAAGAATTATGTAACAATTATGTCAAATTGGCAAACGGGGTTTCGCCTTACGCCGCCTATCGTAAGCCTTTTGAAGATCTAAAAACAAATATTTTCCGTTTCGTTTTTTAATTTTATCTTCTCTGACCCACCTATAAATGGTTACGGTTGAGACTTTAAAAAATTTAGATCCCGTTTCAACATCAATTAGCAGATTCAAGTATTTGTCCCAAAAGTCGCCATTTGGTCGATTCCCAAACCGTGTTACACGATCCGCACCGAATACCACCTAATGATTCTAAAACTGTTGGGCTAATTCGTAAGGTATATCCGCAAGTTTTCCCCTGATCGTCCAATGCCGGACAAGCGCCGATAGTTATTTCTTCCGACCTATTACCTAACACGCCTTGAATTCGATTATAGATTTTAAATAATTCTGTAAGTAAATCTTCCGAACTCAAATAGTTTTTTTTAGCCCAATCCCAATGTTTGGAAAAATACTGAGCCGATTCCGTAATCTTTTTTATATCTTCCCCGCGAAATACGATCCGAGAATGTCCTTGTTGTTTTCGTAACCTTGATTCGTGAGTATATAACAAATTAACAATATCCCCCGACCTTAAATACAAAACTTCTAACCGAATTGGTAACGGCGGAGTTTTTGTCCCCTGAACTCTTTCCCCGTAACCTTTAACGGGGATCATTTCTTCTGCTAACGCTTCATATAAAGCGGGTAATTCTTCTATATTCGCAAGCCCACGCGTCCAACACCGATCACAAATTGATTGTTTGGATTTCCGTAGGCATACGAAACATTTCATTTGTCTTTTTTGCCACGCTTGTCCCTACGCGCCTTGTAAGCATAAACCGCTTCTTTGTCGTAATAAACATTTCGTCCATCCTTCTTAACCCATTTAAGGTTACCCCTATGCTGGATTTGGTGAAGGTTATTGAAATTGATTCCCAATAATTCAATTACGTCTTTTGCCGCTATTAGTTCCGCTTCTACCATTCGAAGTCATCCCCTGTTTGTTTAGTCGTGATTGGTTTAAATTGTTGTTTATCGACTTTAGGAATAACCCCCACCGTCTCGGATCTAATTTCTAATCCTTGTTTTTGAACTCCCGCTTTGTCGGTGTAATTTGAAACTTTTAATTTACCTATTACCAAAACCCGATCACCTTTTTTAAATTGATCTACCGCGTTTTCGGCTTGTTTGCCCGCAACGCTGACCCTGAACCAAACGGTTTCACCGTCCGACCATTCACCAGTTTTGCTTTTTTCTCTTGGCGTGTACGCAATAGGAAAAGATGTTACCGAAAAATCGTTAAAAAACTTTATTTCGGGATCTTTACCTATTACCCCTTTAACTGTTATATCTGCCATTTTGTCCCCCTCTAGTCTATTTTTTCTGTCGAACCATCTTCCCGAAATCTTACTATAAGTCCATCGGGAAGTTTAATTGGGTAATCCGCCGGATCAGCCCAACTTGGCACCATCCACCCATTAACCGTAGCAACCGCCGGATTTGCGTGAATACTATCTGTCCCCAAATTATGGCATTTATGGTGAACTACCATTAAATTAGCAACACTATCAACGCCGCCCCTAGACTTGAGTTTGCGGTGATGTAGCGCCATATCTTCGCCATACTGACCGCACTTTTCGCAATACCCTTTAGCGCGCTTTAAAACCTTTTCAACTATTTTTTTATCCACGTTTACCTTGTTCAAATATCAAAAATGGAGCCGCGGTATAAGGATCAAATCTAGCCGCGATTTTTAACGCTTCTTCCATCGACGCGCCCGCGTGAATTGCGCCAATCGCTAACGGTGATCCGTGTCCTACTCCATAAACCCCTGAATCGTCCAACATAACCGAAAAATCGTCTGATATATCAAAAACCTGCCCGCCTACCGCAATTAAAAAGGCAAAGTTAGGATCTTTTTCGCTTTCGTCTTTTTGCCAATCATATTGGTTATCTTTAAAACATTTCTTTAATGACGGGATTACCTTAGAGATCATAAAATGATAAAGGTCTTTTCGATCAGCCGTTGTTGGAGTGGGTGGATTCCAAATATGCTGAGCAATATCGCAAGCCTCAGCAAGCCCGCTTCCGCCAATTAAATAATTATTACGTTTTGTTATCTTTGCGATTTTAGGATGGCTATATTTTCGATCGCCCGTAGTAAGGCTATCCGCGCCCATAATAACCCTGTCTTCATATTGAATCGCAACGATCGTGGTCATTTATTTTTCCGATCGTTTATTAGCGCGGATCGCAACCTTAGAAGGTGAATAACCGTCGGTTGTTTTACCCGTCTTTTTCTGAACCTTTTTAACTTTTTTAAACGCCTTACCATTTGGGCGATCATCGTTTCGCCCCCCTTTAGATTTTGCTTTTCCCATTACCGTAACATAGCAGAAATCCCCGCCTTACGGCAGGGATCTCGCGAGCGCGGAGAGGAAAGGGGCAACTCTCAAATCCGCGCTTCTTTTATATTAGCACACTTGTCCCGACGGAAAGGATCGTCTAGTGCGCTAATTCTTATTAGTTACGGTTTCTTTTTTTGTGATTTTATACCCACCGTAACTTAATGCGTAACTCCAACTTTGACCCTGAATTTTATGAAGTTTCATATATAGGTCGTTAATATCTTCCGCTTCAAAAATTGCCTTTTCATCTTTAGACAGTAGAAACATTTTTACCCCCTTTTTCTTTTAAATAAATTTCGTGCGCGCAGATCTCAGAACAAAAAGATCGTTTATCGTTTGGATTTGGTTCGTCATATTTCATCGACCAAGTTTCCATCCCGTGCCGGAAGGGTGCGGTATTCCCGCACCGATCACAAACAAAAAATAGTTTTTCCCAATCAATTAAACCGCTCATTACTTTGCCTCCGTTTTGTAATTACATTTTGGGCATTGTTCATATTTTCGCCAAGGTTTGCCATCAAAA
>JGI24890J29729_1001118_pt1 | contig 13057 bp, 17 predicted proteins | sample FreactcultureFD7_FD_29729 | JGI IMG/M metagenome (IMG submission 29729)
GGTCGTTCCAGCATCCAGCCTGCCACCGTGCGTAAATCATCTCGCAGTTTGGCAGGATCGCCCTCATCAACCACCAAATAGGCCTTGCCTTCTTCACGTGGATCTAATCCACCGTGTCGAATGTTATCAGCATTTTCCCGTGTGGTAATATGATAAGCAGTGGTAAAATTCTGTGATTCTGTTAGGATTTCTGTTATTCGCATTATGTGTACACCAAACTGTCTATTCGTTTGTATCGAATGTTAAATGCGTTCATTAGTAGTTCAACTTCACGCAAACATTGATCTCGTGCTCCACCAACTATATAAGCACCCGTAAAACGTTTTAATTGTGCAATACTGGTCCAGCTAACGCTAATAGGATCATCTTCCATTTCTTGCATAGCACCCATGATCAAACTTTGTTGTGGTGTACGTTTATTAAACGGTGGGAATTGTAATGCTCTACTGTCCGATTCCCGTTGTTGATATAATTCACGTATAGTGGCAATGATAACTGCGGGTTCTATTCCGTGATCCATCCAACTGCGTAAGTAACCATAACCTTTGTCCGCTATTTGAACTCTGCGCCAATTCTCGGGCGCAAACCCTGAATCGTCCCAATATTCTTTAATACTTTGAATAGTGTCGCCACTGAGTCCTTGATCTTCGGCATTGACAAACATCAACACAGGCCCGGTTTGCTGATTTACAAAATTGATAATGTCTGTAAATACAGAGTTTTCATCGCCGTCGTTCATACCCGAATACTCGGGTTGCACATCCACTACTATAACCGGATGTGCTCTGCCTTCTATAATGATTTCTTGTACACGCATCCTATATTTATGTTGTTTTAGTGCAACAATCAATTTGCACAGAAATGACAGTTAAGTTATAATAAGATATAGTGAAAAACAAGGAGTTGACCAATGTTATCATTTAAAGTGCCCGAGATTCAAGACATGGTAGAGAATACTATACAAGAAACCGTGGAATCCACGACCGGTTCCCAAGGTTACTTTTTTAACGGTACTTTCTTTGTCGAGCTCGACAATGCCGTACAAGTATTAGACATGAGTGAGGCGCTGGAGCGTTTGGGATTCAAAATCCAATTGTCCAAGGCGGGTGCAGAATATGCAGTTGACTTTGTTGCATAAACACAACACCGCAATTTGACACGAAATGACAATCGCAGTATAATACATTTTTAACTAGGAGAAACTAAATGGCAGTTAACGAACATCGCACCGTGAGTCCAAGTGAAGCCCGTAGTCGTGTGTTACGTTGTTTTAAAAACAAGCGTCCAGTATTTTTATGGGGCCCGCCCGGTATTGGTAAAAGCGAGCTGGTTGCAGACTTGACTAGTGAACTGGGCGGTCACATGATTGACTTGCGCTTGGGACAAATGGAGCCCACTGATATTCGCGGTATTCCGTTTTTTAATAAAAACAACGAGAAAATGGATTGGGCTCCTCCAATTGATTTACCCGATGCCGAAATGGCCAGACAGTATCCCATTATTGTGTTGTTCTTGGACGAAATGAATAGTGCAGCACCCAGTGTGCAGGCCGCAGGTTATCAACTTATTCTTAACCGACGCATTGGTAAGTATGTGCTTCCAGACAATGTAGTAATTGTTGCTGCCGGTAACCGAGAAAGTGACAAAGGTGTTACCTACAGAATGCCCAGCCCATTAGCAAATCGTTTTGTGCATTTGGAAGTGGCATGCGACTACGATAGTTGGTTCCAATGGGCAGTCAATCACACTGTTCACCAAGATGTTGTGGGTTACATTGGTTTTGCTAAACAAAGTCTAATGGACTTTGATCCCAAGAGTGCAAGTCGTGCATTTGCTACACCACGCTCATGGAGCTTTGTAAGCGACTTCTTGCAAGACCAAGATGCAAGTGATGCAGAACTCACAGACTTGATTGCAGGTACTGTGGGCGAAGGTACTGCTATTGCATTTATGGCACACCGTAAGGTAGCGGGCCAAATGCCCCGGCCCGAAGAAGTGTTGAGCGGTAAAGTAAAAGAACTCAAAGTAAAAGAAGTATCTGCGATGTACAGTTTGACAATCTCTATGTGCTACGAATTACAAAGCGAGTTTAAGAAGTTGGGCAAAGAAAAACTTGCCGACTGGCATGCTCAAGCCGACAACTTCCTGGGCTTTATGATGGCAAACTTCTCAACAGAGTTGGTTGTGATGGGAGCAAGAGTAGCCCTGACCACATATAATTTGCCCATGGTACCAGGCAAGATGAAGAACTTTGATGAGTTTCACAAGCGTTTTGGAAAATATATCATTGCTGCTAGTGGTAAGTAATCAAAAGGGCATCCCTTTTGATTTGACCCCAAATGACAAAGATGCTATAATTAGATATAGTAAGAAATAAGGAATACAAATGTCAGAAACAACATTAGCAGAAAAAACTAAAGTTAAAACAGTTACAGATCCCCGAGTAGATGCTGCGGCACGTGACAAATTGGTCACTGCACGTATCGGGCTCTTGCTTAAAGCCCCGTTCTTTGGCAATCTTGCTACTCGGTTGACACTGACCAATTCGGATGACTGGTGTGGTACTGCTGCCACTGACGGCAGACGTTTCTACTACAATAGCGAGTTCATTAATAAAATGCCACTCAAGCAAGTGGAGTTCTTGTTTGGTCATGAAGTGTTGCACGTGGTATACGATCACATGGGACGTAACGGTGAACGTGATCGCAAAATTGCCAACATTGCTGCAGACTTTTGTGTCAACGCCGACTTGATTGAACAACGTGTGGGTGAAAAGATTCCTGTGGGCTTGTACGATAAAAAGTATACGGGCTGGAGCATGGAAGAAGTCTATGACGACTTGATGAAGAACGCTACACAAATGGAAATTGAACAGTACATTGACAAGTTGTTGGACGAACACTTGGATGGTGAAGGTGAAGGTGAGGGTGAGGGCGAAGGGGGTGACGGTAATGGAAAAGGTCGTCCAAGGCTCACTGACGAAGAACGTAAACAAATTAGAGATGAAATTAAAGATGCAGTTATGCAGGCCGCACAGGCCGCAGGTGCCGGTAACTTGCCCGGTGGTGTCAAGCGACTAATCAAAGACTTGACCGAGCCACAAATTGGTTGGAAAGAATTGCTAGAACAACAGATCCAAAGTACAATTAAAAGCGACTATACTTTTGCTAGACCCGGTCGTAAAAGCTGGCACATGGATGCTATCCTGCCCAGTGCAAAGCCAGGCGAAACAATTGACGTAGTTATTGGTATTGATACCAGTGGCAGCATCACCGGCGACGACTTAAAAATATTCTTTTCAGAAATCAAAGGCATCATGGACAGTTACACCGAATACAATATCTTGGTCATGGGCTGGGATACTGGAGTTGGCGGAGTCAAGTTGTTTACCAGTGAAAACATGGAAGACATTACCAGTTTTGATCCCCAAGGCGGTGGTGGTACTGATCCGCATTGTGTTTGGAACTACTTGATTGAAAATGGCATGGAGCCCAAGAAGCTGATCATGTTCACAGACTATTGTTTCTACCACTGGAATCCCACAGAAGTTGAAAACTACTGTGACACTGTTTGGATTATCAAAGGCAATGCCAGTGCCGAACCCGAGTTTGGTATCTGGGCACACTACGAGGAGGCTGGTAAGTAATGTACATAACCAACTACACTGGAGAAATCCAGTTGCCATATGATGCAGATCTGCTGACGTGGCTTCAACAACACTATCCCTATTCACATTATACACTAAAGGAAAAACCAAATGTTAGAGCGAATTAAAAATATTTTTATGCACGGTAATACCAAATTGGCATACTTTTTAATCGGTGCAATGACCATAATTTTTATGGATGACTTTAGTCGAAGTGACTATTATGGCATGTTTTACTCTGCGATTTCTATAACGGCATTATATATTACCGAAAGAATTCCATATGGCCAAAAAGCTCAATAAAGACACCCCCGAGATCAACTCAGTTGATGCAGACTTAAAAGACGTGTTGGAGGAAGTCACTGGAGTTAAGAAAACTCCAGAAATGACTTACCACAATGCGCCCACCGATTTGATACAAGCACGCGACCGTATCATGGAATTGGAAATGCGCCTAGGCGATCTGCATCGTGCCTGTGAAATTGCTCAAGTGTGCAAAGATTTTAGTTTGATGGAGGCATTTCTAAAGCCTGCAGAAGATTGTTTGGCTGATAAAATTGTAGTCGAAGCTCCCGATATGGGCCCTATGAAGATTACTATTGTCACAGATAAGAAAGCAGAAGATGCTACAGCATAACGAAGTCAATGAACTAGCAGTATTTGGATTACGGAGAGTGAATCACTGTCCTGCACATTTCACTCGATTTGCGTTTGAACTTTCTTGTGCAGATAAGGTCATTACTGATTGGATCTACGAACATTTAACCGGTAGGTTTTATTTTGGTGATGACTATTTTTTGCACGAAAGCAATGGCAAGGTGGGTATGCGCAAGTGTGCCGCATTTGAGATTGCCGGCGAAGCCAGTTATTTTGCCCTACACCTGGATACCATTAACAAGCACAATAGTTGGTAGAAAATTTTTCCGTGGTAACTATAGACATTAAATAAAAGTAGTTATTAACGGAGAAACACAATGACTGATGAAACAATTCAAGGTGTATCTACACCAGTAGACCCGACCCAAACAACACCCGCACCAAGTCTTGCACTTAGCGATTTGGTTCTAACCTTACAGACCCTACAAGTATGCGCTCAACGTGGTGCAATTCGTGCTGATGAACTGTCTTCTGTAGGTGGATTACATGACCGACTATTTGCCTTTCTAGAAGCGCAGGGTGTAATTACAAGGCAAACTGTTGCCCCAGTCGATACTACATCAACTCCAGCAGGAACCAGCGATGCTTAAACATATCGGTAAACACGGAGACAAAAAGATCGTGTTGGCATTTCGCCAAATACCCGGTGATGATCACATGTGCCTGGTACTGTATAGCGATATGCTACCACAAATGATTCACGATGAAGTTATGAAAGTTCTTGAAAGTCCGGTAGGACAAAATAGCAAAGAACTAGCAGATGCATTACATCGTCATACTATGTCGGATGGACGTAATTGTCTAGAAGCGTTGCACAAAAGTGGTTTCTTAAAGAAAGCCAATACAAATCAAGTAGTGATTACTCCTAATGCAAAATCCAGTGTGCGTTTAGATGAGCTAAACACCATCCTGAACGAAATGGACAAGGGCGAAGAGGCTATTAAAAAGATGGCAGATTTAGATGCCAATGCTGGTATGGGCACAAAACGTCGTGAACCAAGGGAAGTGGGAGCAAATCCTGCAAGTCGTACTACACCCGCACATGTAGCACCCGCCACAATTGGTGATGTTTTGACCAACGAACAACTGGCTTCACAACGAGTAGCACAGGCAGCTAAAATGAAAATGGAAGCGCAAGCAATGTTAGCAGAAGCGGCAAGATTAGAAAAAGAAGCGGCCGACTTTACCCCAGCATCTATTACAAAAAATGGCACAACAAAACCCAAAAAAGTCAGCGCGAAAAAACAAACAACATAAACTGGTATTGTCCTCTAAGGATAAGTGGAAACAGATATTAAAAGAAGTAGAAAAAATAGAGGCTCCGGTTTCTGTTATTCAAACCATTAGTGTTATCCTTAAAGATGGTAGTGTTGTTGACATTGACGTTGCCAAACTTCTTGCAGGAGGCATGGACCCAGATGCGTTGGAGCAAGAAATAAATGAAAAGTTGCATGATTTAGATGATATAATCAAGGACGTAAATTTTTATATAAATCTAAATCACGTGGCAAACACCATCCAACCTGCAACAGATAAACTACTACAATACCTATGATAAATGCAATCTTTGCTGCTGATTACTATGGCGGCATGGGATTCCAAGGCACGCTACCTTGGCCCCACAACAGTTCTGACTTACGCCATTTTAAACAACTCACTGAAGGCCACATTGTGGTCATGGGTCGACATACTTGGAACGATCCGGCAATGCCCAAACCCTTGGTGGGTCGTACGGTGTATGTTGCTACAAATACTCCAGTATATCAAGCAGGAACTATCAAAGGCAATATTGTTGAGGAAATTCTAAAATTAGAACGTGCCAATCCCGATCGAATTATTTGGGTTGTTGGTGGGGCAAAAATTTTAGAAGATTGCGAAAGCATCTACGATAGAATCTACTTAACACACATCAAAGGTGCTTATCGTGCCGATACCAAAATCAATCTCAAATCTTTATTGTCAGGAAGGCTAATGCGACGTGCTAGTGCTGACCCAGAAGACAACTGTACATTTGTAGAATACGAATCAATTTTTAGAAGAAGCAAATAGTATTACCGGTCCAGTTGCTTTTTAACTTAATCAAAGTATAATACAATTATGCGACAATATTTAGATGCATTAAAACAAGTACTTGACCAAGGTACTCAACACCAAGATAGAACTGGCACGGGCACGATTAGCCTGTTTGGTATGCAACAACGTTATGATTTAACGCAGGGGTTTCCAGCAGTGACCACCAAGAAGCTGGCATGGCAAGCTGTTGTCAGTGAGTTGTTATGGTTCATTGAAGGTTCGGGGGACGAACGGCGCCTACGGGAAATCTTACACGGAGATAGAGACTCAACAAAAGACACCATCTGGACTGCCAATGCCAAAGCGCCTTATTGGCAAGACCGAGCCGATTTTGCGGGCGATTTGGGTAGAGTATACGGGGTACAATGGAGACATTGGCAAACACATATAACACATAAACAACACTCGTTTAAAGACGATTTTGGTAATAGTTATAATCGTGGCGGCGCTATTCATATTAAAGAAACTGACCAATTGATGAATTTAATTGAGGGATTAAAAAAAGATCCCAATGGTCGTAGACATATTATCAATTCGTGGAACGTAGGTGAATTAGGGCAAATGGCACTACCTCCCTGTCATGTCTTGGCTCAGTTCAGTGTAAGATCAGTACCTGGCGGACGTGATGAATTGTCGTGTCAGATGTACCAACGAAGTTGTGATATGTTTTTGGGTGGCCCGTTCAATATTGCTAGTTATAGTTTATTAACTCATATGATCGCTCAAGTGTGCGATTTAGCCGTTGGAGAGTTTGTTCACGTTCTCGGCGATGCACACATTTACCTAAATCACGTACAGCAGGTAAATGAACAATTGAAACGTGAACCCTTGCCTGCGCCACAACTATGGCTCAATCCCGATATCAAAGACATAGATAAGTTTACCATGGCCGATATTGAATTACGCAACTACCAATCACACACCGCTATCACTGCGGAGATGGCAGTATGAGATATCTAGTTACAGGTGGTGCCGGCTTTATTGGACACAATGTAGTTAGATACTTGGAGCAAATGGGACACGAATGCATCATAATGGATAGCATAACTGACTATGGTTTTGTCAACCGAGAAGAACTGGCCTATTTAAAACACAAGCGCAAACAACGCATACATGCAACTATACATCACATTGACTTGCGCGATCATGCGTCAGTAAAAAGCATGATGGGCAGTTTCGCATTCAGCGGTGTCATACACCTTGCTAGTTTTCCTAGACAAAAAGTATTTGCTAAAAATCCCGTATGGGGAGCCGAAGTAATGGGCACTGGTTTAATTAATTTATTAGAATTAACTCAAGCCTATAAGATACCCAAATTTGTGTATGTTAGTTCAAGCATGGTGTATGGAGACTTTCGTGATGGTGTTCGAGAAACTGCTGATTGTTGTCCTGCGGGACAGTATGGTATTATGAAATACATGGGCGAACGACTGGTTGAAGATTATAGTCGCCGTGGCGCTTTTGATTATACCATTGTTCGTCCCAGTGCAGTATATGGCGAGCTGGATGTTGAAGATCGAGTTGTTTCAAAGTTCATGCTGGCCGCAATGCGTGACCAAACAATCACAGTGCGTGGTGCAAACGAGTCACTAGACTTTACGCATGTGGACGATGTGGCTGCAGGTATAGCACTGGCCGCAGTCAAACAGGAAGCCAATGGTAACACGTACAACATGACACGTTGCGCCAGTAAACAAATTACCTTGTTGGATGCCGCGGCTTTGTGCATCAAGATTGTGGGTTCTGGCAAGATAGACATACAAGACAAAGATCCCAACTTTCCCAGTAGAGGCAGATTAAACATTGATCGAGCCCGACAGGAACTGGGCTACAATCCCATAGTCAATGTCAAAGAAGGGTTCAGGCGTTATCACAAATGGTTTCGAGAGAGTGCGTATTGGCAAAAAAGGCTATAAAATGTCAAATAAATTCTGTCTATTCAGTAACGGTTCAGTGGGATGCACATTTATAGACTGGAGCATTTATTGGTTATCAGGACAAGTTGATTTTTATTGCCGTGACCACTGGATCCAATTGGTCAAAAACCCATTAACACAAAATAACGCACACAAACACCTTAAAAATCATCCCAGCGGTTTTGCGGAGACATTAGAATATATTGATAATTTTGATCGAATAAAAAACAAAAAATTATTATCCATGTATCCTGTACCATTGGGATGGGAGATGAGTGCAAGAGAATTATCATTATCAATTGATGATAGCATAATTGAAAAAAATCACAACAGCGTAATTGAGCATACAATTGCCGATTTTGCAAAAACATGGGAACTATGTCATGCCCGCAATTATAAAAACATCTATATAAAATTTGACTCAAATCCAATTTATCGACTATCAACTCGAAATTTGAGTCGCCAACGGCTAAATAAAAATCCATACCAAAACGAACAAGATGCTATAGACGATTATTACAAAATATTTTTTGACTCCAAGGTCAAAGATTTAACCATATGGGATCGTAGAGAATTTTATTCTCTGAATATTAGACCCTATAAAGTATCAAATACAACAAAGAAAGTGAACTTTTCGTTACCGCATTTGTTGCTGGATGCTCAAGAAATTTGGCACAACGGAGAACATGCTGTCAATAAAATTTTTAATTATCTTGAGCTACAAATCAACAAAGATAAATTGTCGCAATGGCTTCCTATTTACAAACAATGGCAACAACGTCAGTGTGAAATTTTAAAGTTTTCATGGAACTTTGAGCATATTTGCAAGGCTATTGTTGATAATTTCTATTACGACATCGGCGAATACAAGTTAAACATTGCGCAAGAAGCAGCAATTCAACATGTGATGCTTTATAAGTATAATCTAAATTTCAAAATTTGGCAATTGGAAAAATTCCCCAACAACACACAAGATTTACATAAATTACTAGAACCTAATACTTTTCATAAACTTGATAATTTATATAATATATAATGGCACAAAAGACTATAAAGATGTATGGCGTTGATCGCCAATATCAAAATCTAAAACGCGAAGTCTTGGATATAACTGATCGAATACTAAGTACTGGACAGGTGCTAGATGGAGCATGTACCACTGCCTTTGAGCTTGAAATAGCACAACGGTGTCATCGTCGATATGCAGTCACAGTAAACAGTGCCACTCAAGGGTTAATTTTTGCATTAAGAACTGCTCCTTTAGTTGAAAAATCAGGCGTTTTAATACCTGCAGTTAGCTTTATTGCCACGCTAAATGCTGCCTTTACATTTCCCGGCAATATACGCATGTGTGACATAGATCACACGGCCTTAATGGATTTGTCTACAGTTGAAGATCCTTTACGTGATCAAGTCAATGTCATAATGTATGCTAATTTATTTGGTAATACTGTGGATTGGGATAGATTTCAAATAATGGCTGACTTTTTTACCAATGGTAAAATGTTCGTTATTGAAGATGCTGCACAGAGTTTTGGTGCAAGTTTCAATGGTGTGCCCAGTGGCAAGATGGGCAATATCAGTGTGTTGAGTTTTGATCCCACAAAAAATCTAAACAACTTTGGATCGGGTGGCATGGTATTGACCGATGACGAAGATGTTGCCATCAGTTTGAAAAACTTAAAGGACAATGGCAAAACAACCGGCTATGAAATACCCGGAACAAACAGCAAAATGAGCGAAGTGGACTGTGCCATCATGCGAGTTAAATTAAAAAAGTTTGATTCCTGGCAAGCACGACGTACAGAAATTGCCGAGTACTATACACAAGAGTTACAGGGCCTAGTGGCAACTCCGCATACTACCCCAGGCGCAATACCAGCCTGGAGCAAGTATGTGATTCGTGCACGTAATAGAAACAAACTAAAACAACATCTTGCTTACAACGATATTGAAAGCAAGATAACTTATAGTAGACCATTATATTCAGAGTTTGTGGGACGAGCATATATTCCCACAAACACCAATAATGNAACCAATTGGGAAGCTGAAAAGTTTACCCGAGAATGCCTTTCGCTTCCCATTTACCCCGAACTTTATGACGGGGAAGTTGAACGTGTTGTTAAAACTATTCGAGAGTATTTTCGTTAAATCTTGTTAAATATTAGTGTAGTTCGCGGGATTCCCGTCCCCAACTACTCTAACGCCGAGGAGGGCATCAGCAAATGTATTTAACTAACAAATACTCTACCTGGTATTATAATATCATTGATAGAGCAAACTCAAGAACCTTAACTGGTTATACCGAAAAACATCATATAATCCCTAAAAGTTTGGGCGGTTCAAATGCTGAAGAAAATTTAGCAACTCTGACCCCGCGAGAGCATTTCATTTGTCACTTATTACTCACTAAAATGACCGAAGGCAGGAATAAACAAAAGATGGTATTTGGTTTATGGAGAATGGCAGTTCCAACAAATAAAAGATACAGAATTACTTCCAGATCATATGACAAAATACGAGAACAATTCTGCGAAACTAATTCTATTAGACACAAAGGTAAAAAGAATTCTCAAGAAGCATTAGATAAACGCCGTGCTACAATGATGGAAAGATATGGTACTATGCGAACCTTTAGTGCCGGCGATCATAGTGCAGAAACTAAAGAACGTATAGGACGCAAAAATTCAGGAAGAAAAGATAGCTCCGAAACTTTGCTTAAAAAGAAGTTATCACACCAAGGATCCAAGAACTGGTGTGCTAAACTTACCGACAAACAAGTTATATCAATTAAGTTAAGTGATAAATCCTCATTGGACCTGGCCAGGGAATATGATATATCAAGATCTTTAGTATATAAAATTAAAGATGGATCTGCGTGGAGCCATATTTCTGTTCAAAATATTCGTTAAGCCATTTCCATTCAAAACTGTATAATAGTTTGGTGTAGTCTCCATTTGCTTGCCTGTAGTACTCTATTGCGTCGTTTGATCCTTTAAGGCACCATTCATCATAATTACCTTGTGCTTTTGTTAGCCAAATATCAAGTCTATGCTCAGTTTCTACAGTAGGTGTAATTGAGTTGAAGTGTTTTAACTTTAATGTCTCACGAAAAGCAGTCCTCCAAGTCATTATTGGATTTTGATTAAAGTGGGCTATCCCTGATAGTATTGGAACATGTTCATGTGGTTGAGATAAGGTAAAATCAATTCCCGGAGTATTATGTGATAGTACTAAATTCTTATTATAAGCGATTACTGACATGTGCCCATATTCCAATCCGTTTACAGGATTGAGTGCATTAAAGATATAGTGTTTGGGCTCTTGCCAATAGTCTGGCATCCATTCACGCCAAGGAAACGCATAATCAACTTCCAATTTGGCAAATACTGCAAAGAACCAAGGGGTGGTACTGGCTCTGGCAGCTGCTTGGTAAGCGGCGGTTCTGCCATCAACTCCGCGTATCCAAGTTATTTCTTTACCCATCAAATTAGCTCGATAGCATAGAGTGTCGTACCACTTTTCCTCATCCGGCTCACCATTGCTGATATACACAATGTCTATTCCAGGAAATGTTTTTTTATTGTAGTATTCATTTATAAACGAGTGCTTGTCCAAGTAAGGATAGTCATACATCTGTGTCTTCAAATGTTGTTTTACATCTCGAGGCACAAGGCAAGTTGCACCTGATCGAGTGGCTCGCACCACTGTGCGATCTTTTTTGCTCCACAAACAATTTCCTTGTGTTAAACTCAAATCCTGTTGATTTGTAAAAGTCACATAAGGGGTTTTGAAATCATAGTTCTTGATCTCGGAGATTAAATCGTCGCCTTGATAATAGTGTACCGGAGTCGGATATCGGTCAACTAGGTAATCTTCAACATAGTTAATAACATTGAACCAATCTAGCAATTCAAGTTCAACCATCTGCGCTTTAAAAGATTCTACATGTATGTAAAATGTATCGCCGCGTTTTTGCCCGTCGCTGGGCCAGCAATGAATCATTTCGCGTTGCCAGGGCTCGGGTTCCCAAGTAAAATCAAAATCGTTGTACTTACATAGGCTGCTGACAATCCATACATATTCTGTTTCGGCCGTGTTTACAATGCGTTTCATTACATCCAAGTATTCGCCAATGAATCGTGTGCGTATTGTTTCTCCTACAACAACTCTAAAATAATTGTAATTGTCTTCACTTTCGGGATTGCCATGATCCACATAGTATATGTCAGCAGTGACTTCGGGCTTATCTACTGTTTGATCTTGCACAAAGTTTAAATTGGGAAACTGTTCTAAGCTGGCGGCCCACTTTGCATGACGTTCAAATTCCCACCGGTTGATTAAAAATGTATCGCTCCATTTGTTGTGCTGACTGGGGAATACATGTGTCATGTAGCTCTGCCAGGGCTCAGCATGCCAGTGGAAATTAAAGTTGTCGTAATTGTATTCACTGCTGACAATCCAAAACTTATTGCCCTGTGCACGATTAATGCATCTTTGTATAGTTTCAATCAAGCTGTTAACGTAACGAACTTTGGTAACTTGATAATTAACGGATAAGTTTTCAAATCTTGTTTGTGCTTTGACGTTGTTGCGATCAATAAAGAATATTTCTAGAGCCTTTACTACTTTTTGTTCTTGACTAATGCGTGGAACTTCTCCTTGAAATTTTAATTCGGTTGCACCGGGAACTGTATAAGTCAGCCCCACACTCATTTGATGTTCAGTACCAAAGTGATATATGTAGGGAATATCTTTGGGGTGC
>JGI24890J29729_1001119_pt1 | contig 13040 bp, 13 predicted proteins | sample FreactcultureFD7_FD_29729 | JGI IMG/M metagenome (IMG submission 29729)
CGGAGACGAAGAGATTTGAACTCTTGAAGGGTTTAACCCCTTACCTCGTTAGCAGTGAGGCGCACTCGACCGGGCTATGCGACGTCTCCAAGTACGTACGAAGTATACATTGATGAATTGGGTGCTACATCATGCACACTTTTACTCTTCACGGTCAGAAGGTCAAAATCTTATATTTGAAGCGCTTTCATCAACTCATTGGTTAGATCAACGGGATTTACGTCCACGCCCGACCACTCTTGAATGGCAATTACAGCTTGATTGACGACCATACCGATACCTTGGATTGTGGTCGCACCCCGTGCAGCCGCTTTCAAAAGAAATGCTGTATTTAGCGGATTTATTATTACATCAGCAACAATCAAGCCCGGGCCAATACTACTGTAATCAATATCTTGGTCAACCGGCTCTCCAATCATTCCCAGTGAAGTTGAATTGATTAATACATCCGCATCACTCGGAATTACGTAAGTTTCATTCCATGAAATAAACTCTGCTGTTGAATCCGTTTTAGAATTTAGAAGTTCTTTTAATTCTATGCCTCGCTGACTTCCACGGTTAACTATGTAAAACTTAACCGCCCCTGCTAAAGCTAATTCGACTGCAATGGCGCGTGCTGCACCTCCTGCACCTAAAAGCACAATCGTTTTACCTTTAGGGTCCGCTATTTCGTAAAACGACTGTAAAAAACCTTTGCCGTCTGTATTCTCACCAATTAATTTCCCGTTTCGGTTCACAACACAATTAACAGCACCTATAACTTTTGCAGATTCTCCAAGTTGATCAAGATATTTTATAACTGAAACTTTGTGTGGAATTGAACAGTGAAACCCTTTCCAATTCATAGCCTTGGCACCAGCAACAGCATCCTGCAATTGATCAGGATTTACTTCACAGTTTATATAGCGATAATGCATTTTGTTTACACGATAAGAAGCCTCAACCATGGCAACAGTGGGATTCGAGTCCGAACCTTACGAGAAACATCCCGTCAGCTCTTGGCGAAAATTCCCACCAATATCGAGCGTCATCGTTCTATTGAGCGAGTCGTGCGTAGTGTGGGAGCGGTGGACGGGTAAGGATTCCACCGACTCCAGTTAAAGTCCACCCGCCAGCTGAATACGGAATCACTACTGCTTCACCTCTGGAGGTTTCCATTTCACCTGCATTTTCAAAATTTACTCTTCCCTGACCGCTGAGCGCTAGAAATATAGCAAAACCAGCTTCAACTGAACTTACTTTACCCGAGAGGTAATTTGCACGAAAATATGGATTAGCTGATTCAGAGAAAATATTGACATCAGTCGCAGCGTTTAACCTGTCATGCGTGATCCATTTTTCAATTTCATTCTTGTTAAGGGGTGAGTAGCGCAAATCATCAAGAAGTATGTCGAAACCTAAATCGTAATGTCCGTCTTTTTCACCATCGACCGCAAAACCTTCCCATTCAAGTAAGCCTGAATAGTCGGTTGGTTCTTGCATTTCCATCACGAAAATTCCCGCACCAATGGCGTGAGGAATTCCAGAGGGAACAAAGAAAGCATCTCCTGGCTTGACCTCAAAAAACTCAAGTGAATCAATAATTGCTTGAGATTGCTTCCCCGCAACCAGAGGTAGGACTTCTGTTTTACTCATCTCTTTTTTAAAACCAAGGCCGACTTTTGCTCCAGCAGGTGCATCAACAATGATCCAAGCCTCGGTCTTTCCGTGACTAACGCCAAGATGTTCTTTTGCAAATTTTCTGGTGGGGTGAAAATGCACGGGTAGCGCCTGGTCGGGATCAAGCAGCTTCACTAAGATTTCAGTACTCGATCCAAAAGTATTGAGGTGTTCTCGACCGAGCCACGCTTCAGATTCTCGACCGATGACATCGACAAGTAACTCTCCGCTCGAAAGTTTTGAGAGTCCAGTATATGTCTCGCCATAACGAGTTGTTGTGGAGCCAATCCATTCCTCCGGGCGCATAGGTCCGCCCGGCCCCCCGCGAAGTGAACCAATTTTGTAACCACCCTTATAAAAATGGTCGAATTGATTTGGCGGTAACTTTTCTGGTTTTGCCACAATTACTCCTTAAGGAACCAGAGAAACTTTAATTGATTCAGTTCCAGCGTCGACCATGTCAAGTCCCTTTTGGAAATCAGCTAATGGGAATTGATGTGTGCAGATCTCATCAAGAGGCAAAATTCCCGATTCAATCATCTTGATTGCGGCAGGCCAGCAATGAGGACCAAGGTGCGCACCAAGGACATCCAATTCCTTATCATCAGAGATAATGGACCAATCCACGGTTACATCCTCCTTAAATACTGAGTAGCAGACGAAGGTACCGAGTTTCCGAAGAATCTTGAGCCCTTGTGGGACTGCGGCAGGGTGACCTGTGCCTTCTAGGTAAATGTCCGCGCCATATCCTTCCGTCAAGTCGCGAACAATCTGAACTGCATCTTCCTTGCCGACGTTTATAGTGATGTCAGCACCACACTTCTTGGCAACTGCAAGTTTACGATCATCAAAATCAAGCACGACGAGAATTCGAGGATTCTTTGCACGTACGCCTGCCACCATTCCAAGTCCGATAGGACCTGCACCAGCAACAACAACAACGTCATCAAATTTAATATTTGCGCGCTCAACTGCATGAAGTGCACACGAAAGTGGTTCTGCGTATGCAGCATGCCAAGGCTTTACATCTTTTGAGATTTTATGAACGAGCGCTTCTACAGGGAAGACCATATATGAAGCCATCGCACCCGGAGTTGCTCGCTTGAATCCAAACATGCCGTGAGGTGCGCACATATGGTAATCACCACGTTGACAGTAGCGACACATTCCACATGGAACAATCTGTTCGGCGACTACACGATCACCGACTTTGACATTCCAACGCTTGGAAGCGGCGGCATCGAGTTCTACGATTTCGCCAACAAATTCATGCCCTGGAACAACTTCAGTCTCTGCCCAAGCCGGACGATTGGCATCTCCCCAGAACTTTGCAGCTCCGTGATAGCACTTCAAATCGCTTGCGCAAATTCCTACGGCTTCAACTTTTACAAGCGCTTCACCTGGACCTGGCTTTGGAATATCAATCTCTTCAAGCTTGTAATTCATTGGTGCGTGGCACACAACAGCTTTCATTTTTCCGGACATACTCGACTCCTTTGCTATAGATATTTTTAGGAAACTGCTGAAATTCTTTGTGCTGACCAAAATTCATCCACAACTACGGCAAGTGCTTGAGGTTCATGGGCCATGCGACCCAAGAACAAGCCGTCTATATTTTGTGAAACTTCAGAAAATAGGCCAGGACCAGCGCTACCGCCATACATCACCCAATAATTTGTTAAGCCCAAGGCTTTCAACTCGTTATGAATCGCTGCGCACAACTGATTTATATGAGCTGGTGAGGCCGGTTTTTCAGCACCAATCGCCCATGACGGTTCATAGGCAATGACCGTCGGTAGATTCTTATATTCAGTTGACAGCAATAAAGCCGATTGGATTTGACTGATAGTTTCGAGTTCAGAAGATTCCTCATCTACAAAATCTGTTTCTCCAACACAAATAATTGGTGCAATTTGATTCCGAAAGGCGGCGCTGACTTTTTCTGCAATTTCACTTTCATTTTCTTTGAAATGTGTGCGACGTTCAAAATGACCAATTGCTGCATATTGGCATCCAAGTTGCTTAAGTACAACTGGACTTACTTCCCCAGTAAGTGCCCCTGCATCCTGATGTGAAAGGTTCTGCGAACCAACTACTAATTTTGTTCCTTCAAAAATTTCTGCAACGTCTGCGATCAGAGGAAAGCTGGGAAGTGCAAATACAGATATTACCCCAGAGGTCACGGCAGGGTGGCTGGCGAGAAGCGACTTCACTTCACGAGCCCATGCCACAGTCGCAGCACGGTCCATATACATCTTGAGACTTACGCCGACAACCTTCGCTGGGTGCTTTGATGTCATCGAATCAACAATTCGCTTCATACTGATTAATCAGCTCAACTTTTTCAGCAGATGCTGAAGTTATATCGAATTCGTAAGTAAGCCATTCCTTAGCAAGTCGACGTGCAAGTTCAATACCGACAACTCGCTGACCCATACAAAGTACTTGTGCATTATTGCTAAGAACTGCACGTTCGACCGAGAAACCATCATGTGCGGTTACTGCACGAATTCCCTTAACTTTATTTGCAGCAATAGCGACGCCTAGTCCCGTTCCACAAATTAAGAGTGCGCGATCCGCTGATCCAGAAGCAACTATCTCCGCTGCTGCTGTTGCGATTGAAGGATATGCCGTGTGACTTTCTGCATCAACCCCAACATCTACCACGCTTTCAACCAATGGGCTTGCGAGAAGATCTGCCTTCAAAACTTCCTTGTATTGATATCCAGCTTCATCGCTACCAATCACTAATTTCAGTTTCTTTGTCATAGCCGGTTACGCAATCTCTCTAATAAGTGGAATCAAGTCGCGTGTAATCATGGCGAATGAGATCGCACCTGGGTCTGGGTGCCCAATGCTCTTTTCGGCGTGAGGACGGGCGCGGCCGATTCTTGGAAGAAGTGCCCCTGTTGCATCGGCTGCAGTAATCGCGGCAGTTGCGGCTGATTCCCATGCCTCTGCAAGGTTTTCTCCGGATCTGACTTGTGATTGCAAAGTCTCAGCAAAAGGAACGAGCGCGTCAACAAGTGTCTTGTCTCCGATTTGTGCCTTTCCAAAAGACATAACCTCATTCTTTGCACGGACGATGCTCGCAGCCACGGAGGCAGCGCTTGGTTTTGCAGAATTCCCTAGTTCCTTGCCAATCTCGCGAAGAATAATTCCCCAGATCGCACCGGAGGTTCCTCCGGCGCGATCGGCCCAAGAATCTCCAGCTTTTTCAAGAGCTGTTCCGACGCCAGCGCTACGTGAAACTACTTGCTTAATTCCATTTAGTGCGGCATGAGTACCACGCGCCATTCCAATTCCGTGGTCACCATCTCCAGCATATGAATCGAGTTCACCCAGGTAGGATTCATTTTCAGTGATAGTGGCATCGATGGATGCGACCACACGCTCAATATTCTTCGCACAAGCAATCGAATGGGCTGATGCGACTGGGATAGCCGCTTCCACAATTTCATTGCCCCCACTGGAGTTATCAGCTCCGGTTATTTGGACTGATCCCTTCTTATATGCAGGCGTATACGCTGGTGCTGCCCAAAGTTTTTCTAATTCCTCGTCAAGCCACGTAAATGTCAACGAGAGTCCCGCCATCTCAAAGCTTGTAACAAGCTCTCCAACTTCTGGTTCAACAATAGTGATGCCTTTTTCCTTCAAGATATGAGCTACTGAGCGATAGACCACGAAGAGTTCTTCGTATTTCACGCCACCAAGCCCGTTAAGCAGTACGACGATTCGCGCTGCATCATTAGTACAACCCGCTGGAGTCTCTTCAAGCAAGCGCGCCACGAGATCTTCAGCAAGATCGTTGGCAGTTGGAATCTTTGTTTCGGAGAGTCCTGGTTCGCCGTGAATACCAAGACCTAAAGCCATGATTCCTTCTGGAACCGTAAACAGAGGATGTTCTGCACCTGGCAAAGTGCAGCCAGAGAACGCAACGCCGATTGTGCGGGTGCGATCATTAGCGAGATTTGCGACGCGAACTACATCATCAAGTGAGTAGCCCGCTTCCGATGCTGCTCCCGCTATTTTAAACACGGTTAAATCTCCAGCGATTCCACGACGCTTATGAATCTCCGCTTTCGACGCGCTCATTATGTCGTCTGTAACCACAACGGTCTGGCATGGGATACCTTCTGAATTAAGTTTCTCTTGTGCCTGATTAAAGTTCATTACATCACCGGCATAATTTCCGTACGACATAAAAACGCCAGACTTTCCAGCAGCTGATTTACAAACATTATAAATTTGTTGTGCGGATGGTGATGCAAATACATTTCCCATGGCCGACCCGTGAGCTAGTCCGGGTCCGACTACTCCAGAGAAAGCTGGGTAGTGCCCTGATCCGCCTCCAACTATGATTGCTACACGATCGGCAGGGGTCGCCTGTGCACGCACAACTCCTCCGTACACCGAACGTACAAGATGCGAATTTGCAGCGACAAAACCTTCTGTCATTTCATCTACGAATTCAGATGCATCATTAATCAGATAAGCCAATTTCCTTCACCATTTCTAGATAAAAATGCTTTGATTGCTACTTTGTCATAATTTTTAAAATATAAATCTTTAAAATCTAAGTAATTATTCAGTTTGAGTGAGAGCACCGGTGCCTTCACCGGGAGTCGGGAACTCTGCGGTGCTCTCAAACAAACCTCTGACAATTACTTGCTAATAAGTACTTTTTTTAACTTAAGGCTTAAGAGCCCAAGATGTGTACTTAGCAGCGTTTGCCATTGTGATAAGTGTGCAGTCAACAGTTTGCTTCTCTGATGAAGCGCCCGTCTTCTTTGTTTTGATGTAGTTGTTTGCTTGATCTACAGCCATCTTTGATAGAACTGTGATTGGTTGTAGAACTGTATAAGCAAGTGTTCCTGCCTTTACAGCGTCAACAGCATCAGGTGATCCATCGAACCCACCCACGATAACGCCAGTCTTACCAGCAGCCTTAAGTGCAGCAATTGCACCAAGAGCCATTTCGTCGTTTCCGTTGATGATTCCCTTTACATTAGGGTGTGCTTGAAGCATTGTTTGAGCCTTAGCGAAGCCCTGCTGACGATCCCAGTTAGCAACTTCCTTTTGGAGGTTAGCCATTCCTGGGTATTGTGACATTACAGACTTGTAACCTGAAGAACGAACTTCAGCATTGTTATCTGTTGGGTTGCCGTAAAGCTCTAGGTAATCGCCCTTTTGACCCATGACACGTGCGAACTCAGCGCCTCCGATAGCAGCACCTTGTGCGTTGTTAGAAACGATCTGAGCCTTAGCAATGCCTGTCTTATTGATTTCAGCGTTAACTAGGAATACTGGAATACCAGCTTTTGTAGCCTTTGTGATTGGTCCAACTGATGCATCTGCACCAGCATTATCCAAGATGATTGCAACAGATTTGTTGGCAATAGCAGCGTCGATAAGTTGGCTCTGCTTATTTACATCTTGCTCGTGAGCAGCTGACTTTGTGGTGTAACCCAAAGCCTTAGCTTCTGCTTCAGCAGCTTTCACTTCAGCCTGCCAGAAAGGGTTCTTTAATGTAACAGTGATGATCGAGATCAATCCACCCTTTTTAGCTGCAGCGTGTCCCGCTGTTGCACCAACTGTTGTCATACCGACAACTGCAAGAAGTGCTCCTGCAATACCGGCATTTTTGATGTTCTTCTTCATGTACTGCCTTTCTTTTGCTCCTAATGTCAGAGGTTTCTGACATTCATTCCGGTACTCCGTGAAGGCACCAGAAACTTGTTTATTTTTCAGCTGCTACTTTTGCTAGTTTCTGTTTTTTCTTTGATCCTTGTTGTGCCTCATCGAGTGCAACAGCAAGAATGATTACAGCACCTTGGATAACCATCTGCCAGAAAGATGAAACGCCGACAATAACAAGACCATCCCCTAGAAAACCGATAACGAATGCGCCAAGAAGTGTTCCACGAATATGACCACGACCACCTGAAAGGGCTGCACCACCAATCACTACAGCCGCAATTGCATTCAATTCATAGGACTGACCCGTTTGTGGAGCACCAGCTGTAAGTTCTGATGCAATGATTAAACCTGTAGCTGCGGCGCAAATTCCTGAAAGTGTGTAAACCCAAATTTTTACTCGCTTGATTGGTACGCCAGATAGTTCTGCTGCTCGTTCGTTGCCACCCAGGGCATACAACCAACGACCAAATACTGTCTTGGTTAACAAGAGGGCGGTGACGAGAGCTACGACGATCATTACCCATACACCAGTTGGAAGTCCAAGAAATTTTCCAAGTCCAAGTACGTGAAAACCAGTATTTCCAAGTTCTGGCTTGCCTGTCATGTCATTGAACGTTTCGCCTTTTGCAATCAAAAGTGCAGTACCGCGAACAACATAAAGAGTTCCAAGAGTTGTAATAAATGGTGCCACTTTAAAGCGAGTAATGAGAACCCCATTTAAGAGCCCCACCAGCGCACCAGCACCTAAACACAGAACAACAATCACCCAAACAGACGGATACAGAACGGTTTGTGTACCTGGAATTTGAATTCCTTGCATCAACATAAATCCTGCAAGCACGCCGCTAAGGCCAACTGTTGAACCAACAGACAAATCAATACCGGCTGTCAAAATTACTAACAACATTCCAATAGCAAGAAGTGCATTAAGTCCCACGTGGCGAGTCATAACGATGACGTTGCTCAAGTTCAGATAGTTAGGAGACAAAGAAGCAAACACAACAATAATTACGGCAAGCGCAATAAATGCTCGTCCTTCTGTTAACAACTTTCCGAAGGTGAATCCATCGAAGATGTTCTTCGTTGACTTACTGACTTGATTGCTCATGCACCTGCTCCAATGCGTAGTTTGCTTGTCTTCTCATCTGCCGCCGCCATGACATCAGATTGGGATACTTTCTTTGGATCCATTTCAGCTGTTACGTGTCCCTTTGATAGGACGATAATGCGATTAGCCGAAGCCATTGCTTCACTGATTTCAGAGGTTGCGAAAAGAACAGCAAGTCCAGATTTTGCTTGTTCCGAAAGTAATTGGAAAATTTCAGCTTTCGCACCCACATCAATTCCTCGCGTTGGCTCATCAAGAATTATTGCTTTTGGATTTGTTAAGAGAACTTTGCCGATAACAACTTTTTGTTGATTGCCACCACTCAACGATGTAATCAAAGATTTATGGCTAGAGGTCTTTACGCGAACATCTTTAATCTTCTGTTCGATACTTGCGACCTCAGGTGAAGTACGCATGATGAATTTCTTTACGAAATCACCCACACTTGAAAGTGCAATATTGTGACCAACAGTCATGAGTTGCACTAAGCCATCGCGTTGACGATCTTCGGGTACGAGTGCAACACCAGCTTTAATACGGCTGTTAATAGAAAGTGTTGCGATATCAACGCCATTGAGAAGAATCTGACCCGAAATTTGGCTCAAACGTCCGGCAATAGTTTCAAGAAGTTCCGTGCGTCCCGCGCCCATTTGCCCGTATAGGCAAACGACTTCACCAGCATGAACTTTCAGGTTGAAGTTATCAACCGCCAAACGTGCTGGGTTGGCTGGGTCTGCAATAGTGAGATTCTTGAGCTCAAGAACTACTTGATCTGTCTTCTGATCAATTGCAGTAGATCCAGCGCCATCCCGGCCAATCATCATACGTACGATTCCTGGAAGGTCAACGTTCTTAGCTTCATCGGTCGCAATCATGTTGGAATCGCGCAAGACATAGATGTAATCGGCAACATGGAGAGCTTCTTCTAGGTGGTGAGAAATGTAGACAATTGAAACTCCGTGAGCCTTGAGATCTTCGATAACGGTAAAGAGAATTTCAATTTCAACATTTGAGAGGGCTGAAGTTGGTTCATCCATAATCAAGATACGGGCATCAGAAGCCAAAGCGCGAGCAATTTCAACGATTTGCTGTTGACCGAGTCTCAGATCCCCAACAATTTCATCAGGGCCAATGTCATGTTGTAGCCGCTTCATAATTTCGCGGACTTTTTCATTCTCTGCCGCATAATTCACGCGCGAACCGAGAGAGCGAATTTCACTTCCAAGAAACATATTGTCTCGAACAGTTAGATTCGGAGCGAGGCTAAGTTCTTGGTGAATAATTGAAATTCCGTTTGCTCGAGCCTCTGTTGGGCTATCGAATGAAATATCTTTTCCATCTAACTCCAGTGATCCAGAAGTTGGCCTTTCAATGCCAGCAAGAATCTTCATCAAAGTTGACTTGCCGGCGCCATTTTCACCAAAAAGGGTAGTTACTTTTCCGCGCACTAGGTCAAAATCGACGTCATTGAGTGCGACCGTTAAACCGTACTCCTTACGGACCTTTTTAGCGCGAAGAACGAGATCTGATTTGGACATTACTTACCTACTGTTATTTCAGTTGGAATCACAATGTAATTTGTCGGATTAGTAACCGACATAGCTCCGTACAAAGTAATTGTCTTTCCAACAAGATCACCGTGCTTAAATGGCTTCAATACCGTCTCGCGAACCTTGTCGTTTAGCTTCGTTGCCGCATCTTGATATGCGAGTTGATTTACAAAATCTTCAAACTTGACTGTTCCGGTCACGTCACGAAGAGATGTTCCATTAAGAGCTGGTCCCATCTGCACGTAAATCGTTGCCGCCGATGAAAGCCCAGCCACCTTCACAGGAAGAAAATCATTCACCATAGCTTGGCCAACGCCAGTGAATTTAACTGGTACGGCATAAGCATTTCCTGGCCCATCCGTGTGGCCATACTTAGGGCCAACATTTGTAATGTCAGCTTGAATTCCCTTGTCAACTTCAAGGATGTCCACAGCGTGGGCCTTAATGTAAGGAACTACCTCAGGCCACTTCTTGTCAGCAAATGAAACAGAAAGTTTTGGGTTGGCTTGCAGAGAAGTTGTTCCTGTACGGAAAGTTGAGTTGGCATCCGACAAGCTAACAACCTTTGTTGAAAGAGCCATTGCTACAACTAAAGCTACTGTGATTCCGATAAGAACAATACGTAGTTTGGTAAATTTAACTCTCGGCGACATTTGAATGAAAGCTCCTTTGATTGCCTTATTTAGAGGGAAATTAATGTTCCTGATTGCAAAGCACTTGGTCTGATTTGCAGCTTACGGCCTGTTCCCTTGCGGAACATATCCATTGCTTCAGCGTAATCATCGAGCGAGTAGAAGTGAGAAATCATTGGTTCCGGATTAATTGCTCCAGCTTCAAAAAGATCAACGGCGCGACCAAAGCATGAAACAGTTGCCATCGTTCCGACAATATTTACTTCGTCGCGATAAATGCGAAAAGGTGAATATTTTGCACGAGCGTCAACTGGGGCAACTCCAAAGTGTTGGAATGTTCCACCAGGCTTCACACGTGGGAGTCCATCTTCAATAGCGGCTACAACACCCGTGCAATCGATTACAACTTCAAAAAGATTTCGGTTCGACTCATTTGCATTTGTGAATGTGTGTTCGACACCTACTTCACGAGCGGCTTGCAAACGCTTTTCGTTAGTATCAACAATTGAAATAGAAACAGCACCAGCACGACGGGCAAGTTGTGCCATCAACAATCCCATCGTTCCTGCGCCGTAAATTAAATAATGTGATCCCATTTCACGAGGAAGAACGTCGAATCCACGAACGGCACATGCAAGTGGCTCAATCAATGCTGCGTGATTTAAATTTGTTCCGGGTTGAAGTTTGTGACAGTTTCGTGCAGGTGCCCGGAGAAATTCTGCAGATGCACCGTCGTTCGCGACAACACCCATTCCTTGCCAATTGCGACAAAGGTTGCTCCGACCGGTCAGGCAGAATTCACATTCTTCACATGTGAGAGTTGGGTTAACGGTTACGAGATCTCCGACCTTGAGATTTTTAACAGCTGAACCAACTGCAACAATCTCGCCGGAGATTTCGTGACCTGGAATGATTGGAAATACGCCCCCCTCAAACTCTCCGTCATAAACATGGATATCTGTACCGCACATTCCGACCGCAGCCACCTTGAGAACTACATCCTTCGCGCCAGGGGTTGGATCGGGCAGGTTTGTAACAGTCAGTTTGCCCTTGCCTTCGAATACGACAGCTCTCACGTTTTTCATCCTCCAATTAACATTTTATGTTAATACTTTTGTTAATTTCACACATTTTTTGTCAGAAATTCACATAACCGAAGTTAATCGGTGGGAACGTGGGTGTCAATAGCGGTTGCGCTCAAATACGCAATATTTTTATAACAGTTTTGTAACAGTAAGAATGTTAAACTAACAAAAAGTTATGCGGGAATCACTTCGAACTTAACGCCCGCGCGAGTGAGTTCCTCAAGAGAGGCCGTGGATGCACCTTCGCCTATAAAGACGAGATCAAAGTCAGTCAGTGGGGCCAGTTTATGGAAGGCGACCTTGTCCAGTTTGGTGTGGTCCAGAAGAAGATATTTTGAATTGGCTGCCTTCATCATTGCTTGCTTGAAGGCCACTATACGACTTTGGCGTTGGTAGGCGAAGCCGCCCGACACCGCCGATGCGGAGAAGAAGCCAGCATCCACACGAATTGATTCAATTGCCTGCTCTGTGAGAACGCCAGTGAATGTGTCGCTCGTGGGATCAAAGTCCCCGCCGAACGTGACAAGGCGAATATCTGAAATTGACGATAGTTGGTTGATGGCCTTGAGAAAGTTGGTTGCAACGTAAATCGGAGTTACATCAGCAAGGAGAGGTACCATCTGCAAGACAGTTGTGGAGTTATCCAAAACAATGGTCATACCAGGTTCGACGTATTTGATTGCAGCTTCAGCAAGCGTGCGTTTCTCGCCAGGATTGGCGTCCATGCGGAAGTCCACGTTTGATTCAAAGACAACAGAGGGTTGGGCAGAAACACCACCGCGGAATTTTCGGACAACGCCTTGACGTTCGAGATCTTCAAGATCGCGGTGTACGGTCATGATAGACACGTTGAGCTCATTAGCAAGTTCTTGAGCAGAAAGTGATCCGCGTTCGGTAACAAGTTGAGCTAATGCACGCTGACGAATCGCGCGCTTATTCGTTGCTACGCTGAGAGACTCAATCATCACGCGGTCTAGCCCCATTCGTCGTGTAATCCTAGGCAAACTTAATCATAAGAAATGTTAAAAAGAAAGTCAAACTAACAATCTCTTTGTTAATTCTAAAAGTATGGCTATCAACCTGATTTTAAAATGACGCTGCTGTATGGAACTGCATCGCCTGTATGAATAATCGCCAGAGCCTGGCCGACCTTAACTTTAAATTCTGAGTGTGAGATGTGTTCGATAGAAATTCCGGCGTAATGCGATTTATATTCCGCAACAGTCTTGGGATCTACTTTTTCATCAAATTCGTTTGCAAGATACAAGCCTGTTATATCCATCAATGGAAGAATGGCATCAAGGAT
>JGI24890J29729_1001120_pt1 | contig 13031 bp, 9 predicted proteins | sample FreactcultureFD7_FD_29729 | JGI IMG/M metagenome (IMG submission 29729)
TTTCGCTCGACATCGACGGCGATGGGAAGATCGATTTGCATAACGGCTACGGGCTCATTAAAAATAATAGCACGGCAGGTGCCATTTCTTTTCTGTACGGTCCAAACGGAACCTATACGCCTTCAGGTTCTTTCACGGGAGTTGCTGCCAGTGATTTTAATAAAGATGGAAAAGAAGATCTCGCCGTAACAACCGGCGGCGCTCTTGTCCGGTTGTATGAGAATAGAAGCACAACTGAACCCTTTATGTACAATGGCGAATACTCTACATTCGCCATTACTCCCGTGGATCTCACAAAACCCGGTGGTAACGGTGTTGTAGTCGCTGCCGATTTCGACGGCGACGGATACGACGACCTTGCGGCAACAACAAATTCAACAAATAATTTTACCTTCTACAGAAATCTAGCGGCCTACGGTCCGATTACCGCTGCCTCCTTTTCAACAGGAACAAACGTCACGACCGGAACCACACCATACGGTTTAACGGCCAGTGATTTTGATGGCGACGGAAAAATGGATATCGCCGTTACTCATTTTAACGCCTTATTTGTTTCCGTTTATCTGAACACCAGTACAACCGGGGTCATCAGTTTTGCAGCGCCGGTCAACTTCACGACGGTCAACAAAGGATATAACATTGTATCACAAGATCTCGATGGCGATGGTCAAGCAGAAATTGTGGTCATTCATCAACCTAATCCAGTAGGCTCCTTTACCGTGCTACAAAACAAATCCACCGTCGGAACGGTGAATTTTTCTGTTACAAATTTCCCCATCACACGCAACCCACAGCAGTTGAACATTGCCGATATTAATAGCGATAAAAAACCAGATATTCTGATCGTTGCGAACAGCGGCACGTTGGGTAATGCACTGATGGTTTTTGAAAATAAAATTGTGTCTGTAGCGGTTATCACGGTAGACGCACAACCTGTCAATGCCAGTGTTTGCGATGGCGAAACAGCTTCTTTTACGACAAGCGCTTCCGGTACGACTAACATTACGTATCAATGGCAATTTGCTTCCTCCGTCACAGCTCCCTTTAATGATATCACGAACAGTGGTGGTTATTCAGGTGCCACTACCAATACATTATCCATCAATACGACCGGGAATTTCGGAGCCGGACAATACCGTTGTAAGATTAACGGCGACCTGGCTATTACTGTCTTTACGAACGGCGTTGGACTCACCGTCAACACGGTTCCGGCGGCACCGATAACTACAGGAAGTTCGAAATGCAATGCCGCAAGCTTCACGTTGAGTGCTTCCGGTGGAACAAACGGTCAATATCGATGGTATACCGGTCAAACCGGTGCGGCAATTTCGGGCGCGGTGAATGACACCTACGCGACTCCCCTGATCAGTGCCACAACAACCTACTATGTATCCATCACGAACGGTTCCTGTGAAAGTTCTCGTACGGCCGTTACTGCCACCCTCACATCACTCTCGAAACCTGTGCTTTCTTTCAACCCCACGACAACAGACAACACCGTCAATCTTTGTGAAGGGCAAACACAAACCATCCTTGCACCCGTGGGTTTTAAAAAATACGTATGGTCAAACAGCGATACTACAGCACAGATCGTAATAACACAAACAGGAGCATATTCCGTTATCGTCAAAGACGCATCAGGCTGTATCAGTCCGTCTTCCGATGCAATCACGGTTACGGTCAATCCGTATCCGCAGGCAACCATCACGTCGGATAACGTTGATCTTATCGCCTCTGCAGGTGATTATTATCAGTGGTATTCCTCCGGCCTGCTAATCCAGGGCGCCACGTCACAAACTTTAGGAATATCGGTTCTGGAGTTTGGTGTTTATGCGGTGGATGTAACGACAAAGGGCTGCACCACACACTCGGATGATTTCGCTTACCTGGTTACCGGCATTGAAAAACATCAGTCCTCGTTCAAGGTCTATCCGAATCCCGTAAAAGATGAATTGACAGTTGAAATACCGGCCAATAGCAACAGTAGCGTGACGATGGTCGATCTGATGGGAAAAGAAGTTAAAATAAATATTCTCGAAACATCGTCCGGAAAAATTATTTCTACCAAAGATCTGAACACTGGAACGTACTTCCTTATTCTGCATTCAACACGATCAAAAAATTATTTTAAAATTTTAAAACAATAACTCAAATCAATTTGTATCCATGAATTTACCGGAAAAACCCTTAGCAGTTTAACTTTCTACCAGGGAGAATAATGACTAACTTGAAGTCAAATTCCCCGCCATGAATATGTACAGAACTTGTTTTCTTCTTTTGATGATGCTGTTGAATTATCAAATTTTTGCGCAATCGGATACTCATCGAGCCGGAAACTGGATTACCAACTCAGATGTATCACATGTGGAATATTCAAATGGATATACAATGATTTCGGGATCCTTTGACAAAATGGGACCTTACACCGGCGGCGGTGTTTTACTGAATGGAACAACCGGCCTGTATGATCCGACTATGCCGATCGTCGATGGCTACGTTAATGTTTCTCTTCCGGATGGCACCGGAGGCTGGTATATCGGCGGGTATTTCACATCGGTAAAAAATACAACCATCAGAAATCTGGCGCACATTAAATCAGACAAGACCATCGACCAAACGTGGGCGCCTAATCCGAACTACGTTGTGTATGCATTGGCAATGACGTCAACCACATTATATGCGGGCGGCGATTTTAAGGAAGTAAACCTGCAAACGCGAAATGCGTTGGCGGCTTTCGACATTTCTTCCGGCGCTATGAAAGACTGGAATCCAAACGTTACAGGCACCGTGTATGCCCTGGCTGTTGTTGGCAACACAGTTTACGCCGGAGGAGACTTTACAAAAGTGGGGACGGTGGCGCGACTCGACCTGGCCGCTATTGATGGCACCACCGGAATCGCGACAACCTGGAATCCAGCTATCACCGGTACATCCATATCCTGCATGGCTGTAAACACTACCACCAACGCACTTTACATCGGAGGATATTTTACAAAGGTGGGAACGCAGAACCGTTCAAGCCTGGCGGCCGTTGATCTCACGACAGCAGGGCCAACGGTGTGGAAAACCGACATCCAGGTTACAACGGGCTCCCCGAGTGTCTACACTATGCTACTGTCAGGAAACGTATTATACATCGGAGGATATTTGCAACTCAAAGGTTTAGCGGCACTAAACCTGGCAGCGGTAAACGCTTCAACCGGTGCGAGCATCAACTGGTTACCGACAGTCGATAGCGCTCCGTACGCACTTGCCCTCTCGGGTACTACGCTTTACGTCGGGGGTTATTTCAGTAGCGTTAACAGCAATACCCGAAATTATCTGGCTGCCGTCAGCACGGCGGATGCCACACTCTTAGATTGGAATCCTTTCGCTTCCGACGGTGTAAACTGCCTTGCCATGAGCGGCAGCGATGTATTTGCGGGCGGATATTTCAGGGGCGTCAACTGGATCTACCGGGATGGTTTTGCTCTTCTTCAAGACGCAACCGACCAGCCCTGGCCATTTGCGTTTAATCTGAACGGGGGTCAAGTCAACACGATGAGAATCCAAGGCACTACGCTTTACATCGGCGGAAATTTCTCGTCCATCAACAAGTCGGTCAGAAGGAATCTTGCCGCGATTGATTTGACTACCGGACTTCCCCTGGCGTGGGCACCGGGAGCAATCTATACCACGGCTACGTCTAATCCTGCTGTTGTCAATTCCATTAAGATCAAAGACAACTTATTGTATGTTGGCGGACGGTTCGGTACGATCAACAACGCCGGCGTCAATACCGCACGGATCAATTTTACTGCGGTTGATCTTTCGAGCGGAGCGCCCTCCACGCTAAATATTAATGTTGGCAGCACTAATTTCGATATTATCAACTCACTTGATATAGCAGACAACATCGTATACGCGGCGGGTGCCTTCGCACAGGTCGGCACACAAACACGGCACAATCTTGCGGCGATCGACGTTTCTGTTGCCACCGGAAATATTTTGCCATGGGCGCCGGTCAGCAATGGGGAGGTAGCCAAAATCCGGGTTGCGCCGTCGGCCGCCTATGTTGTCGGCGATTTCGCCAATGGAATCGGTGGATCTATTCGCGCCACACGTATTGCCGCGCTTAATCTCACTACCGGATTGGCAACACCCTGGAATCCTCCGCTAAAAGATGGATATGCTACAGACGTTGACATTACCTCATCCGATGTTTATGTCGGTGGCTATTACGATAGCATTGCACTCGAACCACGTTATGGCGGTCTCGCCTCTTTCTCTTTAAGCACGGGCCTTCTCAATTCATGGAACCCTGACCTGGGGGGAAACAGCGATGGCATAGCTTCTGTATATTCAATCGCCACCTCCGCTAACCGGATCCATGTTGGAGGCGGGTTTAATTCTGTCGGAAACGAAAGCCGGACGTATTATGCTGAGTATGATCTCTGCCCCGATGGATTTAACCTGGTGCCCACAGGTTCCGTTTTATCAGCGCCGTCAGCAACTTCCTATCAATGGTATAAAAACGGAACGGCTATTCCGGGGGCAACCGGGCAAACGCTTGAGATCAGTTTCCTGGAGAATGGAACTTACTATGTTGTAATAACACAAAACGGCTGTACAGGCCGATCCAATGATTATGTGTACCTCATCACGGGTCAGGTAAAAGGAGAGCCTTCGCTCATAAAAATTTTCCCGAATCCGGTAAAAGAAGAAATGTTCATGGAAGTACCTCAACAGGCAACGCTGACAATGCTCGATGTGATGGGCAGAAATGTAAAGAACAGTACGCTTGTAGCCGGTGAACTCAATCGTATTGAAACGCACGATCTCAATACCGGAACATACATACTGATTGTGCGAACCGGCAATGCAACAAACTATTTTAAAATCCTTAAGACTCATTAATACTATGATCCGAAAACTATTTTATTCTGGCATGATGGCGGCCCTTCTCGGAATGGTTGAATTCTCCTGTTCGGAAAATATTTCCGACTGCCCGACAAAGATGTGCGTACTGGCGAATAACTGGCAACTGGTCGATGCTTACATCGACGGCAAGAAAGACACGGAAGATCTCAGCCGGTACAAAATCTATCTTATCATGCCCAGCGCTACCGCCACGCAGGGAAATTTTACCCGAAAATTTTTGCTGAGTAGTTCCTCCGATGGCGACGAAGGAACCTGGAAAACACAAAACAATGACCAGGAACTTTTATTGGTGCCGAGCGACTCTCCGCAAGAAAGTTATATAATTGACAGCTATACGCCACGGCAACTGGTGTTGGTCCTCAACCGGAACAGTAACAAAACAGGCCCAAGCCAGCTTAAGTACATCTTCGAACCTTTTTATTCTTCCCTATGAAAAAGTTTTTATTCTTCGCCATACTCTTTTCTGCTTCGTACGCAGTTTCTGCGCAATGGTATATCGGCGTGAAGGCCGGGCCAACGCTTTCAAATTATAAATCCAAAACACCGTGGAAGGAAGCTTCCAATATTGGCTACACCGTTGGCGCTACCGCGTTCAGGCAGGTCAATGCAAACTTCGGCGTCAGCTTTGAATTGCAATACATTCAAAAAGGATACTATCATAAAATCTGCAACACGATCTACGACAAACTGAAAGCTAATTACATCGAGATCCCCATCATGCTGGATTATACGTTTGTTATTCCTTCGCTGAAGAATTTTAAAGCGCATGCCAACATCGGTATTTATACAGCGTACTGGGTCAGCGCAAAATACGATCTGAAAGGATTCAGTGAACCTTCCGAAAGTTTTGATTTCGGCAAGAGCAACGCATCGCGCTTTGATATCGGTCCGAACGTCGGAGGGCGTATTGAATACGTTTTAAAAAACGGAAGTCTTTCGCTTGATTTTCGCTATGAACTCGGGATGATCGACTTGCAAAAACAGATCAACGACAATACAAAAAATACAAATAGGGCACTGGTGATTGGAGTCAGTTACATGAAGCCGATTGGGTTCTGAGTTATTTAGTCGTTGGTCCGTAGTAGTTAGTATTTCTACTCAGGACTAAATACTAGATACTATGGACTAAAAGTCTTGCGATACGCTTTGCAAAACCGGGGCCTTCGTAAATGAATCCGGTATACAACTGGATAAGATCCGCGCCGGCTTCTATTTTATCAAGTGCATCTTGCTCGGTCATAATTCCGCCAACACCGATAATCGGAAAATCCTTTCCCAGACGCTGCCGCAAATAACGAATGACTTCCGTTGCTTTTGTCGTTAGCGGTTTACCGCTTAAACCTCCATTGCCAATGGTTTCAATATCGGTCTTTTCAGTCGTAAGGCCATCACGTGAAATGGTGGTGTTGGTGGCGATAATGCCATCCGTTTTAGTCTCCACCAGTATTTCAATGATATCATTTAGCTGATCGGTTGTCAGGTCGGGAGCGATTTTCAATAATATCGGTTTCGGGTTTTGGCGGGCTAAACTCAGATTTTTAATGTGAGCCAATAATTTTTTCAAGGGCTCGCGTTCCTGTAATTCGCGCAGACCGGGTGTATTCGGTGAGCTTACATTTACCACAAAATAATCCACCACATCATACAAGGCGTGGAAAGAATAAACATAATCATCCAACGCATTTTCGTTTGGGGTAACCTTATTTTTCCCGATGTTACCGCCGACGATGATCGCTGAATTTTTGCTTTTCAGACGCTGAACAATGGCCAGTACACCATCGTTATTAAAACCCATTCGATTGACCAATGCCCGATCCTGCGGTAAACGAAACAACCGGGGCTTGTCATTGCCTGGCTGCGGTTTGGGGGTAACGGTTCCGATCTCGATAAACCCAAAACCAAGACAATCAAGTTCATCAATAAGGAGGGCGTTCTTATCAAACCCTGCAGCAAGTCCGACAGGGTTTTTAAATTTTAGTCCGAAAAGTGTACGCTCAAGAGCCGGATGTTCATAAACAAGCAAAGCACGAAGCAGTGGTTTAACACCGGGTATCTTTCCACTGAATTTTAAGAAGGAAAAAACAAGATGATGAACCTTCTCCGCGTCGATGAGAAAAAGAAGAGGTCTGATAAAAGATTTATACACCGCTTATTTTTTTTTATTCTTGGAAGGAAATTTTTTGAAAGCGGCAATAACCGTTGCTTCCAGCGTCTTACCAAAATTCTGCTGCACACGGCTGATGGTGCAGGTAGCGGTCCATAAAGAGTTTTTGTTTTTAACCTGTTCAACCTCAAGGATCAGCGTACCTGTATTGACGGTCGCGGACGTTTCATTTACATCGATATTGGCAGGATTATCAATAGGGGTTTGCCCGAAAGGGCCCGGATTGCCGCCCATGGAAACTCTGCTTTCCTGGTAGACATAGCTCACACTCAATTCAGCTACTGAATCATCCGCCGGCTGATAGCCACGCGTGATCAATTCTTTCGTGAGGGCTTCTTTCAGAACTTGGAAGATCTTGTTTTCATCTTTTTTCTTCTCATTCGATTGATAAATGACCTGTCCTTTCTGAATACTGAAGGTTTGAAATTTTCGTACATCAACATCCTTTTCTGCGTCAATTTTTATTTGAGTGGAGCCTGTCAGAGAACAAATACTCAGTAGAAATATAAAAACCGCTCGCATAGGATACATTTTGTTCAAAAATACGAAAACGTAAATGGTCAGCACTAACTTCTGGGATGAAATTCCTGGATTACTTGTCGTAAATAGTCGCGGTCGAGGTGTGTATATATTTCGGTGGTGGTAATGGATTCATGTCCCAACATCTCCTGTACAACACGTAAATCAGCGCCCCCTTCAATCAGGTGTGTAGCGAAGGAGTGTCTGAACGTATGCGGACTGATCGTCTTTTTTAGTCCGATGCTGGCGGCCAGATTTTTAATGATGGTGAAGATCATCACCCGGGTAAGTTTTCGGCCGTTACGATTGAGGAAGACATAGGCCTCGAAGCCTTTCTGCGGGCTTTTATGAGGGCTCTTTCCCCGGATTTCATTCAGGTATATTTTCAAATACTTCAATGCATCGCGTCCGATGGGCACCAGCCTCTCTTTGTTACCTTTACCGATCACACGCAGGAATCCGATATCGTCGTGCACGTTATTTATTTTCAATTCTACCAGTTCCGATACACGCAGGCCTGAACTATACAATACTTCCAGGATCGCACGGTTACGTGCACCTTCCGGCGTTGAGAGGTTGACAGCCTCCAGTAACGTCTCAATTTCAGGATAGCTCAACGTATCCGGAAGTTTTCTTCCGATCTTCGGGCCTTCGATCAATGATGTCGGATCTTTTTCGATCAGTTCTTCGAAAAGGAGATATTTATAAAATGCTTTCAACCCGGAAAGAATGCGCGCCTGACTGTACGCGCTCATGCCCAGTTCATTTATGTGTTCCAGGAAACCCTGAAGATATTTCGTAGTAACCTTCCGTGGCGAAACATTCGGATGTTCCATTTCCATGAACTGCTTTAGCATGCTCACGTCATGAACATACGCCTCGATGGAATTTCCAGAAAGCGATCGTTCCAGCTTCAAATAGTTAATGAAATATTTTATCTGCTGTTCCCACATGAATTTAGTTCGAAGTTCAATGTTTAAAGTTTAACGTTCAAGTTGTTTAAGCAGAAAGCATAAAGTTGAAAGCATAAAGCTTTAACGTTTCAAATCGTAGCAGGAGCCTCGCATCGTAAAATATCACAAAACCTTACCTCCGGCGGTCGTAGCCCTCATTAGCCGCTAGAAGCTTTTTCACTATCTTGCTCCCTAGAATAACCTTCGGCTTAGACAAGCCGTTAATTAGCTCGCATGAAAATACAAATTATCAATGGCCCTAACCTAAATCTGCTGGGTAAGCGCGAACCTACTGTTTATGGAAATTCAAGTTTTGAGGATTTTCTGACCGATCTCAAATCACGTTTTCCGGAAATTGAGCTGCCGTATTTTCAATCCAACGTAGAAGGAGAAATTATCAACAAGCTTCATGCGGTAGGTTTCAGTTTTGACGGGATCATTTTAAATGCAGGAGCTTATACACATACCTCCGTTGCCATTCACGATGCGATCGGTGCGATCAAAACACCGACCATAGAAGTTCATATCTCCAATGTGTACGCACGCGAAGAATTCAGACACAAAAGCCTGATCACTTCCAAATGTGCCGGCTTATTAACCGGTTTCGGAATGGAGGGATATGCTTTGGCGGTACAATATTTTAAGAACACTATAAAATAATGATCAGCTTTTATCCCGGTCCGTCGCGCGTTCATGATGAGATCCCTGCGTATGTAAAAGATGCTTACAAAGCAGGTATCATGAGCATCAACCATCGCAGTGAAGAGTTTATAGAGATGTCGAAAAAAACGATCGGCTTGTTGAAAAAAAAACTCACCATACCGAAGAACTATACAATACTCTATACGTCTTCCGCTACGGAGTGCTGGGAGATCATCGCCCAATCCTTAATACAAGAAAAAAGCTACCATCTTTATAACGGTTCCTTCGGACAAAAGTGGTATGAGTATACCAAGCGTATTCAAGGCGGTGCACAAGCATTGCCGTTTGACCGCGAGGAAAAACTGGACGCCGGTAAACTAAACTTCGAAGCACAGGGCTTAATTTGTCTGACACAGAATGAAACCTCGAACGGCACACAGGTAAGCAATTCCATCATCCGGGCAGTGAAGAAAAAAAATCCGGATCATCTGGTCGCGGTAGACGCTACATCTTCCATGGGTGGTGTCGTGCTTGATTTTAAAGCTGCCGACATCTGGTTCGCCTCCGTACAAAAATGTTTTGGCCTTCCGGCCGGACTGGCATTAATGGTATGCTCACCGGCAGCGGTTGAACGGGCAAAAACGCTTCACGAAAAAGACCATTACAACAGTTTCAACTTCATGATCGAGATGATGGATAAATGGCAAACGCCTTTCACACCGAACGTACTGGGCATCTACCTGTTAATGCGGGTTGTGGAAGACATGCCACCCATAACGGAAGTTGATCGGGCACTAAAAGCACGGTACAAAAAATGGGAAGAACTCTTCAACCGGTTACCGTCAATAAATCTACTGGTAAAAAATAAACAGGTGCGTTCCCGCACTGTTCTACCTGTGGTGGCGGCGAGCGATGTTGTGACCGCTATCAAAATAGCCGCCAAAAAGAAGGGGATATTGCTCGGTGAAGGATATGGTGACCTGAAAGCAACTACATTCCGGATCGCCAATTTCCCCGCGATCCAAAAGAATGAGATTAAAATCCTATTAAAATTTCTGGAACAATTCAAATAAACAAGGTTTCAGAACACATTGCCCTTAAAATTTCCTTGAACTAGTTGATTATTACTGAAAATTCTGTTGACCTTAGCATATTATGCTGAAGAGTTCATTACACCTCATGCGAATAGTACTCTTATTACTGCTATTTCAGTTTATCGCTCCATCATTTTTACCTGTAGCTCCGCTGGGTGTTGACGGAAGTAATCGAAATCCTATCAGCTACCATCCGGTACACGCTTCTATTCTCATACCCATTGTTCTAAAAGAGAAAGAGGAAAACGAACACGAAGACGCCATTCTGAGTTTCATACCAACGACGTTAATCGATTTTACAGATCACACGCTTATCCTTACTCAATTACACCGCTCAAAACATAATCCTGTACCGTACGAACAATGGTATGACCATCAGCCTCCATTGTTCACGCTTCATTGCACTTACATAATCTGAAATTAATTCCAGGGCTTGATCAGCAAGCTTGTAAATATCCTATCTGACTGATCCGTCGGATAGCGTTGTCTTAATTCTATTAGTCTATTAATTCATCCTTCATTCTATCTCTTTTTCTTTCTTGAAAGGGAGGTAAGTCTGTTAACTAATTTTAAAAAAAATGAAAACAATCGAAGTTCCTAAAGACGGCCTCGCGGGGCTTAAACAAAACTGGAATGCAGATGCACTCTCAGGATTTCTTGTATTTTTATTAGCGCTTCCCCTCAGCTTGGGTATTGCCAAGGCCAGCGGTTTCCCCGCAGCTATGGGTGTACTTACTGCCATGATTGGTGGTATCGTTGTCAGTATTTTTCAAGGTGGAAGACTGACCATCAAAGGTCCTGCCGCCGGCCTTATTACAGTTTGTGCAGCAGCAGTAACAGACCTTGGTGCTCTTAATATTGAAGGAGTTTCCGGCGTACAACTAGCCTGTGGTGCCATTGTTGTAATGGCCGTGATCCAGGTGGCGTTTGGTTTTCTGAAATTTGGAAACTATAGCGACTTTTTTCCTCACTCGGCTGTGCATGGCATGTTGGCCGCCATCGGGGTATTGATCTTTGCAAAACAATTCCCGATCTTATTAGGTGTGGATCCTAGTCTTACTAAAGGCCTGAGTCCCATACAACTTTACCTGCACATTCCACAATTTATTGCCCATGCCAGTCCGCAAATTGCCATCATCGGTATTTTAAGTCTAGCGATCATCTTCGGACTACCAGCATTAGGAGGGTTTTTTAAGAAAATTCCGGCGCCTATGCTTGTCCTTGTTGTCATGATTCCCGCAGCCATTTTCCTGCATTTCAAAGGAGAACATCCAAGTTCCCTGGTTGTGATCGGCGATTTCTGGCAAAATGTAAAGTTCAATGCCAACTTCTCTGCGATCGGAACCGGTGTTTTCTGGAAATACGTCTTGATGTTCTTGTTTGTAAACAGCCTTGAATCGCTGCTCACGGTAAAAGCGATTGACGGATTGGATCCCTGGAAGCGTAAATCAGACTATAATAAAGATCTAAGTGCTTTAGCATTGGGTAATGGTGTTTCGGGCTTATTAGGAGGATTGCCCATGATCTCAGAAGTGGCGCGTAGTTCGGCAAATGTTAATTTTGGCGGTCGCACACGCTGGGCTAACTTCTTTCATGGTTTATTCCTGCTTGTTTCTATGCTTGTGCTTATTCCGGTAATCGAAATGATTCCCACAGCCGCTTTGGCAGCGATGCTCATTGCCGTGGCGTATCGATTAGCTTCACCAAAAGAATTTATTGGAACCTATAAAATAGGCCCCGAGCAACTGGTAATTTTTCTGGTCACCATTTTTGTTACCGTGGCAGAAGATCTGCTGATGGGTGTCGGCGCGGGTATCCTCACAAAATTCATTTTCCATATTATCAATGGCGCTCCGGTAGGCAGTTTATTCAAAGCAAAATATGATCTGAAAGAAGGGGAAAGCACTTTTATTATTATCGTTAAGGAAGCTGCTGTTTTCTCGAACTTTTTAGGGTACAAGAAAATGTGGAGCAAAATTCCAAGCGGTAAAAAGATCACGTTCGATTTCTCCCAGGCAAAATTTGTGGATCACTCGTTTATGGAACAACTTCATCATTTCGAAGCCGATTACCATGCTACCGGTGGCACCGTTACGGTCATTGGTTTGGATAAATTCAAAAAATTCTCTGAACATCCCCTGGCTGCGCGTAAACTTGCCATGCGGTAGTTGAATAATAAATAATTTAAGAGCCAAGACATAAAATTTTTCAGTAAAAGGTGGATACAAAGAATCCACCCCATATTTCTACATCCCAAAAAAATGACACCGTGAAAAATAAAATACAGCTAATAATACTATTGCTTACAGCAACTTGCGCAACGGTTTTCGGTCAGGTTCAAATAGAAACACCTGCAGTAACACCTCCTGCCGAACAACCAAAACCGAAAGATAAAATTGAAGAGTTGAGATTGAAGTTAAACGACGATGGTAGTCATTATATCAAAGCTACTTTCTCAAACCAGGTATGGTTCCGTTTCAATGACAGCAATCCCGGTACGACGGTACTTGGTGACCCTGCCAAGCAAACATTCGACATTGGGTTACGCCGGACACGCGTTCAGTTGTATGGCCAATTAACCGACCATGTAACCTTCTATTTCCAATTCGGTCAAAACAACTTCAACTTCCTGACCCAAAATGCCGGTAACAGAAAGATGGAGGTATTCTTCCACGATGCATTAGCAGAGTACAAGATCAGCAAGAAGAGCGATATTCTCTTCCTCGGTGGTGGTTTGAC
>JGI24890J29729_1001121_pt1 | contig 13007 bp, 13 predicted proteins | sample FreactcultureFD7_FD_29729 | JGI IMG/M metagenome (IMG submission 29729)
TTTGTTTTAGGGGTCAGTATGTCAGCACCAATGGTTGTTGCCGTACCGCCTGATTCATTTTCTGTAACTACAATTGGTTCTACTACAAGCACTTTGTATGTAACGCCAATGAGCGATCAAACGTAAGTTATGGCAGACCCTAACAAAACCGTAGACCAAAACATATTGCCCGTACAGGCGTATTTTGCAGTTGACGGCACGTTTCAGACTTTCATCGGTCAGGGTCAGCCTTTTACTGTTCCGATTAGTGGGCCACAAAGCGGCTTACAAATCACAAACAGCACGTTAGATTCCACCCCAATAGGCGCAACCACACCGTCTACTGGGGTTTTTACCAATATCAGCACCACAACGGGAACAATAACAACAACCCCGTCTGGTAGCACCGATATTGCTAATAAATATTATGTGGACAATGTTGCCCAAGGACTTGGCCCTAAAGCGGCGTGTCAAGTTGGCACAACGGCAAACATTACATTAAGCGGATTACAAACCATTGATAGCTACACAACGCTATCAGGGGATCGTGTTTTGGTAAAGAATCAAGGCACATCAAGCGAAAACGGCATCTATGTGGCTTCTGCAAGCGCATGGACACGTGCAACCGACATGGATGTATGGTCTGAGGTTTCAGGCGCTTATACGGTGGTTTTAAACGGTGGACAAGCCAATACCGGATGGGTTTGTACAGCATCTAAGACAGGAACGATTGATGTTACTGCTATGCCTTGGGTTCAGTTTAGCGGATCAGGAACATATTCAGCGGGCACAGGTTTAACGCTGACTGGAAACACGTTTAGCATCACAAACACGGGTGTGACGGCCGCATCTTATGGATCAGCATCAAAAACGTTAACGGCAACGGTCAACGCACAAGGCCAATTGACCTCATTGTCAGCAAGTGACATTGCTATTGTTAACACGCAAGTAAGCGGTTTGGGCACAATGTCCACGCAAAATGCCTCTAGTGTGACAATCACGGGCGGTGCAATAGATGGCACAACAGTAGGCGCAACAACTGCAACAACGGTTAGAGGCACAACCATCACGGCCACAACGCAGTTTTCAGGCGCAGGCACAGGTTTAACAGGAACCGCTAGTGGATTATCAATTGGTGGCAATGCAAATACTGCTACAACCGCAACAACAGCAAATTCGGCAACTACTGCAACGACGGCAACTAATCTTGCAAATGGTGCGGCAGGTTCTATTCCTTATCAAACGGCAAGCAGTACAACTGCAATGTTATCTGCGGCTTCAAATGGCCAAGTTTTAACATTATCATCTGGTTTACCATCTTGGGCTACACCATCTGGCGGAACGGTTACATCCGTTAGTGGAACAGGCACAGTTTCTGGCATTTCTTTAAGTGGCACAGTAACAACTTCTGGCAATTTGACGCTTGGCGGCACTTTAGATTTGTCTAGCCCACCCGTGATTGGTGGAACAACGCCAAACACAATAACTGGATCAACAATCAATGCAAACACAAAAGTTGTTAGCCCTGATTACTACGCACAGTCTATTCTTGGTGGCAATTTACGCACTTATACAGGCACATCTTTACTAAATTGGGATGGTGGCGGTAGTGGAAACGTAACTGTAAATGGCGGTTTGTTGGCTAATCCATCAAACAAAAACGTCAGCCTTGCGCCAACTGGAACAGGTACCGTAACAATTAATCCTGCTACAGCTAGTTCAATGGACAATGTAGCTATTGGTGCAACAACGCCCTTAGCTGGTACATTTACAAATTTACGTTTAAATACAAATTTATCTTTAAATGGATCAACGGGCACATCAGGTCAAGTTTTAACATCGGCAGGATCAGGTTTGCCAACTTGGTCAACGCCCACATCGTATGCAACAGTTACGGACGATACAACCACAAATGCGACCCGATACCCTTTGTTTGCTAGTGCAACAAGTGGTAATTTGACAACTGAGTACACATCTAGCACCAAGTTGCAATTTAACCCGTCTACTGGCGTATTTACCGCAACTCAGTTTAGCGGATCGGGCGCAGGATTAACTTCAATTCCTAATAGCGCTTTGACCAACTCTAGCGTGACGGTTGGATCAACGGCTATAAGTTTGGGTGGAACGGCTACGACAATTGCGGGTTTGACATCGGTCACATCGACTACTTTTGTGGGTGCTTTGACAGGAAACGCTAGTACGGCAACAACGGCCACAACTGCAACAAATGCCACAAATATTGCAATTACGGACAATACAAGCACAAATGCCACGTATTATCCAGTTTTTGTAAGCAATTCAAGCGGTAACAATGCCGCCACAACTTCATCAACAAAGCTAAAATACAACCCATCAACGGGTGCTTTGTATGTGTCAACAATATATATAGCGCCTTAAAGGGGAAATCATGGGTCAATTAGTTTTTCAAGCAACGCTAGGCGGTCAAGTTAACTTGGTTGGCCCTAACACGGCATCCACCTTTAACCTAAACGTACCGTTGGCAAACGACACATTAGTTGGTCAAGCCACTACAGACACGTTGACAAACAAAACAATTAGCGGTGCGTCTAATACATTAACTGTAGATGGCACTAATACTGTTGGATTTTTAAATATCCCTCAAAATAGCCAATCTGCGGCATACACGCTTGTTTTAGCTGATGCTGGAAAACACATCTTTCATCCATCAACCGATGCTAATGCAAGAACATTTACTATTCCTGCAAATTCAAGCGTTGCTTATCCAATTGGTACAGCAATCACATTTATTAACATGACTTCACAAGTTGTGACTATTGCGATTACGACAGACACGATGTATCTTAGTTCTGCTGGTACAACTGGTTCGCGTAGTTTGGCTCAATATGGCTCTGCAACAGCCATTAAAATTACATCAACATCTTGGTTAATTTCAGGGAGTGGTCTAACATGAGTGGTGCTTTACAAGCTGTTTTTATGAATCAAAGGTCGTTTGGAGCGCCTCCAGGTTCTCAATCTTATACATCTTCTGGCACATATACATGGGTTGCACCAGCGGGAGTTACTTCGGTTTCTGTTGTTACCGTTGGCGCAGGCGCAAACCCTAGTGCAGGCGGTGGAGCTTTGGCCTATAAAAATAATATTTCGGTTACCCCATCAAGTTCGTATACGGTATATTTAAGCGCAACCGGCGGAACTGATAGGTCTTATTTTATTAACGCTTGTACGGTAAGCGCTGGTTCAACAACCAATAGAACAGGTGATGGCGGTGGAAACGGTGGCGCTGGTTTTGGTGGCGGTGCTGGTGGATATTCTGGCGCAGGGGGTTCAAATCCATCATCTGCGGGCGGATCAAGTGGAACTGCTGGTAGTGGTGGCGGTGGCGGTGGCGGTGGTTATACCGATTTAGCTGGCTGTTTGCCGTTTGCTTATGCCGCTGGTGGTGGTGTTGGAATACTTGGTCAAGGCTCTAATGGTGCGGGTGGTGGATTTGTCTCAGGTGGAGCATCTGCAACTGGTGGCGGTGGAGGTTCTGGCGGTGCATCTGGCGGTAATAGTACACCCGCTTCATCTGGCAAAGGTGGAGCCTATGGCGGGGGCAGGGGATATGGTTCCTCTGCTGGCCCAGGCACAGCGGGATCAAGTGCTGTTCGAATCATTTGGCCTGGTAATACGCGAACATTTCCATCCACTTGCGTGGGGTCACCATGAACCTTTATATCGAAACTGAAAACGGCGTAACCAAGAATCACCCAGCGTTTGAGGACAACCTCATGCAAGCGTTTGGTGAAATACCAACAAAATGGGAATTATTTATTCGTGTTGAGCGCCCCACTTTAGGCGTTTATCAATTACTAGAAAATCCTGAACCTGTATATGCAAAAGTAAATGGTATTTGGACGGACGTATGGACAGTGCGCGATATGACTGCTGAAGAAAAAACCGCAAAACAGCAGGCCGTCATAACTGGATTTAATACCCGTGACCAAGCATCTAACTGGTCAGCATGGACTTTGAATGAGGCTACTTGCACAATGCAACCGCCAATTCCACGACCTGATCTTGAACAAACAAAGGTAGACGCTAATATTTTCACATTTTGGTGTGGTGCGGAAAACAATTGGAAAGACACTCCTACTAAACCAACAGACGGGCAATACAAATTTGACTTTTTTGCATGGACTTGGGTTAAAGTCTAGGTTAACAAAAGGGAAAAGTCATGGCCAAAGTAAAAACAAAGAAAATCTGCAAAGCCGCTGAATCAGTAAAAGAGGTGGTAGTTCAAAACCAATTGCAAGTAGCTTATCATTTTCCTTGCCCTATTTATTTGATTGAGCGCCCTGATTTTCTTGAAGCTGTTAAAGAAGTGTCTGATGAGAACCTTGATATCCAACGCAAGAATCAAGAACTCAATGAAATATATCCAGTTGTGATGAGTGGCAATTATTTTGCTGATCCACGCATGGCTAAATTTTCTGAATTTGTTGGCGCTACCGCATGGAATATTTTGTCGGAACAAGGCTATGCTATGCAAGATAAAGTTGTTTCATTTACAGAAATGTGGACACAAGAACACCATAAGCATTCCGCAATGGATCAGCACGTTCATGGGTTTGGCTCTCAAATAGTGGGATTTTATTTTCTTGAAGCGCCTTTAGATTGCTCTCGCGTGGTGTTTCATGACCCAAGATCAGGTAAAGTGCAGATTGATTTACCAGAACAAGACATGAACATGGCAACTCCTGCCAGCAAAATGATTAACTTTGAACCAAAGCCTGGCATGATGATCTTTGCAAACTCATGGTTGGCGCACTCATTTACTAGACATTCTTCAGAATTACCAATTAAATTTGTACATTTTAATTTGACGGTTAACATGGCTCCACAAATTGTGTGTGTGACAACACCTCCAGCCGAAATTATATGAAGTATTCAATAAGATTTAATAAAACAAGAGGTCAAGAAGGGCGTGGTACTTTAGATCATTGCTGGAGAGTATTTGAAGGTGAAAAAGAATATTTGTTTAAACACATTAAAATTAACGTACCAAGTCAAAGCGAAAAAGACCCTAATGGTCAAGATTGGAATGTTGTTTGTGAAGGCAAATTGACAATTGACAGAGACACATCAACCGCAATTATTGGATAAATCATGCAATGGAAAATAACTGATATTCATGCCAAAGATGGCGTAATTACAACCGCAAAATATCATGTAACCAACGGCGTTATAGAAACAGAAGGTTATTGGCATTTTCCTGATGTTGGAGATTTGGCATTTAATCAAATTACCGAAGAAATGGTCATTGAATGGATCAAATCTGCCTCTATGAAAGACGGTGAAAACATCATAGAATCACGCATAGAAGCACAAGCCGATCAACCGCAAAAAGTAACACCTCCTTGGTTGCCACAAACATTTACGCCACAACTATGATTTTGAACTTAACGCCAATTCAAGTTAACGCTATTTTTGTGGCGTTGCAACGTAATCAAGAAATACTTACAGAAACCTTGCAAGAGGTTCAAAAACAAGCGACTGAACAAAGTTTGCCTAAAGAACCGAATATAACGGTTGCCCCATAAGGAAAAGACATGACAGCACCTATTGACATTATTAGCAGAGCGTTAAAGGATATTGGTGCCCTAGAATCGGGCGAAACGCCCACGCCTGATGCGGCGCAAGATGCCTTTGATATGTTGAACGACATGATCGATCAGCTATCAAATGAGCAAATGATGGTGTTTTATAAGACTGAAATTATCTTTACGTTAACATCGGGGCAAACGCAATACACCATAGGCCCAGGCGGTCAAATTGGCGCATCCCTTACGGCATCCATTAGCGGAACAATCCTCACGGTAACTGGCATCAATAGTGGTGCTATTGCATTGGGTATGACGTTAAGCGGAACAGGTGTGACGGCAGGCACCAAGATTGTGTCGTTCATTAGCGGTGCTGGTGGCAACATTAACGAAGCGGGCACTTACCAACTTAATATCAGTCAAACCGTAGCATCGACCACGATCAACGCGTATTATGAGCGCCCATTGTCAATCAATAGCGCATTTGTACGGGTCAACACCAACTCTAATGGCGTTCCAATTCTTAACGGTGGCTTGGATTATCCAGTTGCCATTTTGAATGTTGAAGATTATGAAATGATTGGTTTGAAGACGCTAAACGGCCCTTGGCCAAAGGCGCTTTATTATCAACCAACAGAGACACTAGGCAATTTGTTCGTATGGCCAAATCCAGCGCAAGGCGAAATGCACATTTTTGCCGATACGTTATTTACTAGATATGGTTCGCTGAACGATGTGATTAACCTGCCACAAGGCTATTCAATGATGCTCAGATGGGCGTTGGCCGAGCGTTTGATGCCGATGTATGGCAAAGCAAGTCCCACGCAAATATCAATGATTAACGCCTATTCAGCGCAAGCTAAAGCGACCGTTAAGCGAACAAACATGAAACCCGTTCAATCTGCCCGATATGCTGATGCTTTGTTGATGAGCAGAGCCAAGGACGCAGGTTGGATACTTAGTGGGGGTTTTTTAAGGTAGAGGATAGTTTGACAAATAGTTTTGTTTTAAGTATACTGAGTTTTTTAAAAGGAGAAACTTATGTACGACAAAGAAACAAAATTAGCAAAACAGAGATATTGGTATGAGCGAAGAAAGTTAGGTTTGGGTTCACCTAATCCTGGCAGACCAGCAAATACACCTAATGTCTTGTGGAGCAAAGTGGATGTTAAAGGCGAGGATGAATGTTGGCCTTGGAAAGGTTTTATAAACCATGATGGTTATGGACGAACTTGGATTGATGGTTATGGATATTATGCTCACAGAGTAATCTTTGATTTAGCAAATCCAAATACAATTACTCGAAGTGCTCCTAAATCAACAGATGAATTTGGTTTTGTTTTGCATACTTGTGATAATCCAATTTGTTGTAATCCAAAACATTTGTGGGCGGGAACTCACAAAGACAACATGGAAGACAAAGTGAAAAAGGGCAGAAGCCCTGATTTCAGCGGTGACAAAGGCCCAAGGTGTAAGTTGACAATGGAACAAGCAAAAGAAGCTAGAGAACTTAGAAAGAATGGTGCAAGCGTGAGAGATTTAGCCGAACAATTTGGATTAAGTTTACCAAGCATGAAAACTTTGCTTCGTGGTCAATCGTATAAAGAAATCGAGGTAAAAGATGCCTGATTTTAATTTTGTCGGTGCGGCTTATGAAGCGCCATCTATTACACAAGATGCTCAAGAACTAATAAATTTCTTTCCTGAAGTTGATCCAACAAAGCAACAAGGCGATCGTGGCGTGGTGGCGCTGTACCCAACGCCTGGCCTCACAACGCAAGTAGTTCTACCAGCTTTAGCCGAAGTTCGCGGTATGCGTACCGTTAGCGGTGGTCAACAAATGGTTGCCGTTTGTGGCGCTTATGTTTACGTTTTATCTAGCAACCTAACGCCTAGCATTGTTGGTATTTTAAATACGTCTACGGGTCGTGTTGGCATTACCGACAACGGTTTAAATGTTTATATTGTAGACGGCGCTTATCGCTATACATGGCGCATTTCAACCACTAGCGCGGCGGTATTTACTGGTGCTATTAGTGGCACTACTTTAACGGTTTCTAATTTAAGTAGTGGGACAATTGCCGCTGGTCAAAGTTTATTTGGAATTGGTGTTGCATCTGAGACGGTCATTACGGGTGGTTCAGGCACATCTTGGACGGTCAATATATCTCAGACCGTGAGTGCTGAAGCCATGTCTACGGCATCGGCTGGTGCTATTGTGACGGGTGCCATTACAGGAACGACATTAACGGTTACAGCGGTAACTAGCGGCACATTGTATGTTGGTCAAACCATTCAAGGTGCAGGCGTGACGGCCAACACAATGATTACGGCGTTAGGCACAGGTTCAGGCGGTACAGGCACTTACACAGTATCCACTAGCCAAACAATTGCTTCTATTACGCTTTACGCTTTAAACTTTACTCAAATTCCATCAAGTGACGGTGCGTTTACGGGTGGCAATACGGTAGATATTGTGGACAACTACTTTGTCTATAACCGTCCTAATACGCAACAATGGGCGGCGAGCGATGCCTTGTCCCCTATTACTCAATACAACAGTTTTGCCTCTAAGGACGGTTCACCTGATAACTTGGTGGCTTTGATTGTCGATCACCGTGAAGTTTACTTAATGGGTGAAGCATCAAGTGAGGTTTGGGTGGATTCGGGAACTTCGCCGTTTCCTTTTCAGCGCATACCTGGCACCTCAACGCAACACGGCATAGCGGCCGCATTTAGCGTTGCCAGACTAGGCAACAGTTTTGCGTATGTAAGCCGTAACAGCCGTGGCCAAGCCCAAATCATGCAAATGAACGGATATATTCCACAAAGAATATCCACTCATGCCGTTGAGAACACCTTGGTCAATCAATACATCGATGATGCTATTGCGTGGACGTATCAGCTAGAAGGGCATGAAAATTATGTTGTTTCATTTCCAAGCCTTAATCTAACATGGGTTTTTGATGTAACAACAGGATTGTGGCATAAATGGCTTTATGTTAATGACAGCAATCAATATGAAAGACACCGTGGCAATTGTTCTGCGGTTTTTCAGGGATTGGTCATGGTGGGGGATTACTCCAACGGCAAGATTTACGAATTAGACCCCAATAATTACACCGATGATGGTGCAAATATCAGGCGGTTAAGGCGTGCGCCTCACTTGGTTTCTGATCTACAACGGCAATATTTTGCCGAATTGCAGATTCAATTCCAGCCTGGCGTGGGCGTTGGTGGCTTTAGCGTTACCAGTTTACCCAATGGTGTTACGTCAAATTCAATTTACTTGGGTACGACCTATACATTAACTGCCGATCAAACCTTATCAATCCGTTCGTTTGAAACGTATGTTTTGGGTAATAATCAACAATTAATCCCACAATCCACATTAACTTACCCACAAGCAATGCTTAGATGGTCTAATGATGGTGGTTCAACGTGGTCTAACGAACATTGGGCTACCGTTGGCCAACAAGGAAAATATAAGAATCGTGCCATTTGGCGCAGATTGGGCATGGCACGCGACAGAATTTTTGAGGTTTCCGTAACCGATCCGGTTAAATTTGTGATTGTTTCTGCCAATTTGAAGGCGGAAGGGGGTGAAAATTGAGTATTACCCAAAACACCAAGCAAATTCAACCGTATCCACAATCGGAATTCTTAGACAAAGTAACAAATCGGCCAACTAGGGCATGGCAACAATTCTTTTTGAATTTGTTGAACTTTTCCTCGGCAACAACTGCAACGGCTGGATCGGCAACATTGCCATCCAATCCGGTGGGGTTTATAAATATAACGGTAAACGGCAAACAATTTAAGGTGCCGTATTACAATATATAAACGGGGGAAAAATGGACATTTCAACAGTTAATGATGCGGTAAATCAGGCGTTTACGTCATCCAATCCAGGCGGCGTGGGCGTCAGTTACGGCCAAGCTGGTGCAGGATTAATTGGGCAAGCGCAAGCTGAACACCCAGAATTAGCAACTGCTTTGGCCAATGGAACTTTGTCCCTTATGCAGGGTCCTGATGAAAATTATTTATATAACACCCAAACAGGCCAACAAATTAATGGCAATTATCAAATTTCAACAACTCCTAGTGGTGGTGTTGCAATTAATTTGCCTTTGGCTAGTGGCGCAATGGTTCAAGTTGCTACTGGATTAAATCAAAATGGATCACTTGCACCAGTCAGCGCTAATCAAGTCTATAACGTAGGATTGAATTCTAGTGAAGGCGGATTTGCTGGTGGATTAAGTGCGTTAACGCCTATTTTGACAAAAGCCGCCATGATGTATGGCAGTAGTGTTTTAGGAGATTACCTAAATCCTGCTAGCAATATGGGAACAGGTAATACATTAGCAAATTTAAATACTGGAATTACTGATGCGCCTATTGGTGATTTAGGTAATTTGGGAAGCAATACATATTCTTTATCACCCACAGATTACACAGGACAAGGATTAAATGCAACAGCAAATTTAGGTTCTAGCGTTTATGATCCATTTGCTAATACCGCTGGTTATAACTCAACGGGTTTACAAAACGGATTGGGTTTACAAGCATCAGGTTCTGCTAATTTGGCATCAATGGGTGGCGGGCAAGGTTTAACCATTCCTACAGCTACAGGCGCATCTACAGTTAATAATGCTGTTTTGGGTGCAAATGGAGTAACACCTTATGGAACAGGTGGTTTGCCAGTTAATACATTAACAGATCAAACATTAGGAACAACACTTGCCAATACAAATACAGGCGTTACAACACCAAGTTCATTAATTACAAATACTGGAGGTAATGTTGTTGGAACACCAGCAGGTGTAAATACATCAAGTGGTGTTATTCCTGCCGCCGCAACTGGAGCCGCCGCAACTGGAGCCGCCGCAACCAACGCATTGGGATTAACACCTTTGCAAACTGCCGCAGGATTAATTGGTGGCGCGGCAATAGCTGGTAATTTGTCAACAAACAGCGCAATTTCTAATGCGGCCAATACGCAAGCAACAGCCGCAAACAATGTTAATGATGTGTTAGGCGGTTTTTATAATCAATACGCCCAAGCACAACAACCTTATCAAAACCTTGGTGCTGGTGCTGTTCAACAAATTACAGATCAAGCACCATATTTAACACATCAATTCAATGCTCAAGATTTGCAAGCAGGGTTAGCACCTAATTACGACTTTATGTTGCAACAAGGTCAGCGTGCAAATCAAAATGCGGCCAATGCTAGTGGTGGATTGTTAAGCGGTAATACGTTACAAGGTATGCAAAATTACACGCAAAATTACGCACAAAATGCGTATCAAAATGCGTTTAATAATTACCAAACACAAAGACAGAACATTTACGGCAATTTGTCCAATGCGGCAGGATTGGGTCAAACATCACTTGGTCAATTAGGTCAAGTTGGTAGCAATTTGGCACAAACTTATGGAAATGTCACAACTGGTTTGGCGGCATCACAAGCCGGAGCACAAACCGCACAAGCGGTCAACAACGCTAATTTATTAAGTAATCTTGCCAAAACTGGTACGGTTATAGCATTAGCATAAGGATAAATCATGCCAGTATTTACAAATTATCCAACAACCCAACCTATGCAATTAAGCGATATGTTGGGGGATTTATCCACGTTGCAACAATATAAGCAACAACAGCAATTAATGCCTATTCAGTTGGAAAAGGCGCAATTAGACATACAAAGACAACGTGCTAATACTCCTTTAGAAATTGAACAAAAAGCACTTGAATTAAATAAATTACGTGCTAACACACCATTAGAAATATCTTTAAAACAATTAGAAGAAGAAAGGGCAAGAGAAACTAATCCATCTTTAATTACAAAAACAAAAGAAGAAGCCAAACAACAACAAATTAAAACTTTAACAGATCAATTTGCGTATGACAAAGATTACAACACACAAATTAATCAAAAATTAGGTGGTTTTGTAAATGACAAAAGATTACAAGGCAGTCCAAAAGAAGTTTTATCTGTTTTAAAAGATGCTGAAAATGAAGTTAAACAATTAACCAAAAGCGATCCTGAGAATGAATTAAAAACTGAAGCTAGATTTGCACCATTAAAAAATTTAGTTGTTAGTGGAAAACACGTTAATGTTGAACAAGCGTTAAAAAACATCATACAAGCAGGAATTTCACCAACATCACAGCAAGCATTGCAAACACCGCAACTTGCTACGGTTGGCGGTGCGCCTGCCGTGTTTCAACCTGCAACAGGAACAGCGCAACCATTGGGTATTGGAGGGCCAGCGCCACAGATGCCACAGGGTGCTCCTCAAGGTGGGCCTTTACCACAAGGCATGGGTTTGCCTCAAGGTTTACCTCAAGGCGCACCACAAGGTGTTTCGTCTACGCAAATGTCATTGCAATACCCAGTACGCAGAGCAGGCGATATTAGGCCATTAGCGCCAAATGAAGCGGTAGATACTGAAAAAGGCGCAACTTATCGTAATTCATTGACTGCTAGACAAACTGATTTAGCAACATCAAGGCGTAATCTTGATGAAGTTATATCTCAAGCTGACAAAATTGCAAAAGAATCCACTAAATTTATGGGTTTGGATACATCCACAGGAGCATTGGGTGGTATGGCTAGAGGATTTGCTAACATTACTGGTGATCCAAAATATAAACAATTGAGCAAAGATTTGGCAAACGTACAAATTGCCAATATTCAAGCGCAAGGCGGTTCAATGGATACCGTAGCTGGTCAGCAATTGCAAAAGATGGCCAATGGCGATGAAACTTACCCTCCTGAAGTGCTTAAAAACATTGCTAGAAGAACCTACGCTGACGTTCAAAATTTGGATATGCAAGCAACGGCCGCATCTAAGTTTGCTCAAAAATATGGTGATAGTAATCTCAATGCGTTCAAACGTATGTGGTCACAAAATGCCGATTCCAAAGTATTTGAAGCCATTACCATCTTTGAAAATGTCAAAGACAAAGCAGAACGTAATAAAGCCATCAATGATTTATTAGGGTCAAATCCACAGGCTAGACAACAGTTTTACAACAAATACAATAACATCAAGAAACTAACCGAAACAGGGGAACTCTGATGGATGAATTAGGTGAGTTGATCCTTGGTGAAAGACCAAAGGTTGAAAGACAGCCTAATCTTGTTGCGCCTAAAAAAAGCTCAATGAGTGGCTTAAATCCACAATTACAACCAAAAGAAGAAAAGCCTGACGAATTAGGTCAGTTAATCTTAGGGACTGGTGAAGCACCTAAAGTCAAACAAGAACCTGATGTTATTGAAAAAGCAATAGGTTTAGGTGAAGCAGGACTAGGAGTATTGTCTGGTTTAGTTGCCGCACCATTAGGTGCTGTGGCAGGTATTGGTGGCACCTTTGGAAGCGGTAAATACGGAACGCAACAAGGTATTCAAGCAGGACAAAAAACGGCTCAACAAGTTCAAGAAGCCTTAACTTACCA